>Ga0070698_100001390_pt1 | contig 26820 bp, 27 predicted proteins | sample KBSK1502metaG_FD_65477 | JGI IMG/M metagenome (GOLD analysis project Ga0070698, IMG submission 65477) | Corn, switchgrass and miscanthus rhizosphere microbial communities from Kellogg Biological Station, Michigan, USA - KBS K1-50-2 metaG | ecosystem: Host-associated > Plants > Roots >... | reverse complement strand
CCTGTTCTCGTACGATTCTCGCGGAAAGCTATGAGTACCAGGTCATGCCCCTAGGTAAGGAACTTCCGACAAAGCTGCGCGATGCAGTCGCATGTCAGTGAACTTGTTGGGCAACGGCGAAAAAATAGTCAATGATTGCTGATACGAGAGCTTTACGTGATACGGGCTCTCGGCATTGTTTCCTCCCGGGTATATTTCTAAGCTGCGGTAGCCGAGACGCAAGCCTTGGCCCTTGCTAAAGCCTCCTCGCGAGACGAAAAGCCAAACGCGATAATGCAGGATGCGGCTAAAACGTCGTGCAACGATCGCTCGTTGCGATACGGAATCACGAGACGTTCCGGAGCAGCTTCGGTCTGAAGCGCTTCTATCACCGCGTACAGCACGCCCGAGAAATCAATCAACTTGTCCATAACCGCATCCTTGGCTCACCAATGTGCTGTGAGCTCTAGATGCACTGAATGGTAGCAAGTAGGATTCCAAACCTGGCTTCATTGAGGCCAGCTGCTAAGTGATTGTGACAAGGTCTAGTACAACGAACCCACCCGGCCGGCGAGCCGTGGCTTATATGGCTAGGGTTCCGTTTCAGGAGATCTTTCCTGGATTGGAACGATTCACAGGGAGGTGTCGATCACTGCGGACAGTGTGTCCAAGGGACGACACCGTCATGACATTAGCAGTAGCAGTCAGCAATCAGCATTCAGCCCTGGCACTTAGCACTTAGCATTTAGTCCCTGATCCTTCACAAGCGGCGACTGCCATATGCAGTAGCATTTGTTGCTGTCATACTCGATACCCACAAATTCAGACAACAGTGCTGACCCTCAACCCAATCCCCACTGCGCTTAAAACTCTGACGCGCGATGGCTGGTTGCTCTTCCTCACTCGATTCGTCCGTCTATTTGCTTACGGTTCGCTCTCTGTAGTGTTGGTTTTCTACCTGATTGGCCTTGGACTGAGCGAGGCCCAAACCGGCCTGCTGCTTACGCTGACGCTGGTCGGAGATACAGTCGTTTCTCTCTATCTCACTACTCGCGCCGATCGAATCGGACGGCGGCGCATGCTTATTGTTGGCGCCGTTCTGATGGCTGCAGCCGGTCTGGCCTTCGCCTTCACCAGGAATTTCCTGCTTCTGATTATCGCGGGCACGATTGGCGTCGTCAGCCCCAGCGGCAATGAAGTAGGGCCATTTCTATCAATTGAGCAAGCCGCGCTTTCTCATGTTGTCCCCGGCAGTAGCAGAACAGAAGTGTTTGCCTGGTACACGCTCGCGGGTTCCTTGGCGACCGCGATCGGCGCACTATGTGGAGGAACCATCACCCACATGCTGCAGCAGCAGACCGTGATGACGCCTGTGGTCAGCTACCGGGTTGTAGTGATTCTTTATGCCGCATTGGGCATCTTGTTGGCCTTCGTTTTTACCCGCCTTTCATCCGCCGCGGAGGTCAGTACACCCGGTGAAGGATCCGCCTCCGCCGGAAACCTGAAAACTCTTCTGGGAATCAGCCACTCACGCCATGTGGTGGCTAAGCTCGCAAGCTTGTTCGCTCTCGACTCCTTCGCCGGAGGCTTCGTAGTCCAGAGCTTCGCTGCTTACTGGTTCTTCCTGCGTTTCGACGTAGACCCTGGAGCACTGGGCGTCATTTTCTTTTGGGCAAATATCTTCGCTGGAATATCGTCGCTCCTAGCATCGCGCATTGCATCCCGCTTCGGTCTTATCAAAACCATGGTCTTCACCCACCTGCCCTCGAACATCCTGCTCATTCTTGTGCCGCTGATGCCCAGCCTTTCGCTGGCAACCCTGGTTCTGCTGTTGCGTTTCAGCATCAGCCAGATGGATGTGCCCACCCGGCAGTCCTACACTATGGCTGTTGTAAGTGCGGGAGAACGATCTGCAGCAGCTGGAATAACTGGCGTGGCCCGCACCACCGGTGCTGCGATTAGTCCATTGTTCGTGGGATTTATGTTTGCTCGGCCGTCTCTGATTAGCCTGCCATTCTATATAGCGGGCACACTCAAAATCGTCTACGACGTATTGCTCTACAGAGAGTTCGTCAGTGTTCGACCTCCCGAGGAGGCCTCCTAGGCAAGATTTGCAACCGCGCACGCAAAACGTTCAATAATGTGCAGTGTTTTATGCGGGTTTTAGCGTTGGTGCCGGGAGGGGGAGTCGAACCCCCAAGGGCCGAAGCCCGGCGGATTTTGAGTCCCACCCACTCTTTTTCTAATTTGCTTCTTTTCTAATAGTTCCTGGCACTTGGGCGGGCCCTCGATTGACGCTCTGTTCCTTCCTGCACCTTCTGGTGATCAACTGTCGGGCAGGATTCGGGCAGACCTTTATTGTCCGTAAACTGCCGTAGACTAGATCCTCCGCTGGTCTCATGCTCGTTGGATTATGAGTCTCGTGGGAAACTGCAAATGCAACTACTTTGCGGCGCAGATGACAACCCACGGGGCCGCATGAATACTGGAGATAACGGACACCGTGACCCTTTTTTGACCCCGATTCGGAGTGTTGTGCAGGTCTCGATGACATTCATCGGATGCATGTACGTTCCAACAGGCTTCTTGATTTGCAGCGATTTGATGTCTACACCTCCTTTTGAATCTGGGGCTAGAAAGTGGGATTCGAGTCCGTCATCAGTTCAAGTCCTTGCTAGAAAAGTTAGAAAACCGGCATCACGGGATTGCCGAGGAACGAGCCTTGATTAAGCTCGATCACTCGCGATATTTTCTGCCCGTTCATTTCGGTGACAAGAACGGGTTGCCAGCGAGCTCGTATGCTGAAAGGGTCTTCATGCGCAGGTCGATCCACGCGCCGAGAAAACACTAATTTGATGCCCTTCTCGCTGAGGGGCAGGTCTTTGGCGCTTATGCGAGTCATACCGGCGTCGATCATCACGTGGACGACCTGACGCTTGCCGTCCATTGCTTGCACCAGGACCCAATGGTCGAGTTGGATCCGGCCTTGAATTTCTTCGGCAGCTTCCGCTGATTCAACAAGCTGGCGTAGTTCTTGCTCGCTGTTGGACAGAAAAGAAACGGCCGCAATCCGCTGGTCGGGTAGGCTCAGATGCGTTGTCAAACTAAAAGTCAGCGCGCGCAATACAAATGCTGCACCGATCGCTCCCGCCAGAGAGAGACAGTAAAGAACGAGCAGTCTCGCTCGATGCCCTCGTATCCAACCAAACGATCGCCGCACCAAGCGTCCTCCCAGTTCACCTGGCAAAAACATGGAAGTTCGCTGCATTTGCTCGCGGTAGACGTCGCCATAGCGGGCCTCGACTCGACGCTCTTCGCTTCGCGCCAGTAGGTAATAGAACCAAAGCATATTGATGTAGGCGAGGAGCAGGATGAATCGTGGCCAGACGATCAGCAGCCCCAGGCCGGCCAACCCCAGAAACAGATACTGTGGATGGCGAATGCGCTTGTAGAGGCCGCTCTGTACAACGCCTCGCCGCCTGAACTTCGCGTAGTAGAGTTGAAAGGCACACAGGAAAAAGCCGACCAAGCCCAACAGAAAGATCACTCCTCCGAGGCTTGGGAGAATGTCTGCGGAGAGGTGAGGTAAAAAGAAGGCTGGCAGCCACGCAATGGCTCGGAGGCTGGAAGGGCCGGAAAGCATAGGGCTATAGAAGGAGTAGTAGTACAGGGCAAAGGGAGTAACCATGAACAGCATTTCGAGTGTGATGGCTAAATACACCAGAACCGCACCGGCTCGTGCAAACGACTTGAGCATTTCGACGCCCTGTCCGTCTCCGATTACATCACTCTGTCCCACACTTTGCCATCTGAACTCTAGGCAGTGTTCGACTAGCGAATCCAACTCCGGATTTTAGTGCGCAAGGCGCGTCATTCTATCGATTCGCCTTTCGCGAATTCTCCTTGACTCTGGACTTAACTCCAGGGTTTATCCTTCTATTTATGGCGGAAGCCGTTCACATCGGTAAGGCAGCCAAGCTGGCCGGCGTTAGCGTGGACACGATCCGCTTCTATCAGAAACTCGGACTCGTTTAAGAATGCGAGTCGGGCGGGTATCGCTTGTTCGATGGTGAGCAGATTCGCGAGCTCACATTTGTGAGGCATACCCAGGAGTTGGGGTTCTCTCTGAACGAAGTTAAAGAATTGCTGGGGTTACGGCAAAAGCATCACGCTTGTTCCGAAGTGCAATCCATGCTCACGCGCAAACTGGTGGATGTGCGGGATAAGATCAAAAGCCTTGCCAGGCTGGAAGCTGAGCTTGCGGGGGCGTACCGCAATTGCAATCGGGAGCTGCGCCTGAAACGGGAAATCAAGCATGAGGACTGTTGTCCTCTGCTCACGAAGCTTGATCAAATTAACGGCTCTAACGGCAACAGGTATGTCTCAAGCGGAAGAAAATCAGGCGACAAATAAATCCGGTTCAAGGGGTACCGTGGTTGCCAGTCTGGCTGCGCTCGGCAGCGTGATTGCGGCGTCAAGTTGCTGCCTGCCGCTGCTGCCGTTTCTGTTCGCTGCCGGAGCAGCGGGAACCTCGGCCTTTGTCGCCCAGTTGCGACCGTACCTGCTGGTTCTGTCGGTGCTGCTGATTGCCTTTGGCTTTTACAAGTCCTGGCGGGCGAAGCAATGCAATTGCAAGCCAAGCCGTACCAGCACTTTTCTTTTATGGTTCTCGGCGATTGTCGTGTTTGTATTCATCTTCTTTCCACAGATGATCGCCAACCTGGTCGCCGATCTCTTGGCAGGTAGATCATGAATCGCAAACGAATCCTTCTTGTTGTGGTCCTTCTGGTGGTATTTGGGGCCGTTTATTACCTCTACGGCGGACATTCGACGCCCAAGGGACAGCTGCCTCTGCTTGGTTTTTCTTCGGGCGATCTTACGCCTCTGAAGACTGCTTTCAACGCTTCAGCATCCTCTATCCGCGTTGTCGTGATGCTCTCACCCACTTGAGCCTATTGTTTGCAGGGGGCCTCTGCAACGCAACAAATTCTGCGGGAGATCAACAGCAAGGATGTGCGGATTTTTGTTGTCTGGGAGCCGGTGCTGCCCACCGACTTTGCCGCTCCGTCGACCGCTGCGCTAGGCCGCATTGTCGACGTGCGAGCTTCACAATATTGGGATCGGAAACGAGCTTTGTCTCACTTGCTTGGAGAACACAACCGCTCGACCGTGGTATGGGACCACATCGCGGTGTATGCGCCTGGAGCACTGTGGCAGGACACCCCGCCCGATCCGATTTACTCTGACCATCCGGTCCGCGACGTGATAAATGGGGCAAGAGGTGCGATTCAGCGCTTGCTGGCGAGCGGCGCAAACTCCGCTGGAGGTGAAAGATGACGAAGAATATCGTCGTTTATTTCCAGCACGGGTGAATGTTCTGCAACCAAGCGAAAGAGTATCTTTCGCGAAAAGGCATCAAGTTTCAAGAGCGGGACATAGCGCAAGATCCTAGCGCCCTGGCCGATCTTAAGAAACTTGGTTACATTCTGAGCTCACAGGGATGCGTGTACGCTAGGTGAATCTGCTTGCCGGCGCGATTCGACTGGATCCCGGTACCACGAAGAACGATGACGGAAGAGAAGTAATGATGACCAAACAGGTCCGCGTACTGCTGGAGCAATGCGTTCTTGGAAAAAGTCCCGACGAATATGTATTCACTCGGGAAGAGAATACGCCGGTCCGCGATTTTCGTTCGCACTTGGGCCAGCGTGTGCTGCGCGGCCGGGCTGGGGGGAATGGTTTGCCCGCTGTGCGAGCAAACGGTTACCAACAAGCGTCAGTGCAACGCGTGTTCACGAAAGTGGAAACGCAGCCAGTTTAGATATGTGGGATTAATTTTCCACGACCTACGTAGGACGGCCGTCCGAAACATGGTGCGAGCCGGGGTTCCGGAGCGCGTTGCCATGACGATCAGCGGGCATAAGACTCGCAGCGTATTTGACCGGTACTACATCGTCTCGCACTCTGACATCGCAGATGCGGCGCGAAGCATTTAGGCGAATCAAGAGCGGGATGCTGTGGCAGTCAAAAAGTCCGCCGCGTCCGATTTCGGGCAGAACTCGGGCAGAGTTGCACCAAAAATGGGAAATGCTCCCTCAGTGGCTTCTCCCGCTTCTCTTCCTAACTAGCTTTGCTTCGTGTGGGTTGGACTGGTGCCGGGAGGGGGGAGTCGAACCCCCAAGGGCCGAAGCCCGGCGGATTTTGAGTGTGACGTCGGATTTCTCCAAGTCCTACCGTTCCAGCATTTTCTGCAACTTAGATCTGAAGGCGTCGCGAGATTGGTGCAGTTCGGATCAGTCCTGTATGGGTCTGTTGCGCACACTTTGCGCACACCTACAGACCTGCGGTTCCAGTCCTTCCCAGCGCTACTCCTCTCAGTCCTGCGGTGCAGCGCATTACCCCTTGGCGCAATCACGGTCGGAAGGAATAAGTGTACTTGACGACGAATCGGTTCTCGTAAAACTGAGCTGGGCTGACAGCCGCAAGGCTGGCGAACTTCTGACCCGCAGTGTAGATCACGTAAAGATCGCTATCGGGACGGTAATTCCATCGCAGCCGGATATTGGCGCTCGCAGCTTGTGCGTTGGCAGTGTCGACCTGAAGAATCGTCGAAAGAGAGACGAACCTGGAGAATGCGTAGTCAGTTTCCAGAGCGCCGAACACAACCGAGAAGTCGCCGTTGGCAAGCGGCAGGCGAAAACGGTTCCACTGCGGGCCCGCACTGAACGATAGTCGTTCGTTCGCGCGATATGTGGCACGAACGCGGAATTCGTTCAGTCTTCCATTATAGTAACTCCCGAAACGCTCGAAAAACCGCACCGTGAGTCGGCGATCTTCCGGAGAGCCGTAGGTGAGCTGGTGCCTCGTCCAGTTGTAAACCCCTACTGGAATATTGACGTTCTTGTAGATGTTGAACGGGATAATAAGCCGCTGAGCAAACACGTCAACGATGTCGTCGTCCGTATAGGAACCGTTGTGAAAATCAGCGCGAAAGGTGGTCTGCCACTCCTGCGTCTGGACAACACCGTGCGTATCTGGAGCGTGGAGGATGAAGCCCTCAAATTGCATTTCCCGCACACCCGCGAATTGAGGCCGAGTCTTGAAAGTGGCATCCGCAAAATCGCAGACGCAGTCGGCTCGCTCGAGAAAGCCTACCTGTGGGTTGAAGTTTCGACCCACTTTTCTGTGCTCCGCTTCAAAGTCAAGCCAGTTGGAACGGAAGGTCAATCCCGCACCCAAGTTGGATTGCCCGCTTGAATACCCAGGCGTGCGGGTCTGAACGGCGTAACCGTTCAGCACGAGGTTCTTGAAGAGAACAAATCTGCCATCCACGCCGGTTGTCTGGTTGAAGCTGGACGTCACATTCCCCGATCGCTTGTCGATTCCTATGACTCCCACATAGGACCCGCTGCCCCACAGCGACCTCTTCAGGCGCAACACTGCATAATTCGCCCATGGGTTCGGCCCGGAAGATCGGGTATCGACATCCATGACTCCCATCTCGAATCCGCCGAGCGTACCTGTGACCTTAGCTCCGCCGTTGATCGGGACTTCTTGCCCCGTGACTGGATCAATCCCGATCTGCCGGCTGAAAAAGACCTGGTCCGCGTTACTGCTGAGGCTCATGGGGAAAGCAAAGACGCTCGCGTTCTCCAAGAAGAATTGCCGTTTCTCAGGAAAGAACAATTTATAGGGAGTGAGATTGAACTGCTGCACATCCACGTCACTGTCCGCGAAGTCCGTATTGCCGGTGAGATTCGCCACCAGGTTAGATCGGAGCCCAACCTTGATATCGACACCGCCAGTGTGCAGTGCAGTCGTGCCCGGGTTCAGACCGCTTGCGGTTGCATCGGCAGGCAGATGACTGAAGCCGCCTAGAACATAGGGCTTAACGATGAACAGACGGCCACTGCCGATTTCGTTGATCCCATGCAACTCTCCCGCTTGGCTGATCTTGGTTGCCCCAAAGGTTCTGCGCCAGCCGCTCCATAGGTCCTGTTCGTTCTTGCGGCGAATAAACCTTTTGAAGTTCACCCCCCACACGACATCACGAGACCGCATGAAATTCAGCGTAGAGAAAGGTATGGCAACGGTCGCGGTCCAACCGTCTCGCGTTATCCGTGCTTCGGAAGTCCAGACTCCATCCCAACCGGGATCGCCATCCTGGGTATCCCCGGCTTGCTCGTCGGTAACGAGAGCGTCTCTTTGTGTACCCAGCGGATTGATCTGGAAGACGTAAGCATTGCGCCGATCACGCCGGGAGTCGATCACGATCTCGAAATAGTCATCCAATTCCTGACTAACATCCCGGCGCAGTTGCGTGGCTACGGGACCGTTAACAGTAGAATCGTGGCACGCGACTCCAAAGTAAACTTCACTCCGCGTATATAGCACTCTTACTTCCGTTCGCTCCGTAGCGGGGCTGCCTTCGTACGGTTCTCTCTGCCTAAAATCGGTGATCGCGGAGGCCTGCTGCCAAATAGGATCATCGAGCGTACCATCCAGGCGTGGTGCACGATCGACTCGGACAGCTTCGACAATGCGTTCTGCCGTCTCTGCATCGGCCGTGCCAGCAGGTTCTGATTTCTGCCCGAACGTAAATTGATTCAAGACACAGAGAAACAGGAGAAGCGCGAGTCGAGCGCGACACCCCTTCCGGCGGCATGGCACGGAGGCAATATACTGATGTCTGCCTGAAGACCGGGTGAATGCGAATTGACTTAGAGGCTTGCCATGCGAAAACGACGGTGGAGTTTGGGTCATGTCGGGGCGTTAGCAATATTGGTCTCGATATTCGGCTGCACGGCCGCGGTCCCCTCCAACAACGCAGACACGGCACCACTGAAGAAGGTGGCGGACGTGCCCCTTCCGGATCCCGCAGTTCGCTTCGACTACCAGAGTCTTGACGGCTCTCACGGCCGTCTCTACATCGCCCACATGAATGCTGATCAGCTGGTGGTCTTCGACACGAAGAAACGCGAAGTTGTTGCGAACCTCGATGGCTTTCCCAATGTCCACGGCGTTTGGGTGGTTCCAGAATTGGGCAAAGTATACGCATCGGCAACCGGAGAGCATAAAGTCGTCGTTGTCGATACACAGACTTTGAAGACGATCGCCAGAGTCGGAACAGTCAAATATCCAGACGGTATAGCGTACGCGCCCGGCGCGAAGCGAGTCTTCGTATCTGACGAACACGGAGACGCGGATGCCGTGATCGATGCGACGACCAACTCGTTGGTTACCACGATTCCCCTCGGCGGCGGCGCGGGCAACACCGTCTATGACCCTGGCTCCCGCCACATCTTCGTTGCTGTTCACGAAAAGAACGAACTCGTGGCGATTGACCCGGCAGCCGCCAAGATCATTGGGCGCTACCCCGTGACTGGAGTCGCGAGTCCGCACGGGATTGCCCTCGACGTGAACGCCAGACTGGCGTTTGTAGCAGGAGAGGACAATAGCAAGCTGGCAGTGGTCGATCTCACGAACATGCGAGTGCTGGCGACCTATCCGGTCGGAAAGGACCCCGACGTACTCTCGTTCGATGCTGGACTCAAGCGGTTGTATGTGTCGGCAGAATCCGGGAACGTGACTGTATTCCGCGAGAATGGGAAGACGTTGATTACCGAAGGCGCCTTTTCCATGCCTCACGCGCACACGGTTTGTGTCGACCCGGAAACGCATTTGGTCTACTTCCCTTTGCAAAATATTGATGGTCATCCGGTTCTGCGGATCATGGCACCAAGCGGAAACCAGTGACATCTGGGTTTTCACGCGTGGTGTAAGAGCAAGCCGGCAACGGCAGCACACGCGATAAGAACTGGCTCGGGTATTTTCCAGCGAAACAGTATTGCAAGGCTTAGCAAACAGATCAAAATTGTGGGCAGATCGTAAACCGAGCGACGAGCAAGGACTACCACCGCCCCCGCAATCGCCCCGGTAGCCGCCGCCGTTACGCCGCGCACGAATGCATTCAATTGGGGACTCTTCGCCCAGCGCTTGTACGACGGTGCCAGGCACACGACAACCAAATACACCGGCAGAAAAATGCCGAGCGCCGCCGCCGACGCCCCCGACACGCCGGCCACCAGATACCCAATGAACGCAACCGTGATCACCACTGGCCCCGGCGTAATCATCGCAACTGCGATCGCGTCCACGAATTGATGGTCCGTCAGCCAGTGATGCCCTTGCACCACGCCACCGTAGAGAAAGGGCACGACAGCAAGCCCGCTTCCGAATACGAACATTCCAGCTTTGGCGAAGTACACGAAGATCTGCAACAACATGCCGCTTGCGTCAAATGTCGCTAATGTCCCTGGCACGAAGAGCAACGAGAACGTGCTTCTGGCCTGCAAACGGCTAGGGAAGGCTTTCGCCAACAAGTTCACTACTCCGCCCAGCAGAAAGAGCCAAATGATTTCCTGCGAGGTCCATGCCGTTGAGACCGCGAGTAGCACGAATACTGCCCACAACAACTTGTCTTTCCCGAGGGTGAGCTTGGTCAGCTTAAAAGCAGAGCGCGCGATGATCCCAATGACGCCGGCGCCGATCCCGTAGAACATCCCTTGCATCCACGGCAGGCCTCCGAAGCGGACGTACGCCGCCGAGAGACCCAGGACCATGATGAAGGATGGAAGCACAAATGCCACACCCACTGCAGTAGCTCCGAACACCCCGGCGCGAATGTAACCGAGATATATCGCAAGCTGCGCTGCAAGGGGACCAGGTGCGAGTTGCGCCAGGGCGAGGCCTTCCAGGTAGTCTTCCTTGCGTATCCAGCCGCGATCATCCACCAAGTCTTGCTGCATGTGTCCCGCAAGAGCAATTGGCCCGCCGAATCCCACGGTACCGAGCCACAGAAAATATCCGACGAACTGAGTGAGCGACACGCTCTTTGGCTCTTGCACAGCCGAGCTGGTTTCTTGGTTCATTTTGCTGAATTTGTACTATCCAGCGCAGCTCGTAGGCCCTTCGCCAGTTTCAAAGCATCATCATTTGCCCAGAAGTGCATAAAGAACAGGCGGGGCTCTTCCATCAGCATGTGGCTATGCAGCGCTGTCACTGCGATTCGGTTCTGCCGCAGCGCTTTGATGACCGGATTGACCTCACTTCCAAGGAGCACGAAATCTCCGGTGATCGCCGCTTTGCCGTTGCCGGTCGGTTGGAAGTTCAGGGCCGTTGCCACCCCCATCGAAGGTGGAACCGTCATGCCAGAATCGGTGATTGTCTCCGCCCTCGGCACTCCGATCTGTAGAATCCCACCATTAACTTTCCCGGTGTGCCCGAGAATCTGCTCAAGCTGCTTCTGGTCGAAGCCTAACTCGGTCGCTGCTTGGGTTGCTGGATTGGCATCCGGCCCCGGTGTCTTGGTTAACGCCAGAGCATCGTGAATCGCTTTCGCCATCTGGACAGGATCGCCATGGCTGGCGATATGCATGTACATCACATGCGGCGATTCCTCAATGAGGTGATTATGGACAGCGGATTCATGTATGCCTCCCTCCTGCAGCTTCATCATGACGGGTTCGACCTCGTCCTCAGTGAGCACCAAATCGCCCATGACCATGGCCCCGCTACCGTCCCGCTTGAACGCTGCCCACGAACCTAAAGCGAGTCCCGGCTTGATATCGACGCCATCGAGCGTGACATGCAAATCCTTTCTCGGCATGCCAAACTTGATGACGTCCCCAGGTTGCATTTGTCCAAGACGACCCATCGCGCCCTCTACCTGTTTCCAGTCGCTCACAGGAGCAGATGAACTTCCCACTTGACCTGCCGTTAGAGGGCTGCTCAACATGAATGCCACGCCGACAGTGACACTCGCCCCTGTCCTCAGAATGTGGGAAAACAGATTGTCTCTTACAAGATTCCTACGCATGATCAATTCTCCTTTTCTATCGTTCTCGGTCGTGTTAACCAAAAAGCATTCAGGGATGTCCCAACGGCAACTCGCTCACGCCGCGAAGCTAAGTCGAACACCAGACCCCTGCCGCTCAGCCTTTTCGTACACAAAGGCTGCCGCAGCCACATCTTGTAATGCCATCCCGGTGCTATCGAAGATGATGATCTCGTCATCTGATTCGCGGCCCTGCTTCTTCCCTACCACCACGTCTCCCAGCTCTGCGTATACGTCTGCTTGCGTAAGAACCCCCGCGTCCAACGCGTGATGCAAGTCACCCATTACTGCGCACTGCTGCAGGATGTCGGTTACGATTTTGCTTTTGGCCATCAAGGAGGAATGGAGTTCCTGTTTTTCAGGGCTATCAGCGCCAACCGCAGCAATAAACGTCCCGGGTCTGACATCGTCCGAACCCAGCAAAGGCTGCCGTGACGGAGTGCAGGTCACACAAATGTCACTCCGTCGAACTGCCACTGGGAGGTCAGTGACGGAAGTTACCGGAATTGCCAATTCTTCTCTAAGATTTCGCGCAAAGCGCAGCGCCTGTTCTTCACTCTTGTCATAGGCGAATACATTTTGCAGGTTGCAAACGCGGGAAAGCGCCCTGACCTGAATACGTCCTTGATTTCCGCAGCCGCAAATCGTGGCGGTGTGCGAATCCCGGCATGCCAAGTATTTCGCGGCCACTGCCGTTGCCGCCCCTGTTCGCAGCGATGTGATTCCCCGGGAGTCCATCACCGCGAGCGGACTACCTTTTTCGGCATCACAGAGAACAATGACCCCCTGGATTGTGGGCAATCCGAATCGCTTCCCGTTCTCCGCGAAATTCCCGTTTACTTTGGCACCAAAGTACGGCCTGCTGAGTTCCAGCACCCCGGCCTTTACGTGAAATCCCCCATCGTGAGTGTGCATACTCAACACTCCTGGCGGAGCCGCCTTGCCCTCTCCATGCAAATGGAATGCATGCTCTACTGCCACGATGCATTCATCGATGGACAGCAAGCCTTGAATCTCTCGCGGCGTCAGTAGCAGAATTTCTTCCGCGTTCATGAGCGCGCCCCGACTGAAGAGGCTTCCCACAAGACTGGGCAGAGATTGGAGCCCGCTGTAGCCTCGACAGGCTCCTCGTATCGTCGGAAAATGCGAGCGGTATATGCTCCTTTCAAAGTAACTGCCCCCTCTTGCACCCGAAGAATCGAGCCCTCTCGCAAACCAACCACTGGTTCCTCGTTCTCTTCAAGGAACTGCATGATCCGTTCCTCCTGTGTCTCTCCCATGTGGGTGGATGAAGGGTCGGGGTCCAGGTAGTGTGGACTAATCTGGAATTGGACCAGACCCAACGCCTCGAACGATGGAGGCTGCACCACAGGCATGTCCTTGGTCGTCTTCAAGGTAGGACAGGCCACGATAGAACCGGCACTCGATCCGATGTAGGGCATGCCCGCTGCTACTCTCCGCCGGATCGGACCCAAAAGATCATGGTTGTAGAGCCCGTTCAACAGTCTGAACGTATTGCCGCCTCCGATGAAGATCACATCCGCTTCGTCGATGGCTCTTGGCATATTGGAAAGATCATGGATTGACGTCAGCGAGAAACCCATGTCGCGAAACCGCTCTTGTGCCTTCGCCGCGTAAATTCCCCAGTCGTGCACAGCGAATGGAACAAAGGTTGTTTTTGTCGCCTTCCCTACAAAATTCCGAATCTCTTCTTCTGCATGGTCGAAATAACCGCCGCCATGAAGAGTCGAGTTGCTGATCAACAGCAACCGTCGGGCAAGGTCAATACTCTTCATAGACAGCTCCGCAACTCACGTTAACGAGTCGTATAAAGCTTCGATCAACTCCATCCCTCGCTGTAGCAGTTCGTCATCTGGCAAATCCTGCTTTGCCCACCCATTTAGCACCTTGTCCAATCCCCGTCCTTCCACGCGGCCGAATTTCTCGTCATCGACATCAGCATCGTGGACAATTTGAGCGATGCGCTTTACCCTGCCGTCCCGGATCGCGAACTGCTTATGCAGTGTCTCAAACGTGCAGTCCTCCCCACGATGACCGAAACCTTGTGACCCAAACATGTCGAACGGTATGGCGGCGGGGTGGGCACCGGGCTCAGTGCCAAAGAGGAAGCGTGCCTTCGGATCGATGAATCGCCGGATTAGCCACGCGGACGACACCCGATCAATGCCGGGACGAGGCCGGGTGATCCACAAGCGGTTGACGTACTCGCCGGATTTCCGTTTGTGGTTTCGCCCGGACTTTACAGCTCCAGATTCATCAGCATGTGCCAGCAAATTCTCAATCTTCGTGCGCAATGGATTCTCGAAAAAGTCGATATCTTGCACCTCTATCAGCCGACGGCGAATCCGATTGACCCGTCCAGTAGGTCTGCGGGACGAGGGCAGTGCGAGAAGTTTCTTCGCCTCGTGAAGCAGCTTCTGGTAGTCCCGCGATCGCGCTTCTACAAACAGTTGTTTTAGACGTTCCGCTGGCAGATCGTCGAAGCCCAGTACCTGAACTACCGACGCGGCCCCCTTGTAGGTCCGAATGGCTGCGGCGAGCCACTCCATGCGCTCTTGGTTTATTGCTGAATTGGGCAGAACATAACCTGAGCTACGCAGAGCCAGCATGCCGTACTTCTGCAACTTGCGCCATACCTGCACCCGCTCACTTGCACTCTTTGCCGGAAGGCTGAAGACCAGCAGTACCCATGGAGCTGTTTGAGGTCTGGTGGTTACATGCATTGCTCAAATGTTATATCTATAACATTCCTATGGCAAGGGGGGCTTCTACCTCGGTGGTGGGGATGTCAAATCCGTGCCAGTGCATCGTCATGGGCTCATGAAGACTGCCGGAATGGGTTTCGCCTTACTGTTAACATGGGCTCATGGCCACCGACGCCATTCAAAGGCGGCTAACCGTCAGTCGCGGTATTCGTCTGGAATATCTGACAGTCGGCTGGAACATCCTGGAAGGAGCGATCGCCGTCCTTAGCGGCATCATCTCTGGAAGCGTGGCTCTCGTCGGGTTCGGAATAGATTCTGCAATCGAAAGTTTTTCCGGTGCAGTTTTACTCTGGCGCTTACACGCGGAAAAGAATGGCCAGAAGGCTGACTTGCTTGATCGGAAGGCGCTCAAACTAGTGGGAACTGGCTTCCTGTTGCTTGCGGTCTATGTAGCATTCGACGCCATCAGCACGCTTGTCACAAGAGAACAGCCGCGCCGCAGCTTCATTGGTATTGCTCTCTCCCTGCTATCACTGGTCGTCATGCCACTTCTCGCAAGAGCAAAACGACGCACCGCGTCAGAATTAAACAGCCCAGCTTTGCATGCCGATTCGCGGCAGACGTCAATCTGCGCTTATCTGTCCGCCATTCTGCTTTGCGGCTTGCTCCTCAACGTTACGGTCGGATGGTGGTGGGCTGACCCCATTGCTGCCCTGGCAATGGTTCCCATCATTGCGCAAGAAGGACGCGAGGCTCTGAAGGGCGAGATTTGCTCTGATTGCCACTAGCGCAATGCGCCACGCCGCAGTGCCCGCTCTTTCATCAACACAAAAAATACCGGCACTAGAATCAACACATGAATGGTCGAGGTAATCATTCCGCCGACCATAGGAGCGGCAATCGGCTTCATCACATCAGAGCCGATACCACTCGCCCAGAGGATCGGAATCAGGCTGGCGAGAACCGCGCTCACTGTCATCAGCTTTGGTCGGAGCCGCTGCACAGCACCCTCAATCGCGGCCTCGTGAATATCGGCATGTGTAAGCGGGCGACCTGAAGCAATGCGCTTATCGAGCGCTTCGTGCAGATACACGACCATCACGACGCCCGTCTCCACCGCGATTCCAAACAGCGCGATGTAGCCGACCCACACCGCGACGCTGAAGTTGTAGCCAAGCAGCCACTGCAAGATCAGCCCGCCGGTCATCGCGTAGAACGTGGGGAAGATCAGGACCATGGCCTCGGTTAACGAGTGGAAAACCATGTAGAGGAGCAAGAAGATCACGAAGAACACCACGGGCAAGATGAGCTTCAGCCGCTCCTTCGCCCGCAGCTGGAATTCGTATTCGCCCGACCACTGGTAGGTGTAGCCAGCAGGCAATTGCAGCTTCTGCCGAAGCATGTTGCTGGCCTGGTTTACGAAGCCGCCGTAGTCGGTGGTGTTGAGATCAATATAGACATATCCCGTGAGCTGGCCATCTTCATCGCGGATCATGGCCGGACCGCGTGAGAAGGAAATCTTCGCTACTTCGGAAATTGGGATCTGTGCGCCCGAAGGTGTCGCGATCAAGACCCGGCTAAGCTCTTCGACGTTGTCGCGGAAATCACGCTGGTAGCGGACATTGATCGGGTAACGTGGGCGCCCTTCGATGTTCTCGGCGACATTCATGCCTCCAATGCCCGATTCCACGGCCTGTTGCACGTCGGCGATGGTCAAGCCGTATTTCGCCGCCTCTGGACGATTGACTTCCACGTTGATGTAAAAGCCCTGCGAAACCCGCTCGGCAAACACCGAACGAACGTGCGGCAGACCCGAAAGAATCTGCTGCACTTGCGCCCCGAGCTGTTGGATCTGCTCTAGATTGGTGCCCTGGAGTTTCATTCCCACGGGCGTCTTGATCCCGGTTAACGCCATGTCGAGGCGGTTTTGTACTGGCATGGTCCAGGTGTTTGTGAGGCCCGGAAACTGGAGCTTCTCGTCCATCTCGCGAATGAGGTTCTCGTACGTCATCCCTGAGCGCCACTTCGCGCGCGGCTTTAGCATTACGGTCGTGTCATACATATCGAGCGGAGCGTTATCGGTGGCGCTGTCGGATCGGCCGACCGCACCGAAGACGGTCTCAATCTCTGGAAAGGATCGGAGAATACGGTCTTGCTCCTGTAAAAGCTGCGAAGCCTCCGTGATCGAGATGCCGGGAAGTGCTGTGGGCATGTAGAGCGATGAGCCTTCAAACAAGGGCGGCATAAACTGACTGCCGATTCTGAACATCAAGGGAAACGTCACCACGAGGAATACCAAATTGAGCAACAACGTCGTCTTCCGGTATTTCAGGCAGAGTCGTAAAACCGGCAGATAGAGTGCCTGCGTAACTCTTGAAATCGGATTTTCCGATTCGGGCCGCAGCTTCCCTCTAATGAAAATGACCATCAGGATGGGGACCAGCGTGATGGCCAACAAGGACGAAAAGCCCACGGCCAGAGTTTTTGTCCATGCCAGCGGACGGAACATGCGTCCTTCCTGTGCTTCCAGAAGGAACACCGGGAGGAACGAGACCACAATAATAAGGAGGGAAAAGAACAGTGCGGGGCCCACCTGCTTGGCGGAGTCGATGAGAATGCGCACCCGCTCTCGTTCAACTGCCTTCTTCGGGGATTTACCTGCGCTCGCGTCTGTCTCTTTGTGAAGGACTGGTCCATTCGAGGAATTCATCTCACCGAATACTTCTCCACCTGATGCCGGGCGCTCGGAAAGATGCCGATATCCGTTCTCCACCATGACGATGGCGGCGTCCACCAAGACACCAATCGCCAACGCCAAACCGCCCAGGGACATGATGTTGGAGCTGACGTTAAGGTAGTACATAGGAATGAAAGAGATCACGAGCGCAATGGGCAATGTCAGAATCGGGATCAGCGCCGAGCGGAAGTGGAACAGAAACACAATGATGACCAGGGAAACGATGATCGCTTCCTCCAGCAGACTATGTTTCAAAGTGCTTATCGATTCGCTAATCAATCCCCCACGGTCGTAGCCGGAGACGATCTCGACTCCCGGCGGCAGTGATCCTTTGATCTCAGCCAGCTTCTTCTTGACACCATCGATCACGTTGAGAGCATTCAGCCCATACCGCATGACCACAATGCCGCCCACGGTCTCGCCTTCGCCGTTCCACTCCGCCACACCTTCTCGCATGTCTGGGCCGAAGGAAACCGTGCCCAGATCCTTGATCAATACAGGCGTTCCGTTCTTCGCCATGACGGGCACGTTTGCCAGATCATCGAGCGACTTCAGATAGCCCAGCCCGCGAATCATGTATCGCGTACCGCTGAGTTCCAGTACGCGGCCTCCGACTTCATTCGTACTCGACTTCACCCGGTCGATTACGGTGGACAGCGGGATGCCATGCGCGAGTAACTTGTTGGGATCGACATTGACCTGGTACTGCCGCACGAACCCACCGATGCTCGCCACTTCGGCCACGCCAGGAACGGTGGCTAGCTGATAGCGCAGGTGCCAATCCTGAATACTTCGCAGATCGGCGAGGCTCTGCTTGTGGTTGTGATCGACGAGCACATATTCATAGACCCAACCCGCACCGGTCGCGTCCGGGCCGATGGCAGGATGCACATTCGCAGGAAGCCGACCCGCAATCGTCTGCAGATACTCCACGACCCGAGAACGGGCCCAGTAAATATCGGTGCCGTCTTCGAACACGACGAAGACGTAGGAGTCATTGAACATGGTCTGCGCGCGTACCGCCTTCACCCGCGGCGCAGCTAGAAGAGCGGTGACGATCGGGTAGGTGACTTGATCTTCGATGATGTTGGGTGGTTCGCCTTCCCAATTGGTGTGAATGATCACCTGCACATCTGAAATGTCAGGCAAGGCATCCAGCGGAACGTGGCCCATGGACCAGATTCCAGCCAGCGTGAGCAGAAGCACTCCGGTAAAGACCAGGAAGCGATTGTGTGCGCACCACTGGATGATTCGGGAGATCACGATTTACATACCTCCCGTTGCATTGAGCGTGAGCTGCTTGCTGGCCATCGTCTGCCCATTTTGTTGTGCCCTGATGGTGACTTGCCAGGTGCCGCCGGAGCCGAGGTCAGCCTTCCCTTCGTACATCCCTCCGCCCTTGTCCGTAGCGCTGACGACAGTTTTCATGGCAGACATCCCCATGGCCGGCATAGCGGGCATGAAAAAGGTAACGGTCACATTTGCTCCTGCGATTGGTTTCCCGTCCTGTCCAGTCAGCGTCACGCGAACGATGTTGCTGCCCTTGTGAGGAGGCTCGGGGTCAGTCGTCAGTTCCACATTGGCGTGCTGTTGGGCGGGGGCATTCATGGAAGCAGCCTGACCGGCGCCGGGAGGGGGAGGAACGAATGCGCCAGCGGCCGCCTGTAGTTGAGCTTCGGAATCAATCAAGAAGTTCGCCGACGTTACAATCTCTTCTCCGGCCTTGAGGCCTTTGGTGACCACGAACTCATTGCCTACCTGAGGTCCGACTTCGACTTCGCGCGGCTCAATGTTGCCCTCACCCCGATAAACGAACACCAAGTTCTTGGTTCCTGAATGAAAGGCTGCGCTGGCAGGTATAACCAACTGTCTTCCCATTGGTAGCTTGGCACGAACATTCACGTACATTCCGGGCCTCAACTTCAGACCTGGGTTCGGGAACACTAACCGCACGGGTAGCGTGCGCGTGTTCATGTCCAGCTGCGGGAGGATGTAATCGACGCGCCCCTTGAAGACCTTGCCGGGATATGCGTCTACGGTCACCTCTGCCTGGTCGCCTGGCTTAATCTTGCCAGCATCGCTTTGAAAAACTTGGGCAAGCACCCAAACATCTGAAAGATCAGCGAGTGTGTACAGCCGGGTTTCCGGTTGCACGTACATATTCGGTAGCGCATTCTTTTCGGTGATGTAGCCAGAGACTGGAGAATGGATGGTGAGATCCGTAATCGCCTTGCCCGTCTGATCTAACTTCTGAATTTCTGCAGGGGAAACCTCCCATTGCAGTAGTCTCTCTTTCGCGGCACTAAAGAGCGTAGCTGCGCCCAACGCCACTCCGCTCACACTGCTTTGTGACAACGACGCGGAGTTTTTCTTCGCCAGCAAGTACTCCTGCTCCGTCGCCACGAGATCCGGGCTGTAGATTGTGAATAGGGGCTGACCTTTGCCAATGAAATTACCCGTGGCGTCGGCATAGACCTTGCGAATCCATCCGGCAAAACGCGTTTGCACATAAGCCTGCCGACGCTCGTCGACCAGAACGTTGCCGTAAAACCGCAATTCGACATTGACCGGCTTGGATTCAACCTTGCCGAGCACAATGCCGATGCTTTGCATCCGCTGGGGCGTGAGCTGAATAGGCGCACGCGAGGTCTCTTGCATGTTGTCGGCCCGCGGATCTCCCATCGTCTCCGGCTCCGAGCCTGAACCGCTCGCCGACGAAGGTCGTCCCATCGCCGCCATTGGCTCGCTACTTGCTGAGTTGTTGCCGGTCTGCGATGCAGTGGCGGCATGATTCAAACGCCACCACAAAATCAACGCCACAATCGCAAGCACCACCGTCGCCGACAGCGCGATCCAAAAGGCGCGGCGATACCTATTACGTTCTACGTTGAGCATGTCTGATTCCTCGCTTGCCTTCGTTCTTAGGTCGCGCTCATTCATGGCAACGTCACCCCCGCAAGGCGTTCTAGTTCGGCTAGTGCCGATTCGTGCTCAACTAATTGACTTCGATATTCCAGGTCCAAGTTCAGAACATCGAGGAAGGACGAGAGCAGACTTTCAAAATCTTGCCGGTTTGATTGATAAGCAGACAGCGAGGAGCGAAAGGTAGCTTCCGATTGGGGCACTAGGCCGTCGCTGTAGATTTTCAGCCGTTCTTCCGATGTCTTAGCGCGGACATAGTGCTGCTGAACTTCCGACAACACGCGCTGGGACTCAGCGTCCAGCTCCCGCCGTGCGCGCTCTTGGTTTTCCTGAGCCTCCGCAAGTTCGGAGCGCTGTCGTCCGCGGTTCGGCAGCCGGATGCCGAACGTTGCCATGTAGTAGTCGCGGAACTGACTCGCGGTGTGTTGGTAGTTGTACTGAACGTTGAAGTCAGGACGGAAGTTCTTGTTTGCCAGCTCCACCTGTGTCTCCTGCTGCCGGATGGAAGCGGCTTTCGAGCGCACATCGGGATTCTGTTCGCGAGCTTTCTGCAGAAGTTCGGCTGCGCTGTATGGAAGGGCTCGCACCGTGAGAGTTTCAGCCACGATGTCCGGAGATTCCTGGGGACGGTTCAGTAGCTGCTTGAGTTGGGCTTCGAGCAGCCCTTCCTCTTGATGGTGGTGAGCAATCTCCTGGAGGATCTTGGTGTGTTGTAGCTGGGCCTTCAGCACATCCTGCTGATTACCTTGACCCACTCGATACCGCGCTTCTGCGGCCTGTTCTACCTGATTCAGCAGTTCGTTGCTCTTTTGCAGAATGCCGACCGTTTGCTGAATGTAGGCCAGCCGGAAGTAGACCATCTTGAGGTTTCCGACTACGTCTTTGCGGACGGAATCTACCTGCGCCCCTACGGACTCCGCCTCATGCTCGGCCATACGCCCGCGTAACTCACGTTTTCCTGGATAAAGGATGTCTTGGGACGCGCCCATTCCGAAGTACGCGAACTCGCTGTTGCTGTAGCCGGCGAACGGCCGTGGACTCCCAACGCTGAACTGTTGGACCGACAGTTGGGTCTCGGGAAAAGCTGAAACCTGCTTAGCAACGTTTCGCGAAGCTTGCCAGCCGTGGTAAGAGGCCGCAATCCGCGGGTTCTTCTGCTCTACTTCCTGTACTAGCTCATGCAGAGACGTGGGCGTTCCTGCTTGCGCGGCCATGCCGGAAGATTCAGGAAGCGAGCCGGGCTGCTGCGGATTACCTGTCTGTTGAGCTCTCCCGTTGACGGCGAATAGCATGGCTCCAACGAGCAGAGCTGCGCTAATCAGCGAAATACGAGTGCTCCCGAAGAGACTTCGAGACACATCAATGGATTGCATCTTTCCTCCACATCACAAACACGAGTTTGTAAACGCACAGGCGCACGAGTGCGCTAGCAGCTGAGAGGAAAGACGATCAGATTCTAAGAACGGAAATAGTGACAGGAGGTGAGACGGGCGGCGAGTGGATGTCCTCTACTTGGAGGGATGAACCAGATTCCGGCATCATTGCGAGTGTCGGAATCGGTTGTAGCGCGTGTACAAGAACCAGCGCCAGATGCCTTGAACTAACGTCCGACGAACTCTTGATTGCAGGCAGATGATCCGGGACTGTGGTGGTCTGACAGCAGGAATGAGACATTCCTTTCTTTCCACATTCTCCCGCCATGCGTTTGCAACAGTCATGCTCTGCTGCCGTCATTGCCATGGCAGGCAGAGCGCAGGCCATTATCGGAGCTGCAAACAGGAGCAACGACAACAACGAAACAACGACTTTGACAACAGGCTTCATGACCTAAAGAAAGTATAGGTTCGCCACAGATTAGACGCAATACCACCAGGAAAGTTACAGCTTACGTACGGTCATTTGGGGCTGACTCGTTTTCGCAAGCAGCTTTGCCGTGCGGCCAGCGCCCCGGGTCGAGTCATGCTTCTGTCGCGTAATCAATGGCTTAGCCAAGGCTACGCAAGAATTTGGCGATCTTCACACTCAGAGCCTATCTCCTCGCCGCTTGCCTGAAATGGTGATCACTCAGTGTGTTCGCACAAACGAGGAGAGAAGAAAACCCGCGTCGCTCAAGCCAAAAAGGCCTATCCGACGCGGGCCGAGTGTTTAGTGATGACACAACGGGCAGCGACCTGTGCCGCTGACCGATGCAAACAGAGTAGCTGCCCTCACGCCGACGGCCGTGAGAACCACGGCAGACGCGCACTCAATCCCGCATATGCCTTCGCTCTCAGCTATGTTTTATGCACACCTACCGTTTTTGGCATCATCAGAGTCCAGGTCAAAATCAAAATAACTTCTTTGGGAATCTTGGTGCCGGGAGGGGGAGTCGAACCCCCAAGGTACTAAGTACCGGCGAATTTTGAGTGTGATGCCGCACTCTTGCAAGTCCAAGCGCACCCAGGATTTTCTGCGACTTACATTTGACCCTGCCGCGAGATTGGTGCAGTTCGGAGTAGTCTCGTACGGCCCTATTGCGCACACTTTGCGCACACCGAGATTACACCTGACAGGTAGATAGTTTGCCCTGATCTCTCCTGTGTCAATTTTGAGGTCAACAACCTAAAACCGTTTGCTAGCTTTTCACCATCGGAAGTCCCGAAACCAGCTCGAAATTTAGTTGGTTTTGGGCGGAAAAGAAATGTTTGCTCATTTCCTGAACATACACAACCCACCGGCCATCATCGGAGACTTTATATTCTGAGCTCCTCTCCGCCGCCCACGGGAAACATAAAACTAACGTTGGTAGAGACGGTGAGTTACGTTAAGGTCCCCGACTGCAAGCAAAAGCTTCGTGTTGGTGTTGTGTCAGACATCCTCGGCTTACGACGCCAGTATAGGGCGGCTCGAATTCAGGCATGCTGGCTTGGGAGTAGCGATGAGTGCTGTCGCATCTTCAGATAACCTGCTGAAAATAGGGATGCGCGTTCACGTGGGCGGCAGACATTGCAAGTTCGAATTGCACCTGCCTGGAGCATGTCAGGCAAGAGGGGAAAGTGTCTCCAAAGAGCAGGGTCACGTAGTGGGGCTCAGCGTGTTGGTGAGCGTGGGTTGCCTTGTACACCCCAGAGTGTGGCGCTTTATTCCCCGGACGAAAGACTTCGACCACTTATTTCTCCTTGCAGATTCCCTAACGGTCCCGGCTGCAGAGTATTGCTTATTGCGGAGCCAACCCGAATCTCCAATCGTGTTTAGGTTCTAGACCGGGATGAAACAAAAATCCTTCCTGCCATGACCTCGTGGATGCTCTGGGAAAGATCTCGGACAACACGCTTCTTGAATACGAATCCGTGGGCACCAGCTGCAAGGGAGGCTTCGACATAATCCTGATCTTCCAGTCCGCTCAACAACACAGTTTTAGTGGGCGAATTCATCTCTTTCAACCGCCGGGCTACCCGAAGAATGCCATCCAGCATCGGCATGATGATATCCATCACAACTACATCCGGTTTTAGATGAATTACTGCCCTAAGGGTCTCTTGACCATCTCGCGCGAATCCGATGACTTCAAATTCCTTACGGAGAATCTTTGCGACAGCCTGGACAATCCAAAACCAAAGCGAAGTCAGCCATTGGAAGCTGATAAAGACTGCAACATACAACACAAGAACAAGAAGGTGGATAGCCCCGTGCGCAAGGTACGCACGACTTCCCTGGTGTTTAGCTCGCACCATGCTCGATGATTGAAGCGGAAAGTCACCTAGAAGGTGCGCCAGTAAAACTGCAAGGAGCATTTTCATGAATCGTTGCATATAACTGTGCAATTCTCTATACTTGCACCTCATCGTGCACTAAGGAAAATACGCCTCAATCACTCGCTTCATCGCTTCCCGGGTTTCCTGCGTTTGCCACCAGAAGCCGCGCCGCAAATTCCTGGAAACCGTCGATTCGTTCAACCGCAACTTCTTCGCCGTGAGGTCCTGCCTGTTCGTCTCCATATGGACGTTGATCGTTTGCCACTGCTTGGCGGAAATGCTTTGCAGCAAAGTATCGTGCAGGTGGTAAACGGTGTTCGCGATCAAATCAAAGGTTTCATTTCCGGTAACGAATGACGTCAGAATGCCGGGCTTACTCCGTTTGGCCTTAAGGTGATTCATTGCCTCCCGAGCCCGCTCAAATGCCTCGCCCTCGGCAAATACATTCACAGGCTTCCGGTACGGTTCTGTGACCTGCCCAATTCCAATACCAATCCAAAGCTCAAAGGGATGAAAGTGCCTCCGAAGGTCCAAAATCACAGCCGGCAGGTTTGTCGGCCGTGACAGGATTCCCTCGAATTCATCCCAGGCGGTGATGGCATACTCCGACAAAATCCATTTTCTCTCAACATGGAGTTTAGAGATGCCACGCAGCTTTTGATCCCGTTTGCGGCGGAACTCCTCAATATGCCGAGACCCCACGATGTCGCATGTGACCACCGCATAAGTTTTGGCTTTGGTCTTCATCAGAGTAGGTTGCACGTTCAAGTGCAATATTATACATATTGCACGTTTATGTGCAAGCTGGTTTATTGGAATCGGTTGGTAATGGTGCAGTTTGGCTCGGATGGGTTTTACGTTTGGGAGTGGCTCGCGTGGGTTCAAGCAGCAGTCTTGAGTTGCCCCAGTTTCGCGTGTAGTTCGTGGATGCGGTCCTGCCTTGCGTCGTATTCATACCGCTCTACGTCCGTTAGGCCGACAAAAGTGTCCCGTTCGAGGACTTCGACCTGCTTTTCGATTAGCGCAAGAAGTTCGGTACGAATTTGTTCGAGATTTTCCACTGCCCGCACCGGTGGACGAAGCGGCTGGTTCTCTTGACACGCAACGACCAGCAGTATGTCATAACAGGGCGGTTATGTTCGATAGAGTACATACTGTATTTCCAGAGCACCTGCTTTGAGAAAACTCACCGCCTTGGGCTGGCGAACGCCGACAATCTGTAGATCAGCGGAGCAGGTTTGGCGATATGTTAGGGTTATCATCCAACTGCCGGATCACGCCATAGCACTCACAGGCTGCATCTTCCAAACCTTTTCTGTTGGTAATCTTTACCGCGCCACGGGCGTACTGAATGAAGCCTGCCCTCTGCAACACAGCGGCGGCCAGGCTAACACTCGGCCTTCCGGTTCCTAGCATTTCAGCGAAAAACTCGTGAGTCATTGGCAGCAAATCGGAACCAATCCTATCCTGGCACATGAGCAGCCAGCGTGCGAGGCGCTGATCAATCTCGTGTAGACGATTACACGCGGCTAACTGCGCCACCTGCATCCCCTGAATCTGCGCGTATTGGTTTAGACGAAGACGCAGATTGGGCGTTGAGCTAAGAATAACTTCCAGTACCTCGGCTTTGATTCTGAATCCGTTCCCATTCGCCTGTACCACAGCGCCGTAAGGAGTCCTGTTCAAGCCTGCAGCTATGGGTGTCCCCACAAAACCCTCTCGGCCAACAATTCCTACCTCCACACTCCTACCATCGTTGGTCACGATCACCAGAGAGGTCAGTCCAAAATTGAGGAAGTATCCATATTCAAGTCCGTCGGGGGATTCGTGCAGGCTCTGCTTCAATCGAAGCTCAACAAATTCCAAGTGGGGAAGCAGGGAATCGTATTCCTTACCTGGAAGGGACAAAAGAATGCGGCTGTACACGACGTTCCCCTTAGCATCGGTAAGGTGGACCGGCAGCGTTGACCGTGGAACAACTTCGAGCTTCGGTTTGCTGGTGTGCCGGTGCTGCCTCGTCGCCATATTCACCTTCTCCTCAAAATGTATTCCTCCCGAAGCCTTCATAGGCTGCTGGGCTAAGAACTGCTACGGGATGTAAGCGCCTAGATAATCTTGCGTTGCAGGGATTCAGCGGCGCGAGCTAGGCGTCTCTCGATTTTACCTTGCTATGCAAAGTAAGCTGCCGGAAACTCCACTTGTTCTCGTTTCAGCGAACGCAGGCTTGCCAATGCGTCCTCAATCGCCAGCAGTTCAACAAAGCGGGATTGACAGTTCGGTGTCCCTTCTAGTGATTGAAGCCTCTCGAAGATTGCGTACTCTGCCTCTGTGACGCGCCCAAGTAGCTTACTGTGATCTAGTTCAACGAGTGCCGCCTGATACTGCGACTGCCATTGGGGAAATCTAAGATCTGAACTGTGCTCTGCCATACGGCCTCCTGTAGGGCGAACATCAGTTGCACAAGGAACCGTCACCCGAAGGGCACGGCGGAAGGATGTGTAAGAGACAACTCCAGCGTACTCCTTTTGTAACCAGGCCGGTCTAACAATTTCGTATCACTTTGATTTTGGGATGCAAATGGCGTTCGCATCGCGGGTCAGATGCTGGCGCTGATCGAAGGCTCGCAACGGCAACCGACCGGCGTCACTGGTAATCTGGCCACCGGAAAAATCGGCGCGAATGGGTTGATGACAGTAGAAGGAGAAGTTCAGTTGTGGTAAAACACTTTGTATCAAGCGATGGATGCTCCGAAAGGGAATGCTGGGTCCTCGAAACCCAGTGTTCATCTACCTTTTAGAGCATCCTTTCTTTTTTGGCTAGTGATTT
>Ga0070698_100001389_pt1 | contig 26833 bp, 21 predicted proteins | sample KBSK1502metaG_FD_65477 | JGI IMG/M metagenome (GOLD analysis project Ga0070698, IMG submission 65477) | Corn, switchgrass and miscanthus rhizosphere microbial communities from Kellogg Biological Station, Michigan, USA - KBS K1-50-2 metaG | ecosystem: Host-associated > Plants > Roots >... | reverse complement strand
GATCCAGGGCAAGCAGCACTGTACTATTTTGCCGATGCAGACACCTACGATGTTAGCGTATGCATCACCTACGAGCAGCTCCTTGGACGTATCCATCAAACCGCCAATTTGCTCTGGCACCTCGGCATTGGACCTAATGATGTGATCTCTCTGTTGCTCCCCAATATTCCCCAGGCACACTTTCTGCTGTTGGGTGGTCAGGCCAGCGGCATTGTGAACCCGGTGAATTTCTTTCTGGAACCACGGCAGATTGCAGATATTCTTCGCGCGGCAGGAACCAAAGTACTCGCAGCCCTCGGCCCACATCCTGGCTTCAGCATTTGGGAAAAGGTTGCTTCGATTCGTCGAGAAGTTCCCAGCCTCCAAGCCGTACTCCAGGTCGGCGACTTCTCGGACGAAGATGGCAGCGTTGTGAACTTCGACCGAGCCATCGAGAGGTATCCGACGAATGCATTACTGAGCGAGAGACGTATCACATCCGACGAATCCGCAACTCTATTTCATACTGGTGGAACAACTGGAATGCCGAAGCTTGCTCGTCATGCACACGGCAACGAGGTCTACAATGCCTGGGCACAGGGGGTGACGATGGATGTTGTTCCCCAGGAGGTGCGGCTGAGCGGATTGCCCCTGTTCCACGTCAATGGGGCTATTGCCAATGGGCTCATGCCGTTTAGTCGAGGGGCAACGGTGGTCCTGCCGACTGCTGCGGGGTATCGCAATCGCGCCGTCGTGCGCAACATCTGGAAGATTGTCGAACACTACCACGTCAACATGATCAGTGCCGTGCCAACGCTCTTAAGCAGCCTGCTTCAGGTGCCGATTGATGGAAGAGATATCAGCTCGCTTGCTATCGTGCGCTGCGGGACTGCTCCCGTCCCGAAGCAGCTCCATACCGCGTTTGAGGCATACACGGGTGCTACTATCATCGAAGGCTACGGCTTGACGGAAGCGACCTCGATTAGTGCGGTCAACCCGAGGTACGGTGAAAAACGAGTTGGCTCGATTGGCTTGCGCCTCCCCTATCAATTGATGAAGGCGGTGCAACTCACCAGCACAGGAGCGTATGGGCGTGACTGTGCAAGCAACGAAGTGGGCAGCATTGTCGTCAAGGGTCCCAACGTCTTCCCTGGCTACGTCGATGAGGAGCACAATAAGAAGCTGTGGATTCAGGAGGGCTGGCTTGATACGGGAGATGTGGGCTTTCAGGACACGGATGGCTATTTCTGGCTCATAGGCAGAACCAAAGACCTGATCATTCGTGGTGGCAACAACATCGAGCCGAAAATGATCGAAGAAGCATTATACGCGCATCCTGCCGTTGAACTAGCTGCCGCCGTTGGGAAGCCGGATGCCTATGCTGGGGAACTGCCGATCGCCTACGTCACGCTTAAGCAGGGTGTGACCGTCAGTGTCGAAGAGTTGAAGACATATGCTGCAGGGATGATCTCTGAGCGCGCTGCCATTCCGAAGGACATCATCATCATGGAGCAGATGCCTCTCACCGATGTGGGAAAAATAGTGAAAACGGTTCTGCGACGCGACGCCGTGAAGCGCGTGCATGAGGAGGCGTTACAGTTTTTGCGCGACCAGGCGATGGTGGCAGTCGCGGTGACGGGCAACGACGCATCAGAGATACTCTCGACCATTACGATTACTGGGGTCAGGCCGGAACAGCGTCCCGCAATCCGGGAGCGCGTCGAAAAGGCTCTCGGTGCTTTTACAGTGAACTATCGGCTCGTTTTTCCTGAAGTAGCAGACAGCTAACGGATGTTTTTGACTATCAGTCAAAGGCGACGCATCGTCAAAAACAACGGATTGGTCTGAAAATCGTGTCTACCATCGTACATGCTTTCCCTAAAGGAGGGTCTCCCAAGGATGAAAAACATTGAGCAAACAAACACACTGTCGCGCTATGTTGGTCAGTTAGTCAGACGCCAGGAAGACTTCAAGTTCATTACTGGCCATGCTCAATACGTTGATGATATCAGTCCTCGTCACATGCTCTCCGTAGCCATTCTCCGCTCTCCGTATGCACATGCCCTTGTCAAAAGCATCGATGTCGAGAAGGCCAGAGCGCTCCCCGGTGTGGTGGCAATCTACACTGGTGCTGACCTAAAGGAGCAGGTGAAAGGTATTGTGCCCAACTGGATCGTACCAGGTATGAAGGTGGCACGGCGTCCCGTCCTCGCTTACGACAAGGTACGCTTTGCCGGTGAGGGAATTGCCGTCGTGGTGGCGGAGGAGCTTGCCATTGGGTATGATGCGCTTGACCTCATTGAGGTCGATTATGAGCCGCTGGATGTCGTGACGAACGCGGAACAGGCACTCGAACCCGGCGCACCAATCCTCCACGACGAAATTCCCGGAAACCTTGCAGTTGACTTCCGACGGATCGTCGGGGATTTCGCTCAGGCGAAAGCAGACGCAGATGTGCATATTACACAGCGGCTCATCAATCAGCGACTGATTCCAAGCCCGCTAGAGCCACGGGCGGTACTAGCACAGTACGATCCCTTCACAGACAAACTGACGCTCTACACGTCAACACAGATTCCTCATGTGATCAAGCAACTCCTGGCGGAGACACTCAACTTTCCAGAGCACAAGCTGCGGGTCATCGCACCAGACGTGGGCGGTGGCTTCGGCGCGAAGCTGAATTTTTACCCCGAGGAATTGCTTTGCGCCTTCCTCACGCAGCAGCTGCATCGGCCCGTCAAGTGGACCGAGTCGCGTAACGAAAACCAGGTGGCCACGACCCATGGACGCGATCAGATCCAGGACGTCGAGTTGACAGCCATGCGTGATGGCACAATCACAGGCTTAAAAGTGGTATCCTATGCCAATCTCGGTGCGTACCAAGCCACTATGGGGGCAGGAGTGCCGACCTTCAACTTTGGCAATCTCGTGACGGGCAACTATAAAGTTCCCGTTCTCGATGAGACAATTTACTGCGCTATGACCAACACCACACCCACCGATGCGTATCGCGGGGCCGGACGTCCCGAAGCCACCTATCTCATTGAGCGAATAGTCGATCTGCTGGCACGCGCGCTTGGGATGGATCCAGTTGAGGTGCACCGCAAAAATTTCATCCAGCCCCACGAGTTCCCGTATCGGGTCATCACTGGTGTACTCTATGACTCTGGAAACTACGAGATTACGCTCGAGAAGGCACTGACATTGACCTCGTACTACGAGGAGCGCGAGCGACAACGTGAACTGCGCAAACAGGGGAGATACCTGGGCATCGGTATGGCCATGTACACTGAAATCTGCGGCCAGGCGCCATCACGCGTGATGGGCGCCAGAGGCTTCAACCGCGGCGGATGGGAGAGTACCACGATACGGGTCCATCAGACCGGCAAAGTCACCGTCTACTCCGGCTCCTCATCGCATGGGCAAGGACATGCGACCAGTTTCGCCCAGATTGTTGCCGACGACTTCGGAGTGCCAATCGAAGATGTTGAGGTCGTCGAGGGCGATACGGCGCAGGTCCAATTCGGGTACGGCACATTTAACTCGCGGTCGATACCGGTCGGTGGGTCCTCGGTCAAGCTGACCGCGCAAAAAGTCGTTGCCAAAGCTATCAAGATCGCGGCCCATCTGCTGGAAGCCCCCGAAGAAGACATCGAGTTTCGCCAGGGGGAGTTTTCTGTCAAAGGAGTGCCCAGAATCACAAAGAGCTTTCCTGAGGTAGCAAAGGCCGCGTATCTAGCACACGACTACCCATCGGACTTGGAACCAGGCCTCGAGGCGCAAACCTTCTTTAATCCGCAGGACTACACCGCCCCGTTTGGGACGCATATCGCTATCGTGGAGCTCGATGCTGAAACCGGGGACATCCAGATCAAGCGATATGTAGCGGTCGATGACGCTGGTAATCTCATCAGCCCGTTGTTAGCTGAAGGGCAGATTCACGGTGGCATCGCACAAGGAATCGGGCAGGCACTTTACGAAGGCGCGGAGTACGACAACACGGGCCAGCTCCTGACAGGTACACTCATGGATTATGCGCTGCCACTGGCGAAGAACATTCCAGCTATTGAAACCGCCCATACCGTGACGCCTGCACTCTTTAATCCATTAGGAGCCAAAGGGATCGGCGAGGCGGGCGCCATTGTGGCACCGCCGGCTATCGTCAATGCGGTCATCGATGCGCTCTCACCATGGGGCATTGTGCATCTCGACATGCCGCTCAAGCCAGAAAAGGTGTGGCAAGCGATCCAAAATGCCACGACTTCCTGACCGTGCATTTCGACATACTCTTCTCATGTGGAAACGAGGGACGTGCTTGAGGGACAAGTTCTTATGAGCAACGAAAGGGAGGGACGCAAGCAGTGCTGTCTCTGTTGTTTAACCTAATTCTTGGTTCTCGGACACGCGTCTTTCTTTCAGCCCTGAACGCGTTCCTCCTCATTGCTGGGAAGAGAGTGGTCAATGTGCTGACGCCGTCGATATGCACGTGCATTGAGACGATTCCCACACTTTGCCATCGAACACCACCTGCCTGAGTGATTTTTCGAGTAGTCATAAAAGATGCGTTCGCAACCTCGGTTCTGGCAGACTTTGAGCCGTGTCCAAGTCCCGTCGACCATAGCGGTCATAACGATTCCCAGCAGGCGTGCAAGCGCACCATCAACACCACCAATATCGGGCGCGAACTCAGCACGCCCATTATTGCCAAAAGCAATGGTGAGAGGTGCGTCCTTCGACACGCGATTGAGTTCTCTCAGTGCGTTTTGGTCTGTCATGCCACCTGATTGCACAGACAAGAGATGGCGTAGCGCATCACGCATGCTCCGTGTCCGACGCAGGTCTCCCTCGGTCACAGGTTCATTCTGCAAGAGTAACTGGTGGCTGACTAGCCAGGTATGGAGTTGTTCAGGAGTACGCAACTCTTCATGCCATCCTCGTCCGAAACTCGTGTTGAGAAATGCTTGCACAAGCTCGAGGGAACCAGGTGCTGGACTTACATCTTCGGGCTTCCAATCGGAAAGCCTCTGCATTCTTATCTTTCCTTACTTACAAAGTTAAAGCTTCCGTGGTGTAGTACTGATCAAGGTCGATGTTCCTGGTCATGGTGTCGGAGAGCTCCCAGTACTAATTCTTTATTGTCTTTTTGCTATGAGTAAGCGTACCACGCTTTTATCCGGGTTGCAAGTATGGAGAAAGCGAATGTTTGCAATTGCTTGAAAATTGGCCGCAAAAGCCTTGACAGCAGAATACTATACAGTATTCTTATATCAGAGGCGGGAAGCAAAGATCCCCCGCAGGCACCTTATGCGTCTCGGGACGTTTGCCCTGAAACAGTGGGCCATCTTTGGGCGCGACTGCGCGCTTGTGGGTGCGCACCGGCCGCAAGAAGCTTATCATGACCGCGCTGTGGACGGATGCATGCCTCAGCTTCCCCGCCCTCGCCGCCCTGCGCGAGGGGTACCATGTCTACCCTGTGGTGGATGCGGTCGTAGGACGTGGACCCTGGCATTGGAGACCACTATAATGAACCGGCTCTCTTTTCTCGTTATCCCTCTGTGTGTGCTGCGCGCCGATGTCAATACGCACGCGCCTTGTGACAACTCCCGCACCCGGCCATCGAACACCTCGCCGCTGACCGATACTTCGATGTATCGTAGTACGCTTTCTGGCACCGCTCATTGCGACAGACTTTGAGCCTGGCCCAGGTGCCGTCTGTCATGGCGATGAACACTATCCCGACGAGAAGGGCAATCGCTCCATCCACGCCGGCAATATCCGGTTCGAGGGTCGGCACTCCATCATGCTGAAAGCACACTGTGAGCGGGGCGTTGCAGGCAAGACGATTGAGGACTTCGACCTGCGACGCGGGCAGCTCTCTCTCGTTGTTGGCACGTAAGAGGCTGCGCAGCGCCTCGCGCAGCAGCAAGACGCGCCGAAAATCTCCTGGCGTGACCGGGGCGCCATCGGGCAGCAACCGACGCGCAACCAGCCAGGTGCCAAGCTGTTCAGGACTCGTTAGTTCACTATGCACATGTCGTCCTTGTCCATACTGGGTATTCACGAGAGCTTGCACCAAAGCCAGCGGCCCCGGGACAGCTTGGCACTGCTCTTGTTTCCTGCCTGGGAGCAGGTCGAGGGTTTCAACGGGGATGCCAGCCGTTACGTATACGTCCCAGTGAAGCTCACTGTCTCGCGTTTCGATGTCAGTCATAACTTTCTTTCCCTTCTTGGTCCCCCTGCGGGCTTCGACCTGCCGGACCAACTGATCGAGCATGGCGGTGTTGGTCGCGAACGTACGAGCGTTTGGTCGGAGCGTGAGGCGTCCGCTTCATAGTTGTTTCCTCACTTCCTGTTTCTCTCCCTGTAACGCAAGAGCCGCGGCGGGAATATTGAGTGCCTCGAGAAAGGTGTAGATGGCCTGTGCGGCAGCGTCATTCAACGCCTGGGGAGCCTGCCGTTGGGCAGCTGTCGCGACAACCGTGCGTAATGGCCGTTCTCCTGCTGGTTGGGCAATAACGCGTGCGATGGCGTCGGCCACCTCCTGGGGATCGGGAGGGGTCGCGGAGCGGTTCTCTGCGTAAAACCGCCCCATAAACGCCTCTAGAGCAGCCTGATAAAGGGCCAAACGCTCGACGTCTGCGGCGACCTGGCGGTTGGCCGAGATGGTGGTCGGATAGGTCCCAGGCTCAATAATGGCGGCGTCGATGCCAAAGGGCGCCAGTTCAGAGCGATACGACTCCGTGAGTCCTTCCACGGCAAATTTCGTTGCTCCATAGAGGCCGAGATATGGCATGGCCAGCCGTCCAGCAATGGACCCGATTTGCAGCAGCAAACCACTGCCTTGCTTACGCATCTGGGGCAGAACCTCGCGGTTCACTCGCAAGACGCTGAAGACATTGGTCTCGAATTGCTGGCGGACTTGCTCTAGGGTGAAGGCTTCTAGTGGACCACTGTACGACACTCCGGCATTGTTCACCACTACATCAAGACGACCGGTCGTCTCAATAATCACTGCGATGGCCCGCTTCACGGACGCGTCATCCGTGACATCAATTTCGATACTATGCAAGGCAAGCTGTTCTCGTTGCGCGAGCGCGCGTAGTTCTTCTGCCGCAGGGGCATTCTTTCGCGCCGCTGCACGCATGCCCGCAAAAACATGGTATCCCTGACGCGCCAGGGTTTCAACGGTCAGACGACCAAAGCCACTGGTACTTCCAGTCACAAGAATGGTTTGCGCCATGCTCCCTCATCCTTTCTTTCACGCTCAGCCACCACGGCCATCGGACGTATCAGTGAGCCGGTCGCGCCTTCTACGCTGAGCGGTAGGCAGACAAAAAGACATTCATATCGGTTCAGAAAAGCGTCCCGGTAGAATCGGGGAACTTGTCTCGTTCGCCGCCTGGACCGTTGCTTGTTACGGTCGAACCAGGGCTTTGATGGCCTGTCGCTGATCCATCGCGCCATAGCCCGAAGCCACTTCAGAAAGGCTTACCGTGAAATCTAGGATCGGCGAGGGGTCGAGTCGACCTGCAAGAACGTCTTCAAGGAGTTCGGGAAGATAGGCCCGAGCCGGTGCCAGTCCTCCGCGTACGCCGATATTGGAAGCAAACATACGTCCAAGCGGGAGCTGTCCGCTCCCATGTGGCGCTCCGACAAACCCGACATTGCCACCAGGACGGCACATATTCACCGCCATCGTGAGGCTTTCCTCCGTTCCCACACACTCCAGGACCGCCTCCGCGCCTCCCTGGGTCATCTCGAGCACCTGCTGAGTTGCCTGTTCGCCACTACTGGCGATCACCTCGCTTGCTCCAAACTGGCGCGCGAGGGTGAGGCGCTGTGGTTGATGTCCGAGGGCAATAATCCGCCCAGCTCCCAGTCGACGCGCGGCCAGGGTCGCGCATAACCCGACCGCGCCATCTCCGATCACTACCATACTTCCTCCTGGACGCACCCCGGCGGTCACTGCCGCGTGGTGGCCTGCCGCCATGACATCAGTAAGAGGAAGGATGGCCTTGAGCATCGCTTCATCCCCCTCAATGGAGGGTGGAATCACGACCAGCGTGGCGTCTGCGAAGCGTGCGCGAATCGCCTCAGCTTGTCCACCTTCGTGTCCAAAGCCCCATACTCCTCCTTGCACACATGCGCTATCAAGACCCTTCTGACAGAACTCACAGGTGCCATCACAGAAGTCATAGGAAGCGATCACGCGATCTCCTCGCTTGATGGTGCGGACCTCTGAGCCAACATCCATGACCATGCCCATCCATTCATGCCCGATTTGCCAGCCAGGTTGGTAAGGTCCCTGACCCCGATAGGGCCACAGGTCGGTACCACAGATACAGGCATGGGTAATCTGAACGACAGCGTCCGTTGGCTCAAGGATGGCCGCATCAGGAATCTGCTCCACCTGTATAGCAAAGGCTCCACGAAAAATTGCTGCTTGCATGGATACTTCTTCCTTCTCTCTCCATCTCACCAGGCATGGATGGGAGAGATACATGTTGTTTGACTTAACACGAGAGCAGCTAGAGGTATCTCCCGGATAAGCGAAAAATAGGAAACCTCTGCCTGAGTTCGCTCTACGAGTGCCCACTAGTCATTCGGTCGTAAACCGGAAATTGCTCAGATCGAGCGAGATCAACAGCAGATCGTGAATCGGTTTCATGTGCGGCCCACGCAGGTAGGCACGACGCTTCGTCGGAAAGCGAATCCCATCGGCTTCCACCATATCGTAGACATACTGCGCCACTGGAGTCCCACCTGCTATTTCAAGGTCGTAATCGTGCCGACGCAGAAGGAAATCGTCGCCGAAGTAGAAGTCCTGTTCTTTGCTATGGCTAGCAAGCGTGTCGGGGAATCGCGCGCGCAATCCGCGCCAGATCTCCCCATCTTCTTGCCACGGCGAGATTTCGGTCACCTCAAAGCCAGGCATGGCCATAAAGAATGGTGTCGTAAGATAGGTCCATATCGTGTAGCCGTTGAAGTACGCACGGTGAAGCGAATCCCACACCGTCTCCAGAACGTGGCCCCTAAAAGCAGCCCGTGGATTGGAGCGCTCGCTGACGACATCACCCGTAGCGGTTTCGATCACAACCCGCTCGGGTGTAAAAACCATGTGCCAGTCAGGTCGCTCAAACGGGCTGATGTAGGAAACCTCCTCATGCAGCCAGACCGTCCTCTCACGAGGATTGTGGGGATCACCGAGGCCTTTCATTGGAAGCAACCCCCCGCCGGCGACGACGGTAGCGGTCACCTTCTTCAATGTGTTCCAGCGATCAAGGCCGCCATGTGCGGCAATGACCTGTGCCAGCAGATCGTTCATATGTTCCTCCTGTCTAGTGATCTCCCTCCAGGTTCTACGGTTTGCGGACACCAGCAGCATCTTACTATTTCCAGAAGCCCGGTTCGTCCTGATTGACCAGGCGCAGACCGCGCACCCACAAGGCATTGCCTGGGAGCTTACATGCATGCAAGGAGAAGTCTCCCAGGCAGCAACGATCGATGAAATCACCACATCAACGAATGGTCACCTACTCACTTCTAAGACCTGAGGAAGGCCAGCAGGTCTTCGTTGAACTGCCGCTTGTGCGTGGTCATCAGGCCATGGGGTGCGCCCGGATAGACCTTCAAGGTGGCGTCCTTGACGAGCCTGGCGGAGAGCAGGGCCGAGTCGGCAATGGGCACGATCTGGTCATCATCGCCATGGATGATCAGGGTGGGGATGTCGAAGCGCTTGAGGTCTTCGGTCTGGTCCGTCTCGGAGAAGGCCTTGATGCAGTCGTAGGCCGCTTTGAGACCGACCTGCATCGACCACAGCCAGAACATGTCCAGAGTGCCCTGCGAGACCTTGGAGCCCGGCCGGTTGGCCCCATAGAACGGGACGCTCAGATCCTTGTAGTACTGCGAGCGATCCCCTGTGACGCTCGCACGGAAACCGTCGAAGGTCTCGAGGGGCAGCCCGCCCGGATTGGAGGCGGCCCTCAGCATCAGCGGGGGCACCGCCCCTACCAGGACCGCCTTGGAGAGGCGGGCGGTGCCGTGGCGACCGATGTAGCGGGCCACCTCGCCACCGCCAGTGGAATGGCCCACCAGCACCGCGTCGTGCAGATCGAGCGTCTCGAAGAGCGCCGCCAGGTCGTCGGCGTAGGTGTCCATGTCGTTGCCCTCCCAGGGCTGGCTGGAGCGGCCATGGCCGCGCCGATCATGGGCGATGGCGCGATAGCCGTGGGAGGCCACGTAGAACACCTGGTCGTCCCAGGCGTCGGCATTGAGCGGCCAGCCGTGGCTGAAGACGACGGGCTGGCCTGTGCCCCAGTCCTTGAAGAAGATCGTCGTTCCATCTGCTGTGGTGATGGTGCCTGAACTCATGGGATCATTTCCTCCTTCCTCTTCGAAACCGTTCTGCTTTACTTTTTTCCCTTTGCCTTCGCAATGAGAGAGACCTCCAGGGCTTCTCTGTCTTTTCCTGTATCATGAAAATGTTCTGACGGCGAACATCACAACATTCTCGGCAGTGTATCCCGAGGCTTCGGGTCGCTTTTGCAGAACCCCTTGCAGGCGCTCCGAAATGCACGACCCAGAAAGAATCAGGCAGGGGCGACTGTGTTGGCGGCTTGCAGGATGATGTGAGCCACCTCGTCAGGATGCGAGAGAAACGGGACATGGCTGGCCGGGATCTCGCGCGCCGTGGCCTTGCTCCGCTGTGCCATCCAGCGGTGCTGCTCGGGATGGATCATGCGATCCTCGGACCCAAACAGCGACCACGAGGGCAAGGACTTCCATGCTGGCCGCCCAGCTTTCGTCTCGAAGATACTCGCGTTGGGAGGCACCTGCGACGCAGCCAGAATACGCGCCTGGGCTGGATCCAGGTCGTTGGCGAAGTTCTGGGGGAAGAAATCGGGATCGATCCAGGCCAACCCCTGCGCACTGACAAGCAGATGCTGGAAGACTTCTAGTTGAGGAAACTGGGCACCGGAGCCGAGCAGCGTCTCCCCCTCATCCAGGATGAACGCTGAGATATAGACCAGGCCAACCACTCCCGGTGCCTCGGTGGCCGCCTCAGAGATGACGAAGCCGCCATACGAGTGACCGACCAGCAACGTCGGTCCTTCCAACTCCGCGAGGATCTGACGTGTGGTGGCCACGTCGTCAGCCAGGGAGGTGAGCGCGTTTTGCTCCGCGAGCACCAGATGGCCCTGTGCCTGCAGCCTCGGGATCACTTGGCTCCAGCCGGATCCGTCGGCCCAGAAACCGTGGACTAAGACGATGTTTGCTTTGTTCGAGGTGCGTTTTGACGCAAAAATGCCCATACGTGTTCTCCTTTTTCCATCGCTTGAGCAGCACCGCTGCTCTTGCTTTCCTGAAGTACCTGCACTCCATGTGACGACGTTCGCGTTACGATGGTTGTCGTGTTAAGAGTCTATGTGGGCCGAGTTGAAAACCCCTCACGCAGCCAGGTTGTCGCAAGCGCGATCGCTCCACGCGCCGCCGCGGTGTGCGCCAGGGCGTTCAACATGACGAAGTCATGGATAGTGCCCTGAAAGCGTGCCGCCGTGACGCGCACCCCGGCCTGCCGCAGCTTGTTGGCATAGGCCTCCCCCTCATCGCGCAGTACGTCGGCCTCGGCGGTGATGATGAGCGCCGGGGGGAGCCCTTGCAACTGCTGGATGCTGGCCCGCAGCGGCGAGGCGGTGATCTCGCTGCGCTCGCCCGGGTGGCGTGTGTATTGATCCCAGCACCACATCATGGCGTCGCGCCGCAGGTGGTAACCCTCGGCGAACTGGTGGTAGGATGCGGTATCGAAGGACGCGTCGGTGACCGGGTAGAACAGCACCTGCAACCGGATGTCCGGCTCCGCGCGCTCTCTGGACAAGAGCGTGATCACCGTCGCCATATTGCCCCCGGCGCTATCGCCAGCCACCGCGAGGCGCTCGGCATCCAGGCCATGTTCCTGCCCATGCCTGCCGACCCACCGCGCCACCATGTAGCACTCCTCGAGGGCGGTCGGATATCTCACCTCCGGGCAGAGCCGGTACATCGGGAAGACGACGGCAGCCCCAGCTCCGACCGCGAGTTCGCGCACCAGCCGATCATGCGTCCGCGGACTGCCGAAGACCCACCCGGCACCATGGATATACACGATGACCGGCAGCGGAGTCTGCGCGTGCTGGGGCCGCAGGATGCGCAGCGACACCTGCGCGCTGGGACCGTCTGCAATGGTCAGGTCTTCCATGTCGACCGGCAGCTTGCTGACCGGACCCGCTTGCGCCTCATCGAGAGCGAGCCGTCCCTGGTGGGGGCCAAGCGTGGACAGCCAAGGTGAGCTGGCCGCCGCCTCTGCGAAGGCTTGCGCCTCGGGTTCTAGCTGAATCCGGTTGGTCATGGGTCTGGCTCCTCAATGACGAATGACGACGCACAGCGTGTCTGCTGCACAAGAACGTTCCTTTATCGCTCCTCAGTCAGTAAAGCCTGATCTACTTTCCCCTGAAGACGCTTTGCCAGTTCGCGGGAAAACTCCACGACCACTTGCAAGGGGCTATGATACAGCTGGATATGTTCAATCAGCCCCTCAGTGTTGCGCGTTAGAATCGTGGTTCCGCCGACATGTTTCCCAAAGGCCTTTCCTCGCCATTCGAGATACGTTTTCCTGACAGTGGTGGTTTCGTGCGTGAACTCGATGGTTTCATACATGCCGCCGGATGTGGCAGCGAAGAAAGCCGCGATGGCTTCAACGCCCACACAGGGGCCGTTGAGCACCGAAGCGTCAAGAGTCGGATGCGGCGCAAAAGCCTTGCCGAATTCGGCGGTGCCATTTTTTCTGACGATGGCAATCCAGTCGTGTCCTGGTGCGTGCTGATTCATGATGGAATACCCTTCGGATGAGCGTGTGAGCAAGCGGTGCGTCCTAAAAAGTTGCGCTGGTGTTCTTTCGCTCTCCCATTCCGATGTTAACTTGACGCGGACTTCAGCTTCGCGATTTCATCCCGTGCAGCGGCCACTAATTCAGCATTCGTGTGAGCATGGCCCCAGAGGCCCCAGCCTCCTTCTTTCGCTTCTGTTAAGAGCACCCACGTGCGTGCTTTCAGTGTTTCGTCACCGGCAGCAGTGCTCACGAGCTTCGTAAGCTGTGCTACAACGGCTAACTGTTTGTTACGGTCCAGGGCACCCTCGTTGGTCAGGACCTGCACGCGTACATAGGTTTCGTCACCATCCACATTGGCGAGTGTGCCTGCTGGCAACTCGTGCACGAATGCGGCTGTGTTTTTACGGAACATCGGGATATCAGGCACTCCCTCGATCGTTTTCACTGTATTGGCCGCATCAATGGCCAGTTGCTTCGTATCGGCAAACGTCCCAGCAACGGCGTAGATATCGATCATTGGCATAGCGTTCCCCTCTCTGTCAGCATGAGTATGTGATATGTAGACAAACAGGATCCCTCTGAACAGGTCAAAGCCGTTCAGTGCGAGGAGACTTCTGTTTTGTAGTATACTAAGCAGTGAACTCGAAGTCACCGGACATCGCCACACTTTTGCACCGTACATGCCTTCACATCGCAGCACTTGTGCGAAGGAAACGAAAAGGGAACGTCCATGAAGGGGTCCAGCTACCACCAGCGAGACTATGCCTTTGGGCAGCTGATGCTGACCGTGCGCACGAAACTCAAGTTGACGCAAACCGAATTAGCTGATCTGCTTGGCCTCAGGCGCCGCACCGTGATCGATTGGGAGGGAGGCCTCACCTATCCGACTGTCGATCACCTGAAACACTTCGTGGTCCTGGCCATAGAGCGCCAAGCCTTCGCCGCCGGGCGTGAGGCCGAGGAGGTGCGTGCGCTCTGGCACGCGGCCCGCCAGAAGGTGCTCCTCGATGAAGTCTGGCTTGATGGGTTGCTGTCCCACCTCCAGGCTCCCCCGGCATCCCAGGCCGGAGAGGAGACCGCTGTCCCTGCCCACGCTCTTGCTGCCCCTTCCAGATGCGAGCCACGCCTCGATTGGGACGACGCACTCGCCGAAACGCTCTTCTATGGGCGCCAGAGGGAACTGGACCTACTCTCGGAGTGGGTAATCGAGGAGCGCTGCCGGGTGGTCAGCGTGCTGGGCCAGGGGGGCATTGGCAAGTCGGCACTGGCGACGCAGGTGATGCACCGCGTGGCGGAGGGCTTCGAGGTGGTCATCTGGCGCTCCCTGCGCGATGTCGCCAGTTGCGAAGCCTTGCTCGATGACTGCCTCCAGGTTCTGGCTCCACAGGAGCTCGGCGGCATCTCATCCAGCCTCGAAAGCCGCCAGGGTCTCCTGTTGGAATGCTTGCGCAGCCGACGTGTCCTGCTGGTCTATGACAACCTGGAGTCGTTCCTGGAGGAAGGGGAGGAGAGCGGCCACATGCGTCCAGGCTATGAGGGATTCGCCAGGGTGCTGCGCCGGGTGGCCGAGACCGAGCATCAGAGTTGCCTGCTGCTGACCAGCCGGGAGAAACCGGGCGAGCTCGTGCCGCTGGAAGGCAGTCGGGCTCCCGTGCGTGCCTTGCGCCTCGGCCGGCTGGATGCTCAGGCGTGCGAGCAGTTGTTGACCGAAAGGGGGGTCGTAGGCAGCACCTCTGAGCAACTCCGGCTGGTCGAGGCCTACGCGGGCAATCCCCTGGCCCTCAAAATCGTAGCGCGGACCATCGTGGAGCTCTTCGAGGGCCAGATCCCCCCTTTCCTGGAGCAAGGTGAGGTGGTCTTCGGCGGAGTGCGCGAGTTGCTTGATGAGCAGTACGCCCGCATCTCTGCTCTGGAACAGAGCGTGCTCTTGTGGCTGGCGATCCTGCGCGAGCCGGTGACCCTGCAGGAGCTACTGGCCGTGCTCAGCGTCCCCCTGCCACGCTCTCAGGTGCTGCAAGCGGTCGAAAGTTTACACCGCCGTTCACTTCTTGAGCGGGGTCAACGACAGGGGAGCTTCACGCTGCACGCGGTCGTGATGGAGTATGTGACGACACGGCTCATTGCAGAGGTGACCGGCGAGATCAAGCAGGGCCATTTCTCGCGCCTGATCGAGCATGGTTTGGAGCTGGCCTCCTGCAAGGAATATGTGCGGCAGACCCAACAGCGCCTCATCGTGGCTCCCATTCTAGCTGGCCTGCGCCGCTCCTACCCTTTGCGCACCGCGCTAGAGGAGCGGTTGCTCGCGCTGCTCAACGAGCTTCGCCAACGGGAAGGCTCCGCTCAGGGCTATGGACCGGCGAATCTGCTTGCGCTGCTGCGAGAACTTCGCGGACACCTACGTGGCCTGGACCTGTCGCATCTTGTGCTGTGTAGTGCGTATTTGCAAGAAGTCGAGATGCAAGATACAACACTGGCAGGGGCAATGCTGCAGGATTGCGTCTGGATGTCGACCTTCGGTTCCATCTGGGCCGTGGCGATCAGTCACGATGGACAGTACTGGGCAGCCGGCAGCAGGCGAGGAGAAATGTGGGTCTGGGCTCAGCAGACGCTGCACCTGATCTGGCAAGCCCACTCAGACGTTGTCCGGGCGCTCGCCTTCAGCCCAGATGGACGCCATTTAGCCAGCGGGAGTTATGATGGCATGGTCAACGTGTGGGATGCGGAGAGCGGCGCGTTGCTCTGGTCAGGCTCGCATACCACCTATATCTCTGGGGTCGCCTATTCCCCCGATGGCACCGTGCTGGCCACTGGAGGAACCGATGCGACGGTCCAGCTTTGGGATGTGCAGACGGGCGCACTGCTTGAGACGCTCCCGCATCCTCATGCGATCTTTACCATCACCTGGAGTCCCGATGGGCACCTGCTCGCCACTCTCGGCTTCGATGGGCAAATCAGGCTCTGGCAAAGACAGCGGAGCGGGCCGACCACGTGCGTTGCGATCCTGGCGGGGCACACCAACTGGGGGATGGGATTGGCCTTCTCCCCCGACGGGAGCCAGCTTGCCAGCGCAAGCTGGGACCAGACGATCAAGCTCTGGGATATTACCAGTGGAAGTGTCCTCCAGACGTTGGTCGGACAGACCGATCGGGTACAAACGGTGGCCTGGAGTCCGGACGGACGGACCCTGGCAAGCGCCGGCTTCGACCACACCATTTGGCTCTGGGACATGGAGCAAAACACCTATCGGGCGGCACTCCAAGGGCATACTGGTGTGGTATTCTCGCTCGCTTTTCTGCCCGGCAGCCGGAAACTGCTCAGTGGCAGTGTCGATGGCACCCTACGGGTGTGGGACACGGAACGGGGACAGTGTGAGCAGATCCTGCAGGGCTACGCGGTCTCGCTCTATGACCTCGCCTGGAGTCCCACTGGCACTCAGCTCGCCAGCGGTAGCTCGAATGGCCTGGTGACCATCTGGGATGTGGAGAACCTGACACCACCCAGACTGCTCCAGGGCCATCGCTACCTCGTGTTTGGGGTGGAGTGGAGTCCCGATGGGAGGTGGCTGGCGAGTAGTGGATGGGATAATGCCATCCAGATTTGGGACGCGACCACCGGAACCAGTGTGCGCGTGATGCGGGACCCCGACGACCCCTACACCTCCTTCTATGGCGTTTCGTGGAGTCCGGACGGCAAGCTTCTGGCGTGTGGCAACTATCGGCAGGAGGTCCAAGTGTGGGAGGTCTCCACCGGCACCCGTCGATGGATCGCCCGCGAACAGCCAGCCTCTGCCCGCCGCGTGGTCTGGAGTCCAGACGAGATGCTGCTGGTCAGTGCCGGTGATGATGGCAGCGTCGCTGTGTGGAACGCTTCGGACGGCAGATTGCTCAAGCAACTCCCAGGACACCGAGGCAAAGTGAACGACGTGGCCTGGAGCCGCGATGGGAAGTGGCTCGCCTCGGGCGGAGGGAGCCAGGGGCAGGGAGACGGCGGGGAGTTGTTCGTGTGGAATATGCACAGCGGGGAGCGCGTGCAAGTCCTGTCGGGGCATCCTGGGATCGTGTATGCAGTAGCCTGGGGTCCGACTGGCACGGTCCTAGTCAGTGGCGGCAGCGATGGGATGCTGCGGTGGTGGGACAGGCACAGCGGGGAATGCCTACGGGTGTGCCGGGCGCATCAAGGAACAATACAGCGGCTCCAGGTGAGTCCCGATGGGAACTGGCTCGCCAGTTGTGGGGACGATGGCGCCATCCACATCTGGGATCTTGAGGGCGGCGATCTGTTACGCACTCAGCGTCGTGATCGACCCTACGAGCGACTGGATATCAGCGGGGCAAAGGGATTGACGCAGGCCCAGAGGGCTTCATTACGCGCGTTGGGCGCGATTGAAGATGCTCCTACACGTTCGTAGACTCCTTATGGGAAATGGGAAATGTGCAGTCCGTTGGTGGCTATTCTGGACCGGCGACGTTTTCTTTCACAGTGGAAGGCGACCGTATTCAACGACTCGTTATTGAATGAATCGTTTGGGTAGACCTCCTGCCTCACCGTGTCGAGGCAAATAGTCAGGTATACTTGTTCTAAAGGGCGCTGAGGGAGGAGCATCCTGCCTACGCGAGAGGTTGACATTTTTTTGCCGCAGGCAAGCAACACCTTTTCTCAGCGCCGCACGAAATTCGGTTTAAGTTGTTCAATCGGCCTCAAATGCCGATTCATACCAGGTGAGCGGCGATCCTGGAACACCCTGCCATCCAAGTAGGCTGTCGCGGGTCAGCATCCCGAGTCCTGGCCAGGTGAATGCTCCCGGAGATGGAGAAGCGGACCACGGGTGTTCGTGCATGGCTGGCTGTTTCCTATCCTTTGCCAGGTGCTCCCCAGATACCTCTGCCTTGTTTCGACACATCCCGCCCCAGGTCCGATCTTGCCATCCTCTCCTGGAGAGGCCACTGCTGGCTCCTGTCGCTGTCCAACAAGAGCATGGTTCAGGTGTGATGGCAAACGAGCACACCTGTGGCTCCAGGCACGAGAAAACCCATTCGCCTCTGTCTAGAATGCAGATGGAGAGCTTGAGCAGCCTCCACACCTGGCTCTGCTTCCCGCTTTTTCCCGTTGAATGCCCAGGTGCTACCCGTAGTCGTACCGCCCTCCTGTGCTACACTCTTGCTGTACCGATGGCCCAGCCTCGCTGTCCCTGCACCAACTGACAGGGCATGAAGAAGAGGCCTGAGAAGATGCGGCAGAGGCAAGCCCGACGCTTGTGGACCTGGCTGAAGCGCGTATCGAGCTCCATCTGCCCTTCCAAACTAGAGGACTGTTCACCTCTAACGAGGAACTTTGCACCTCCATTTGCTCATTTGGTCAGCTACACTTCATTTTATACGGAGGAATAATGCACATAGCTGACTCATCTTTCTGGAAGTCACTGTAGGCTTTTGTAGTCCTGGAGCCGTATATGGGCTTCTGTTCTTGTGTGCTGTGTTCCCCCATGTATTAGCTTTGCTTGTCTGTAGGAAAATAGTGCAGTAGCCAACAAGCGCTCCTCTCGTTCGTGCTGATTGCAGGCTTCCTGATCATGGGCGCCATCATCGCCCAGTTTGGAGTGAGCACCGTGGTAAAGCACTCGAGGATGTCTCCCCATAGGGGACGAGAGACGAGATCGATCTTCCAGTCGTGTAATGGGTGGTTGGGACAGCAGTCGCTGAGAAGGGCAACTGCATTAGGTGCCCTTCCTCAAGCTCAGTGGTACTTCACAAGGTACAAGGAGAAATGGTTGCCTGGTAGGGCAGCACTAGAGAGAGGAGTATCGATGAACACGCAGAGTCATCCTCGTCCTTCTGCACGGGCCCGCGAACTCGTGCGTGGAGCCTATGACTTACACGTGCACACCAGTCCTGATATCATGCCCAGAAGTGCGTCCGACATTGAGCTTGCGTATCGTTGTCGCCAATGGGGGCTGGCCGGTTTCGTGATCAAGTCACATTATGTCCCGACCGCAGAACGAGCGGCTCTTGTTCGCTCTCTTGTGCCGGACGTTGATGTGCTGGGAGCTCTTGTCCTCAACTCCGCCGTCGGTGGCATGAATACCCTGGCCGTTGAGATCGCAGTACGAGCAGGGGCCCGCATCGTCTGGATGCCGACCGTTGATGCCGTCAACGAAATGACTGAACAGTCCTCCCTTCCTCCTGGGGCGAAACGACCGCAATGGGCACGCTTACAACAGGAGCTGCGCGATCAAGGCGTCAAGAGCGAACCGGTTCGGGTCGTCAATGAGCAGCACCAGGTGCTTCCAGAGGTACGAAGCGTGCTCCGCTCTATCGCGACCCATGATCTCGTCCTTGCGACAGGGCACCTGGATCGTGATGAGATTTTCGCTGTCGTCGAGGCTGCGCTCGTGGAGGGAGTGCGGCAGATCATCGTGACCCATCCGGACTATCCGGCAGAGAACTTGTCTGCCGAGGACCAGGCTGCGCTTGCTGAGCGTGGAGCGTTCCTCGAACGTTGCTTTACGACGCCCTACACCGGAAAAATCTCCTGGGAGCAGATGTGCGCCAACATCCGAGCGAGCGGTCCCCAACACTCGTTCCTCTCCACTGACCTGGGCCAGCCAACCAATCCTCCCATTGAGGATGGCATCGCACTGATGGCCGATCAGCTCTTAGCGGCAGCCTTTTCGGAAGAAGAGATTTATACCATGGCCGTCACCAACACCGTACGGCTTGCGAGGGGAGAGAAAAGCCATGAGTGAACTCCGTGATGGAGAAAAGGCACGCACGTTGCTCGTCATCGGCGCCCATTCGGCTGACTTTGTCTGGCGGGCCGGAGGCGCAATCGCCGTTGTTACTTCCAATGGAGGGAAAGCTACCGTGCTTGCGCTTACCTATGGAGAGCGTGGCGAATCAGGCGAACTGTGGAAAGAACCGGGACAAACCGTTGAAAATGTGAAGCGCGTCCGCCACGCAGAAGCCGTGCGAGCTGCCGAGGCGCTGGGGGCAAGCTTCCAGTGCCTGGATTTGGGCGACTACCCCCTCCACATCAGCACCGAAGCGCTAGAGCGCTTGACCGATCTCATTCGTGAGACAGCGCCAGATGTCATCGTGACCCATACGGAGCGAGACCCCTTCAATCCAGATCATCCGCTGGCCTCTGCGGCGACCCAACGGGCCCGTCTGCTGGCCAGTGGAGCCGGTGTGGCAAGCGGCTTTGCCACCATTGTGCCTCCTGAACTCTTCTGGTTCGAGCCGCATCAGCCGGAACTCTGCGGCTTCGTCCCGACGACCTTCGTGGACATTACGGCGGTGTTTCCACAGAAACAGCGAGCCATGGAAGCGATGGCGGCCCAGCAGTACCTGCGCCAGTACTATACGGAGCAGGCGGAACACCGGGCCAATCATGCTCGTCGTGTCTCGGGAAAGAAAGATATTCGCTACGCTGAAGCTTTTCAGCGTGTTCTCCCACAGGTGGTAGCAACCTTATGAACACTCTTGATGTGAAGCAATTTGCCGACTACGGGGTAGCAACCGTCTATGAGGCCGCAGGACGCGTAAGACTGATCGACGTGCCTCTGATTCAGCTGATCCCGGGAAGTAGAGTAGCAGGGCCTGCTCGCACGGTCCGCTGTGGGCAAGGCGACAACTTGATGGTGCATGCCGTGCTCGACCAGGTGATGCCCGGTGAGGTCCTGGTGCTGACCATGCCGGAACCGGAGCCAGTGGCCCTGGTCGGCGAACTGTTGGCCACCCAGGCATCGGTCCACCAGGTGGCAGCCCTGCTCATCGATGCGTCTGTACGCGATTGCGAAGAGTTGCAGTCCCTTGGCTTGCCCATCTGGACCCGCTGGATCCGTGTGCGAGGAGCAAGCAAAACCAAAGTAGGAACCATCAACGAACCGGTCGTCATGGGCGGGGCAACCATTGCACCAGGTGACATCGTACTCCTGGACGCGGATGGAGCCGTCGTGGTCGCGAGGGGGCAAGCGGCACACGTTTTAGAGGCCGCGCAAGCGCGACAGACGCGTGAAGCCGAGCTCAGAAAGAAGCTGGAGGCGGGAGCCCTGTCTTATGACCTGCATGGTTTGAGAACGCTTGTGGAGAGGTCACAGGATGCGTGGGACTGATCAATGTGCCACTCTATCTTGACTTCTCTCGCCGCTTTGACTCTCTATCGTTGTAAGCTGTCTAGGAACACGAATCACGAAGAAAGGATGCTATTCTATGAATGACGTACAAGAACCAATCCTTGATGTTGCTCATCTTGGACATGTTGAGTTGCTCACTCCCAAGCCCGAAGAAAGTTTGTGGTTTTTTCGGGACGTGCTCAGCATGCAGGAAGTCGCACGAGAGGGGCAGTCTGTCTACTTGCGCGGCTGGGGAGACTACGAACGCTACTCTCTCAAGCTCACTGAGGCGAAACAGGCCGGACTGGGTCACACGGCCTTCCGTGCCATGAGTCCACAGGCGCTAGAGCGGCGCATCAAGGCTCTTGAGGCAAGTGGGCAAGGACGAGGCTGGATTGATGGTGACGTGGGACATGGCCGGGCGTACCAATTTACTGACCCCGATGGGCACCTTCTGGAACTCTACTACGACTCAGAGAAATACCGGGCCCCTGACGCCTTACGCCCCGCGCTCAAAAATCAGCCGCAACGCACTCCCGATCACGGGGTCGGCGTGCGGCGTCTTGATCACATCAATTTCCTTGGTCGCAGCCCCGTAGAGAATCGAATCTTTATGCAGGAGCGGTTAGGGGCGAGATTAACGGAGCATATTGTTTTCGAGGACGGAACAGAGATGGGTGTCTGGCTGACCTTTACCAATAAGGCTTATGATGTGGTCTATACCCGTGATGAGACCGGGTCAACTGGTCGACTGCATCATATCGCCTACTGGGTCGATAATCGCGAAGATGTGCTGCGTGCGGCTGACATGTACCTGGAAAACGGCGTCTGGATTGAATTTGCTCCAGGCAAACACGCGATTGCCCAGGGCTTCTTTCTCTATACGCATGAGCCAGGAGGCACCCGAATCGAGGTCGCTACAGGCAGCTACCTCATCTTCGATCCCGATTGGGAGCCGATCGTCTGGACGCAGGCAGATCGTGCAAAAGGACAAGCCTGGGGGACCCCGACGGTCGCCAGCTTTCATACATACGGCACTCCTGTGGTCCCGCCAGAAGGCCCGATCATCTAGACGATGGAGGCGACCGGGCCGTCTCGTCGCCTCCATCATATCGCCTATGGGTGTCAACCTAAGCGAAAGGGGGCGCCCCTTCGCTTAGGAGAGTCACGAAAATAAAATATACAGAGGGGACAGATGTGGGTACTGCCCCACACGGTGGTGGACAATTCGGACTTCTCTCCCACTCGCTTGACAGCATGGGAGACTCTCCTTATCCTTCCTTATATATATGGAGCTCTCCCTTCTCCCCATTTCAAACAGCGAGGATCGTGATGGCCCTTCATGTGTTCGTGTTCTTGCTCGTGGTCTGCCTCCTGCTCTCTCTAGCGCTGCTGTGGCGTCTTTGCTGGTTCCATTTTCGACCTTCCTCCTCACGAGGAGGGGCCAAGCGTACGACGCTCCATCGTCTCCTGAAGCCCCGCTCGCCAGACGATTGCCCCGCCTGTCGTCTCGCCTCCACTGCCTCGTCGGGTGGAGGGCCTGCTCCTGCACCTGTGCGTCCCTGGCCTGAGGTGAAAAGCCGCCGGGGAGCCCCCAAACGCATAGACACCGAGGGTTTCGCTTGTCCCAACCACCGATGCCCGTACTTCGGGATCACCGATGCTCAGATCCATGCCTTGGTAGGAGATGGCAAACATGGCCGTGCCGAGCGCATCCAGACGTTTCGCTGCCAGGCCTGCCGCACCACGTTCAGTGCCCGGCGCAACACGCCTTTGTACCGTCTGAAAACCCCCTCTCAGCAGATCGCGGTGGTGCTGTCTGCGCTGGCCGAAGGGCTGGATCTTTCGGCTGCCGAGCGTGTCTTCGGCTACCGGCAGGAGACCATCACCACGTGGCTGACTCGCGCAGGGGAACATGCACAGATCTTGCACGAGCACTGCTTCCGCAACATCCACCTTCCGCATCTGCAGTTGGACGAACTACGCACCAGGTTGCGCAACGCCAAGCATGTGCTGTGGCTCTGGCTAGCCATCGATCCCTGCACCAAGATTCTTCCCGTGCTCCTGCTGGGTCCCCGCACACAACACATGGCACATACGGTCATCCATTCCCTGCGAGAGGTCTTGGCTCCTGGCTGCATCCCACTCTTTACGAGTGACGGGTTAAATCTCTACTTCTATGCGCTCACTGCCCATTTTGGACACTGGCGCGAGGTGAGCCGCCGAGGGCGGAATGTGAATCAGTGGCAGGTAGCGGCGGGCTTGATCTATGGCCAGGTGAAGAAAAGCTATCGGCGGCGCAAGCTGGTGCGGGTCACGCACGTGATGCGCCTGGGGACAGAGGCCGCTCTCGAGGCCACCCTACTGGGACTAGGCTTCACAGGACGACTCAACACCGCTTTCATTGAGCGGGTGAATCTGACCGTCCGACATGGCGTGGCAGCTCTGGCAAGACGTACCTGGGCCACTTCCCAACAGGCCTCACAGCTGCTGGCCCATCTGGAATGGTGGCGAGCGTACTATCATTTTGTGCGTCCTCACCAATCACTACGAGTGGCGCTCGTGCAGCCTCGAGAACGAGGTGGCAGACTGCTAGTGCAACGCTACCGAAAGCGTACCCCAGCGATGGCAGCAGGGAGAACCCATCGACGATGGACGGCGCAGGAGGTGCTCTCATACCCATTGCCGCCAGTTTCCGCTTGAGCGCCACGCAAGCCTGATGTGGGAGGAGTGTGATGTCGCGAGGAAGTCGGTGAAGGGGCCGGCAGAAGCACTCGGATGAAGCCTCGCCATGGGAAGAGGTGACCTGTCCGGACTGTCCAATGACAAACATCTAGCCCGAAATGCCGTCACAGGGGCTTGTCGATTTATCCACCATCTCTAATGGCAGCACCCCTTTCAGAGGCTTTACCATGCGGCTTAAGGAGTTTACCAACAGTGTCAAAGTTGATAGCGCCGGTACTGGTAGAGTTCTTCGAGGGCGTATGAGGCATTTGTGTATGAACAGGCAGAGAAAGGAAAACAGATTTCATGCCACAGGTAACTTCAAAAGATGGGACCGCCATCGCTTATGATCGGATCGGCCAGGGACCGGCAGTCGTCATTGTGGGCGGCATACTTGGAGACCGCTCCCAGCAGGCGCCGCTGGCCCAACTGCTGGCTTCGCACTTCACGGTCTACAACTTTGATCGTCGAGGGCGCGGTGAGAGCGGAGATACGCCTCCATATGCGGTCGAACGCGAGGTGGAAGATATTGCAGCCATGCTCGATGCGGCCGGTGGGTCGGCGTTTGTCTACGGCACCTCCGGCTGTGCGGCGCTGTGCCTGGAGGCAGCAGCTCGCGGGCTTGCTCTCAAAATGAAGAGGCTGGCGCTCTGGGAGCCACCCTATATCGTTGATGACAGCCGCCCTCCCGTGCCGCAGGACTACCTGGAGCAGCTGCGCAAGATGTTGCATGAGGGGCGCAGAGGCGACATGATCGAACTCTTCTTCACACAGGCGGTCGGAATGCCTGCCGAGTTCGTCGCTCCCATGCGCCAGTCCCCGTTCTGGGCGGCTCAAGAGGCGTTCGCCCCCACGCTCGTCAATGAAGCGATCCTCATGGGCAATGGCAGCTTCAAGCTACCAAAAGAGCGGATAGCAAAAGCCACGTGCTCAACCCTAGTCATAGACGGCGGGACGACCCCTTGGCTGAGCCACACCGCGGATGCCGTGGCAGACACCCTGCCCAACGCACAACGCCGCACTATTGCAGGTCAGCCCCACAATGTTGATCCGCAAGCCCTCGCTCCCGTCCTGGTTGAGTTCTTCACAGCCTGACACATTTACAGAGAAAGGGATGCACCATGAGATTTCGTGCCAGAATAGAGCTTCACGGCAAAACTGCTACGGGCATCGTCGTTCCGCCAGAGGTCGTTGAGTCCCTCAAATCGGGCAAGCGCCCACCAGTCCGCGTCACGATCAACGGTCACACCTACCGCAGTACGGTGGCACCCATGGCAGGTGAGTTCCGGCTTCCCATCAGCGCTGAACATCGCACAAGCAGCGGTGTCGAGGTCGGCGATGAGGTGGAGGTGGAGATCGAACCCGACACTCAGGCTCGCGAGGTAGACGTGCCCCCTGATCTTCTGAAAGCGCTTGACCGCGATGCAGGCGCCAAACGATTCTTTGACGGGCTGTCCTTCAGTAACAAGCAGCGTATTGTACTCTCTATCGAAGGAGCCAAAACCAGCGAGACAAGGCTGCGACGAATCACCAAAGCCGTAAGCGAACTCCGCGAGGGCCGAGCCTAGCGCGGTTTTCGAGTGGAGAGTACGATCTGCCAGACTGGCTCCTTCGGCCTAAAGGAGCCAGTCTGGCATTTGCTCGGTTCATGCGCATCTCTCCTCCGCCTCAGTTGTCCTCTGGCAAAGGTGAATCGAGGAATTCTGTAAGGATCGGAAGGAGCAGCTGGGTGCGGGTGATGATCCCATGATACGGTGGGGCCCAGCCCACGTGCGTCGTGCATGGGAGTACCGCGAGTTGGGCAGGCGGAAGGCCGACAAGGTCGCCATCCGCTTTGCCACCGCCAAGCAGACCAAAGAACTCCACTGCGTGCGCAAGGCGCAAGCCGTCTGCATCCCCGACCAGGATCAGGGCAGGTGTTTTGAGCGATGCAACAGCCTCTGTCCAATCATAGTTCTCGCCCAGCAATTGCCTCATCTTGGCAACGAAGGTCGGCCAGGCTTCGGGTCTGGGTGAGGTCTTGAGGTAGGCTTCGTGGATCGGCGTCCCGGCAAATGTTTCGACGCTGATCGAGGCCATTCCCGCCAGGGCCTCAGGGTACCATCCATCACGCTTGAAAGCGGTCGAGGCCAGCGCCAGCTTGCGCACCACCTCTGGATGCCGGATGGCGGTTTGTAGCGCGACGCCACCGCCCAGGGAAAAGCCGAAGAGGTCAGCCTGTTCGAGCCCAAGGTGTCCGATCAAGGCTGCGATGTCATCCGCCATCAATTCAAAGCGGAGTGGACGCTCTATGTCAGTGGTATGCTCATGCCCTTGCAGCTCAACACCGATGACGCGCCGCGCTACGGCAAGCTGCGGCACAAGCTCCCCCATTGCCTCAATGGTCATGAAGCCACCAGGAAGCAGCACCAGCGGCTGCCCACTCCCGTGTATCTTATAGTAGAGGTCTAGCCCGTTGACCCTCGCGTATGCGCCTTGCTGGTTCTCGTCCGTGTTCATGAGAAAAGCTCCATTGATTTATCCTTCCGTTGTCACGAGTGTTGGAGATCAGGGGCAGCGGCGAGCGATGGGAGTAATTCGGTTTCGATCTTGGGGGCGGGGTGGACGCGTACAAAATATTCCCGCCCCATCAGTTCCTGCAGGATCGGCAGTGGCAATATATCCGCTTCGAGAGCATATTGCGAACGATGCGCGGCAATTGCCGCAATCTTCTGCTGGATATAGGGACCGACGTCAATGCACGTCGTAGCTCCCATCATGTCTGCCCCATCCTGTCCATACGCTCTGGCGAACTGGGTAAGATGTGCATCCTCTCCTCGCCCCTGATAGGCCGTCGGTGCGCTTGGGGAGAAGACCAGGCAAGTCACATTCTCGGCTGCCACCACGTGCGCATTGCGGGGCTTCTTATGAGCCAATCCCTCTTCCCCGAAGAAGTCCCCAGGCTCTAATCGTGCGCGAAACCGCAGCGTTCCATCGGCTGCCTCGTGAACGACGTCTGCCGTCCCTGACAGGATCAGGTAGAGGCTACTGGCCTGTTCGCCTTGCTCGATGATCGAGAAGCCAGAGCGGTACCAGTTGATAGCAAAATGATCGCTGCTATAGCGCAATAACGTCGCTTCCTCGCAGAGCAGCAAGAGCGCATAGGCAAAATCCAG
>Ga0070698_100001388_pt1 | contig 26839 bp, 23 predicted proteins | sample KBSK1502metaG_FD_65477 | JGI IMG/M metagenome (GOLD analysis project Ga0070698, IMG submission 65477) | Corn, switchgrass and miscanthus rhizosphere microbial communities from Kellogg Biological Station, Michigan, USA - KBS K1-50-2 metaG | ecosystem: Host-associated > Plants > Roots >... | reverse complement strand
CGCGATCGAGGTGTTCGTCGCTGCGAGCGTGCCGGGCACCGAACCGCAGGCGTACATGTTGTGCTTCTTCGGCAACGGCGAAGTCGCGGGGGATCCGGTCGTCGAGCTCGCCCAGTGGATGCCGCCGCTCTCGATCGAGCTCTGGGGCGTGAACTATCCAGGCTATGGCGGTAGCGAAGGCACTCCGTCACTCGATGGCGTCGCGCGCGCCGCTCGCGTCGCGTATCGCGCGATCGCCGCGCGAGCGAACGGCAAGCCGATCATCGTCTTCGGCTCGAGCCTCGGCGCGACAGCCGCGCTGCATGTCGCCGCGCACGAGCGGCTCGCCGGCATCGTGCTCCACAATCCTCCGCCGCTGCGGCGGCTGATCCTGTGCCGCTACGGTTGGTGGAATCTGTGGCTCGTCGCGCTGCCGATGGCATTGCAGATTCCGCACGCGCTCGACGCGACGGCGAACGCGGCGCGCTCGAAAGCACCGGCGCTGTTTATCAGCTCGAGCGACGATGGCGTCGTGCCGTTTGGCTACCAGGAGCGCGTGATGAAAGCGTACGCCGGTGACTGGAAGCTGCTCGAGAACCGCGGCGCAGGCCACAACACTCCGATTCCCGCGTGGATTACTAGCGCGCTCGCAAAAACCATCGCGACGTGGCTCTGACTACTGCGCTTCGCAGTAGCCGTTGTTGCACGCCGGCTTGTTCGCGGGGCACTGCGCCGGGCCCGTGCATGCTTGGCACGTCGTGAGGCCGTTCGTGCGGTAGTCGAAGTAACAACCGCAGTGATAGGGCGGGGCAAACGCGCTGAGCTTGCCGACCTCGTCGGTGCGCGATACCTGCATCGCGCATTGCGGGACAAAGCCGGCGTCGATGATCGCATCGAGCAGCGCCTGGTTCGGCTTCGGCACGGTCAGCTTCGTGATGAGCGCGTTCGCAGCGGGCGTCGGTACGCCGCCGGAGATCGCGGTGTAGAGATGCACCGGTCCCCAGATCGGATAGTGGCCATCGCGGACATTTCGCTTGTCGAGCGACGTCGTCGTCGAGTCCGGTAGGTATCCGCACCGCTGCTTGAACGCCTGGAACGCGAGAATGCGCAGGTTGTCACGCGCGCGGTCGGCCGCGTCGTTCGACAGAACGCCGATCGCGCGCTCGGCGCTCGTCGGATCGACACCCTGCATCAGCAGGCTGAGATTCGCGGCGGTGCGACGATCGACGCCCCACCACTTCGTCGGCGGAACATCGATCACCTTCGAAATCATCTGATTCGTACCGGTGGTTGGGCTGCGGATGAAGTAGAGCGCCGGATCCGTCCACGGCGCGACAGGACCCGTCGGTGTCATCGAACCCGCGCCGAAGACGTAGTGAGCGGCTTCCGCGCTCAGCGAGCGCTGCGTCGAGCTCGATGGCACGACGAACGTCATCGTTTGGATCGGACCGAGGTAGCCAGCGATCGTCGAATTCGGCGCGTAGGCGGGGTTGCACGTCTGCGCGTAGACGTCCGTTTGGCCGACGTCGACGACGTTGCCCGCCGGATCGAGGTAACACGTCGTCGTGGTGCCGTCGGCGTTGTAGTAGAACGCCCAGTTCGCAGGCGTGCTGCCGACCGGCGGGACATCTTTGATCAGGTGCTTCGTCGGATCGGGATTGAAGATCGTCTCGACGCCATTGCACGAGCTCGTCGATTGCCACACCACGTAATACGACGGCGTGTCGGCGAGTAGCAGCGGCGCGACCGCCTTGAGAAGCGGCGGAAAGTTCGTCGAGCCGGTGACGTAGATGATGTTCGGACCGACGTCGGCGCAGTTCACCGCGGGCGTCGGCGGCACGATGACGGGCGCTGGCGCTGCGGTCGCCGTCGGTGGCGCAACGAGCGGCAGCGTATCGCTCGGCGTGCAGTAGCCGAACCGAGCGCAGTTATCGAACGGGATGCACTCCGCGGTGCTGCACTGGTTTTGGAATTCCTCGTCGGTTGTCGGCGTTCCGAAGAAGCAGCCCTCCGGCCCGAGCCCCGACGGCACGCACACGCCCTCCTGACACGAGGGATGGCCGCCGAAGTGCTCGCAGTCCGCGTCGGTGGTGCATTGCACCGTGTTTGTATCGAGCAGCAGCGAGCAGCCGCTCGCGAACAACAAGCATGAAACGAGTAGGCGAGTCGTCATTTCAAAACCTACCGACGAGAGAAATTCCGGTCGGGCTCACGCGCAGCTGCGCGCTCTTCTTGTCGGGCGTCGAGTACGAACGACCGAACGTCAAGTAGAGCGCGATGCCACCGGCGACGACGGCAGCGATGGCAACACCGTCGGCAACGCGCGACATCAGCACTTGCTTGTCTGCCTGTTCCTGAAGCTGTTCGTTCGTAACGGGATACGTGTCGCGCAACGTGTCGAGCTGCTTCGCGTCCGATATCGCGACCACGCCGAACACAGCCGCCGTGATCGCCAACACGCCGGTGGCGGCCCACGCGACGTACATCGGTGTCTTGCTCGGCGGCTGCTGTTCTCCGTCGCGCTTGCCGACGGAGGACGGCGCGATGTCATTCGCGATCGCGACCGTCAGCTGCTGCTGACCCGCAACATCGATCGCGCGCGTGACAGGCTCGTGTCCCGGCGGTCGCACGGTGACCATGTGGCGGCCCGTGTTCATCACGACCGGCTCGGGAAGCGGAGCGAAGCCGACCTGAACCTGATCGACGAGGATCTCGGCACCGGCGACCGTCTGCACCGTCACGTCGCCGACCCGACCCTTGAGACGTTCGATTTCGGCGTTGACCTCGCTCGCGCGCTCGGCCGGCACGTCGGGGCCGCCTTCTTTGAGGTAGCGCGCGTATGCCTTGAGAGCTCCGGCGTAGTCCTGGAGCTCCATGTAGACCTGACCGATGTTGAACAGAATCTTGAACGACGGTGACAGCTCGTACGCGCGCTGAAACTCGATGAGCGCGCCCCGAAAGTTGTTCTCGTCGTACATCTCGGTGCCGTTCTTGAAGTGCGCGCGCGCTTGCTCGACGTTGTTTGCGGGCTGCGCGTGCACCACCGACACTGCAATGCAGATAACGAGGATAGATATCGATTTCATTTGTTGTACGGATTGTCGCGATCGATGGAATTGGTCTTCTTCGTGTCGAAGACATCGGTCTCGAGCTTGCGCTTCTTCGATTTGGGATCGAGCGCATCGCCATCGATGTGGCGCTTCGTGTCGCTTCCGCTGCCGGCAGGCGGCGTAGCGGCCGTCGCGGCCGGCGTCGTCGTCGCGGGCTTGGTCGTCACGGTGGTGGCGGCAGGCTTCGTCGCCGTGGTGGGCTTTGTCGCGCTGACCGCGTGTTTGGGCTTCGGCTTGACCGCACTCGGCGTCGGCTCTGGCGCAGGAGCCGTCGTCGCGACCTCCGGCGTCGGTGGAGGCGGTGCAACAACAGGCGGCGGCGGTTTCACGGCGCTGAGACTCAGCTGAAGCACTTGGTCCTGCTCGAGCGTCAGCTTGCGCGTCTGCGGCTCATAGCCATCGGCCTTGACGATCAGCTCGTGCACCTTGCTATCGCGCGGAAACGTACCGACGTACGGGTTTCCGCCCAGCGGCTGCCCATCGAGAGCCACCGTGGCCTCGGGCGGCGAAACGAGAACCTCGAAGCGGACCATTGCCGTCGACGGCGTCGCGCCCGTTGGCTTGCTGTCTCGTGACAGCACGTTCGCAACGACCAAGACGATGATCACGGTCACGGCCGCGGCCGCACACATAACCAGCAGCCGCTTACGAAGCGACATCTTCTTCGGGCTCGTCACCTCGATCTGCACTTCGTCGTCAATTGCGGGGTGAGTGCGATGACGTATCGTTGCCCCTTCCGTCGCCTCCGCGGCATTGGACGCGCCGCGTCCGCTCGATGGTGTGTTCTCGATGCTCGGCAGCTCCGGCGGTGTCGTGATCGGTGGTGGCTTCATGGCGCGACGAAGCGTGCCGTCGACGACGCGTTGAAGCTTTTCGCGATCCTTCGTCGTGTACTCGTGCACGAACGCCGCGATTTCCTCGTTCTCGATCGAGCCGCCGGTCTTCTGCAAGAACCGGTTGAGGTCGGTCCTGAAGATCGCCGCGTTCGGATAGCGATCGTCGCGATTGGGTGCGAGCGCACGCTCGCAGATCCGGCGCAGCTCGGGATCGAGATCGGGGACGTTGTCGAGCTTCGGCAGATCGCCCGTGTTGAGCTTTGCCGCGACCATCGCCGGATTTAGGTCACCCCAGAATCGATCGTTGATGATCGACTCGGCGAGAATCACACCCGCAGAAAAGATATCGGCGCGATGATCGACGCTCTCGCCGCGCAACTGCTCCGGCGGCATGTAATTGACCTTGCCGCTGAACCGGCCGGTCTGCGTGAAGCTTTGCGTGTCGGCGCCCTTCGCGATGCCAAAGTCGAGAATCTTCGCGACGCCCGAGGACGTGATGATGATATTCGACGGCGTCATATCGCGATGCACGATGTTGAGCGGCCTGCCGTCGATGCCGCGCGCTTGATGCGCGTACGCGAGCCCTTCGAGGACGTCGACAACAATTTGCAGCGACAGCCGAAGTGGAATCGTCTTATTCGCGCGGCGCGCGCGCTGCCGCAACCGCGCTAGATTCGCGCCGTCGAGGTACTCCATCACGAGGTAGTGACGGCTGCCTTCTTCACCAACCTCGTACGTCTGCACGACATGCGGATGGTTGAGCTGCGCTGCGAGTCGCGCTTCGTCGAGGAACATCGTCGAGAACATCGGGTCGCCGGAAAATCGCGCGAGCTTCACGACGAGCAATTTTTGGAAGCCGCCGGGTCCCTGCGTGCACGCGAGGTAAACGTCGGCCATGCCGCCTTGGCCAAGCAGCGCCATTAATCGGTACCGACCGAGTGGGGTCTCCAGAGCTCCCTCGTTCGGCCAAGGACCTGTGGTCACCACTTACGCAAGTCTACCCGAACGGCGAAAACGACTGGAAGATCTGCGCAAATGAGTCTTCTCCTCCAGGTGACTACTCGCCCGGTTGTTTGCTCACCGCGATCAGCTACGCTTCGTTCCGCAGGCGGAACAAAGCGCGTGTGGGACACGCGTCAAAGCGGCATTCGTCACGCTGCTGCAAGCTTTAGCAGCGTCTCGCGGGGATGCTCGAGTGGCGCACCGTGAGAGACGAGCACGCGTTCGAGGTCGAGGTCGGCCCACTTGCGCAGCTGCGCCTTCACTTTTTCTTCATCGTCGACCAGCTTGCGCTTCACGAGCCGCGGCATCGTCGGATGGCCCGGACCAAAGCCGAGCATCCGCAATCCAAACCCGGCGATCCCCTTCATATCGGGCAAGTTGAAGATCAGATCATTGATGACGAGCGTCTTGCCGGTCGGCGTCTCGACGAGCATCGAGAGCTCGCGACGCTTCGTGCCCGGCACGTGCTCGACGCGCACGGTCGGATCACCGAGATCAAACTGCGTGTCATCGACGGCCACGATCTCACTAACCTTCACGCAAGCGTTCTCGGGCGCGAACACCGTGATGTCGGGATAGCGCTCTTTCCATGGATGCGCGTCGAGGCGATGGATCGCGCTCGGCACGATGAGAAACGTCGGCCGACCGAGCGCTTCGAGCTGCGCCATGCGCGAATCGTCGAGTGCGATCGCCGAGTAGATTGCGAGCCGGTTGTCGGAAAGCCGGACGAGCGTCATCCGCCGCGGCGTTTCGCCAAATGGCATCCGAAGCTTGCCGACGACGGTATACAAATTTTCGGCGAGCTCTTCGATATCGCCGTGGGGCAGCACCTTCCAAGTCTTGTGCGGTTTCACGAGATCCTCCCTGCTCTGACGTGAAAGGACGCAAGTTTCGTGCTTGCGTCATGGCGGCTTCTATAACGACCCGCGAGTAACGTCCGTTACCGGGAGTACCGTCTCCTGATCTCGGGCACTGGCTGATGTAAACTCGTCGCCATGGCACTTCGAAGATTCGGATGGCTCGCACTAGCCGTGTGTTTCTGGGCGGGGTGCAAGGATAAGGGAACCGCAAAAGAAAAACCCGCTGGCATCGAGCAGCGCTGCGAGTTGCTCGCAAAGGCGTGCGGCGACGAAGCCAAGCACGTCGAGAAAATTGGCAACGAGTGCAAGGCCGCTGCGAAGAAGCATGTCGAGAAGGGCTGCGCCGATAAAGCAACGGCCGTCTACGACTGCTACGAGAAAGAAGTTTGCGGCAAGGACGACAAGGTCTGGGCCGTTGACGATCTGCGCGTGCTCGCCGAGCGCCAGAACAAGTGCGGCGCCGAGCGCACTGCACTCAAAGAGTGCTTGGCGGGTAAATAAGCGCCGCTTGCGATTTCTTTCCTGCGTCGCCGCATGATGCGACGATGGTTGTCACCTCTTAACTGGAGATTCCCTTGCTTACTAGCGTTCGCTTCCAGCTCGCTGTAACCACTGCCTGTGTGCTCGTGGCGTTCTGCGCCGTCGCGCACGCGCAAGTTCGACCCGCTGACGTCGAGTGCAAGAAGAGCGAGACGCAGGCCGAGTGCCACGCTCGCCTCAAGTGCAAGGCCGACGAAGACCTCGAGACGTGCAAGAAGCGCCTGCTCAAGTGCAAAGCGGGCGAAAATCTCGATGATTGTAAGAAGCGCGCGGGGTCAGAAGGCGGCGCCAACCAGGGCAACCAGGGCAACCAGGGCAACCAGGGCGACCAGCGAGACCAACGAGACCAGCGCGGCAACGAGGGCGATCGCAACCCGCGCGATCGAGACGCTGCCGAGCGTGAGCGCCGTGAGCGCGAAGCTGCCGATCGCGATCGCGAGCGGGCGGAGCGCGAAAACGCGGATCGCGAGCGCGCACGCCAGCGCGATCGCGATCGCGATGATGATCGTGGCGAGCGCAGGCGTCGTCGCAGGCGGCCGCGCGGCGGCGGCGACGGCGGCGGTGGCGGTGGCGGCGGTGGTGACGATGGCGGCAGCGGCTTCGTCGCGAACAAGACGTTCGGGCTTGGCCTCGAGCTCGGGGAGCCGACCGGCCTCAACGGCAAGCTCTTTCTCTCCGACAAGCTCGCGCTCGACTTCGGCGTCGGCTGGATCTTCCGCCACTACTATTACGGCGATGGCATCCACATCTACGGCGACCTCCTGTTTCACCCGATCTCGCTCGTTCACGCGGATGCGTTCGAGTTGCCGCTCTATATCGGTGGCGGCCTTCGCTACTGGAACTTCCGTTACTGCGTGAACCGCGTCTGCGATTACGGCGGTTCGGCGCTCGGCCTGCGCATTCCAGTCGGCATCGCGTTCGACTTCAACAACGTGCCGCTCGACATTTTCATCCAGCTCGTACCGACAATCGACTTCTTGTTCGGCGACTACTACGACCGCTACCGCGATCGCGGACACTTCGGCATCGACTTCTCCGTTGGCATTCGTTACTGGTTCAAATAGCTAGCGGCCGTCGCGATCTTCCTTCTTGCGCTTGCGCCGTTCGCCGAGCCAGCCTCGTCGGCGAAACTGGAACAGCATGCCGATCGCGACGGCGAACATCACGCCGAGTAGCAGTGGATACGCCCACCACAGCTCGAGCTCCGGCATGCGCTTGAAGTTCATGCCGTAGAGTCCCGCGAGAAACGTCAGCGGAATGAAGATGCTCGCCATGATCGTGAGCACCTTCATGACCTCGTTTGTCTTGTTGCTGACGATCGACAGGTACGTGTTCATGAGACCCGACACGAGCTCGCGATGCGAGTCGACGACATCGAGCAGCTGATGACAGTGATCGTGCGTGTCTCGCAAATACGTTCGCACTTCGTTCGTGACGAACGGCATGTCGTTGCGCATCATGCGGGTGAGCGCTTCGAGTTGCGGCGCGAGACCGCGACGCAGAATGACGAGCCGCGCTTTGATCACGTTTAGCTCGCGCACCATCTCGACGGAGGGATGCGCCGATACCTCCACCTCGAGCCGCTCGAGGACGTGGCTGATGTCCTCGATCAGCGGATAGTACGCATCGACGATCGTATCGATGATCGCGTAGGCGAGATACGAGGGCCCCGCTCCGCGGATCGCGCCTTTGCCTTCGCGCACGCGCACGCGCACGGGCTCGAGCATCGCGCTGTCGTGCTCTTGAAACGAGACGACGTAGTTCGCGCCGATGATCACGCTCACCTGTTCGAGCTCGATCGCATCGGCGATCGGCAGCGCCATGCGCGTGATGACTAGCAGCTGATTTGGGTAGTCCTCGACTTTGGGACGCTGCGGTGTGTTGACGACGTCTTCGAGCGCGAGCGGATGGATCGCGAACATTTCGCCGAGCGCGCGCATGATCGCTTCGTCGCCGATGCCCTGCACCTCGATCCACACGGTGCGCTTGCTCGCCAAAAACGGTTTGAGCTGCGCGACGTCGGTGATGGCCGTCGACTTCAGGTATTCGGCGTCGTATTCCGTTGCAGTAATGCGCGGCGGCTCCGCCGAGCGCGGGATCACGAGTGTTCCGGGGCGTGCTCCGACGGACGGGTGACGCTTGAAAAACACGCGTTGCATGAACAGCTCTACCAGCTCACTCGTCCTTCGCTGCGATCTCGGCAAGGAACGCCGTGAGCGCGGTGCGCTCCTGCGCGCCGACTTCGGTGAGCTCGATGCCGATGCCGGTCAACTCCGGGTGTGTGGTCTGTGGATCGGAAATTCTGCGCACGACGCCGCCGAGGAACAGGCCCATGCCGCCGACGAAGAGCGTTAACCGGCAGTGCGTGCCGACAGGCTCGATGAGCTGCGAGCACACGAAGATGCCGTTCTCGCTGATGTCGAGCGTTGTCGCTTCGAATTGGTGGTTGTCGCTTGCGTAGTCGACGCGAACCTCTGCCGAGTAGCGCTCGTGACGACGCCGGTTGAGCGAGCTGGCAGCCGACAGCGGCGCCGTGCCCCAGCGGTAATGGCAATTGCCGCAGATCTCATCTTCGGCGCGTACGACAGCTGCGCAGCGCGGGCAGCGCTCGTTCGCGCTCAGCGGCGGCGGGACTGCGGCAGGCATTTCCATCGTGCGCGAGCCAATGCGCGGCTCGCTTCGTCGCACCGCCGCGGCCTTCGCGAGGATCGCGACGCGCACGGTCGACTCTTCGCTCAACGGATCCGAGAAGTAGATCTTGATGTTGCGGCCGCCGATCGAGATGACGTCGCCGTGGACGAGGCGGATCGGTGCTGCGATCGCGCGGCCGTTGAGCAGCGTGCCATTCGCGCTGCCAAGATCTTCGATGAACACTTCATGTTCGCGGCGGACGAGACGCGCGTGCCGGCGCGACACGGCTGGATCGTTGAACCGAAAGATGCAGTCGTTGTGGCGGCCGAGCAGCGTCTCGCCCAGAGGTAGGGCAACGGTATTGCCCATGTACTCGAGGTAAACCGGCTGCACGGGACGATTCTCGCATAAAGCGCGAGCAGCGTGACGGGTCGTTCGTGCACCATCGCGGCGTGACCGAGTTCGAGCGCGCCGTCGCCGAGGTTCGCGCGGGTGCACCAGCCGAACGCGTCGCGCGCGAGCTTCTCGCACGGTTGCGGAACGACGAGCTCCTCGGGCTGCTCGACGGTGACTTGCCGTTCTGGCGCGGCACGCTGCAGTTCGCGCGGCAGGGGTATGGTCGCACACCGCAGATCGGCGGCGCCGTCGATCGACTCGGCATCCCGGGGCTGCGGTTCACCGATGGACCGCGCGGTGTGACGCTCGGCTCGTCGACGTGTTTTCCGGTCGCGATGGCGCGCGGCGCGACGTGGGATGTGGATCTCGAACGCGCGATCGGCCAGGCGATGGGCCGCGAAGCGCGAGCGCAGGGCGCGAACTGTGTCGGCGCGCCGTGCGTGAACGTGGTGCGGCACCCGGCGTGGGGACGCGCGCAAGAAAGCTACGGCGAAGATCCGATGCACGTCGGTGCGCTCGGCGCCGCATTCGTGCGCGGCGTGCAGGAGCACGCGATGGCATGCGTCAAACACTTCGCGCTCAACAGCATCGAGAACGCGCGGTTTGTCGTCGACGTCGAGATCGATGATGACGTGCTCCACGAGGTCTACCTGCCGCAGTTCAAGGATGCGATCGACACAGGCGCGCGCGTCGTGATGAGCGCGTACAACGCGGTGAACGGCACGTACTGCGGCGACAACGCCGAGTTGTTGACGTCGATCCTGCGCGACGAGTGGGGCTTCGACGGCTTCGTGATCTCCGATTGGATCTGGGGACTGCGCGATCCGATCGGCTCGCTTCGCGCCGGGCTCGACATCGAGATGCCATTTCGCCAGCAGCGCGCACGCGTGCTGCCCGCTGCGATCGCTGACGTGCGCGCCGATGTCGAACGCGCGGCGACGCGCATCATCGCGACGCAGCTGCGGCACGAGGCATCGCTCGGCGAAGCGCCAACGCGCGACGTTGTCGCGTGCGACGAGCACCGCGCGCTCGCTCGCCGCGCCGCCGCGCGCGCGATGGTGCTGTTGCGCAACGAAGGTGGTGTGTTGCCGCTCGACGGCGTGCGCCGGCTCGCGGTATTCGGCCGGCTCGCGACGAAGCCGAACCTCGGCGATCTCGGCTCGTCGAACGTGCATCCACCGACGACGGTCACGATCCTCGATGGCCTGCGTGCGGCGCTCCCTGACGTCGCGATCAACTACGACGGCGACGCCGCGGCCGCCGATGCTGCGATCGTCGTTGTCGGATATCGCTCCGTCGACGAAGGCGAGTACATGTTCGCGACCGATGAAGCATCGCTGCGGCTCATGCCATGGCCGCTGAGCACGAAGCTCGCGGCGCGCGCGATCGATTGGCTCGTGCAGCGCTATCAGGCGAGCGGCCGCGTCTACGGTGGTGACCGCGCGAGCCTCACGCTGCGCGCGCAAGATGAAGAGCTGATCGCGCGTGTCGCTGCGGCAAACCCACGCACCATCGTCGTCGTGATCGCAGGCAGCGCCGTGATCGCTGAAGCATGGCGCAAGAGCGTTCCGGCGATCCTGCTTGTCTGGTATCCCGGGATGGAAGGTGGCCACGCGCTCGCGGATGTCGTTCTCGGGCGTGTCGAGCCCGGCGGGCGGCTGCCATTTTCGATCCCGACCGCCGCCGAGCATCTGCCGCCATTCAATCGCGACGCGCGCCGCATTCGCTACGACCGCTGGCATGGCTACCGCAAGCTCGAGCGCGACGATCATCCACCCGCGTTTCCGTTCGGCTTCGGTCTTGGCTACACGAGCTTTCGCTTCACCGAGCTGAGTGTCGACACACGCGGTCGAACCGCGACCGTCACCGTCCACAACACCGGTGCCCGCGATGGCTCGGCGGTCGTCCAGCTCTATGCGACGCGCGATCGCGAGCCGCGTCAGCTCGTCGGCTTCACGCGGTGCGATCTTGCGGCAGGCGCGACTCGAACTGTTACATTTGGCTGGCGCCGGATCGATGAGCCGGCTTCCGTCCGCTTCGAAGCGGCTCGGTATGCCGGCGATCCGCAGGCGGCGACCGTGATGACCTAGGCGCCACGCGCCGTGCCTAACGCGCCAAGTCCCGACCACGCAGCTAGCCAGGCTACTCGAGATCACGGCTAACCACGCGAAGTCGCGTCGCGATGACCCGGCACGTGACGTGATTAACAGCGGGCATGCATGCAGCGATTTGTTTGGCCCTCGCGTCCACGCCCCAGCACGCGGTGCGCCGCGGGATGAGCGACATCCGTCCCGCGCTTGTCGCCAGCCGCCTCGTGCTGACCGAGCGGGCGCCGCGCGCCATCGTCGATCTGCAATGCAATGAGCTGCCCGGGTGCAAGCTCCTGTTTGTCGTGCGCAGCGCGAACATCGGCGCTTTTCCCGAGTTCCGCGAGCTGCTCACCGCGGAGGTCACGCGAACCTCCGATGGCGTCACTTCGATGATCGGTCGCCAGCGCTACAGCAAGCACCAGCTGTTAGCGAAGAACTGGCTCGAGTACCAGGTCGATGGCGGCATCCACACGTTTCGCGAAAGCATCTTCTTGAGCTCGTGGCAGCCGCGCGAGCGCTACCGGATCGAGCTCGTGCGGGCGTGGACAGGCAAAGAGGACATCGAGCTGTCGCTGACGGCGCAAACGTAGTAGAACGCTTCGCGACGCGCGGCATCGCGCCGACGCGGACCTCCGGCGCGGGTCACATCGATGCGGGCGGCAGCGTTATGTTGCCGCTCGCGTCGCGCGTCTACGTCGCCGCCGAGGTTGCCGCGCAAACGCATTTCTTCTCGGTCGAAGACCAAGATGGCAACAAGAGCCCGACCGCGCGGTTCGCGTTGCGCAGCTTGCTTGCGATCGGCGCGTGGCTCTAGCGCCGCGTGATGTCGTCTTCGTCTTCCCACGCATTCGGAATGCGCGCAGCGCGCGCGCGCAGCGCGGGCGAGAGCTCGTGCTTGAGTGCAGCCTCGAGTGCCTCGGCGAGCTCGCGTGCGGTGGCGAACCGATCCTGCGGGCGCTTCGCGAGGCCTATCGCGAGCGCGCTATCGAGATCGGCGGAGAGCTCGGCGAGCCAGCTCGGACGCCGTGGCGGCGCGTGGACGACGTGATACAGCGTGTCGGCAAGGTCGCCGCTCTTGAACAGCAGGTGACCGGTGAGCGCGCGATATGCGACGGCAGCGAGCGAGTAGATATCGGAGCGATGATCGACTTTGCCGCCGCGCGCTTGTTCGGGAGCCATGTACGCCGGCGTGCCGATGATGTAGCCCGCCGTGAGCGTGTCGGTGCTCGCGAGAATGCGCGAGACGCCGAAGTCGAGGATCTTCCATGTCGGGCCCGCTTGGTACAGGTTCTGCGGCTTGATGTCACGATGGACGACGCCGGCCTCGGCAGCCGCGGTCAAACCTTCAGCGACCTGACGCACGAGATCGACGACGATCTTCGGCTCCAGCGTGCCGCGCGATTTGAGCATCGTCGAGAGGTCGCGACCGCGCAGACGCTCCATGACGAGGTGAGGCAGCGGATCTTCGCCGACGGCAAGCACGCGCACGACGTGCGGCGACGTGATCGCGGTGGTCGTTTGGAGCTCGCGCAAGAAGCGCTCGACGTGCTGCGTGTTGCCGAGCGACGCGCGTGACATCATCTTGACCGCGACGGGCGTGTTATCGCGCGTGTCGACGGCTTGGTAGACTTCGCCCATCGCACCCTGGCCGATCAGATCGCCGAGCTGATAGTTGCCGATCAGCTGATCGGTGAAGCGACCGCGCGTGCTGCCGAGGGCGCGCCGCAGATCGGCGCGCGCCTCCTCGAGCAATGCTTCGCGCTGCGCGACGGCACGCACCGCTTTTTCGAGATCGGAGAGTGCTGCGAGCGACGAGCGTCGCGAGGCACGCGCGACGATGAACGTGCCGGCGAGGATGATTTGAATGAGGACCTGGCACATCACCTCGTACTCGCGCGCGAGCTCGTGCGGGCGGATGAAACCCGGGTCGTCGATCACGCCAAAGCCGACGAGTCCGCCGAGGATGCCTTGCATCGCCGCGCAGGCGACGTAGGTCGCGATGCCAACGCCGCGCGTTCCGCCGAGACCATTGAAGAAAATGCCGAGCACGAGCAGGATCGGCGCCGGGGACATCGCGCCGAAAAACGGAATGGCGGTGGGCACGGTGGCAACTGGAATGAACCAGCCGATCGTGGTGCCGTAGCCTTTGTGAAACGTCGCCGGATCGCGCGTTCGATAGATCAGATAGAGCATGCTGATCGCCGCGATCGCGATGCCGCCGATGAACATGCGCGTGGTCCAATAGCCCCCCGGTAGCTGCGGCACCGTTATCGCGCCCGAGACCGCGATGCCGAGTCCGACCAAGCAAAACCTTCGCGTGCGAATGACCTCGGCGTGATCGAGTGCGCCGCGCGCCGTCGCGATCGACGATGCGCCACCGCCGATGGACGGCGTCGATGTGCGCTCCGCGGGTTCGGCGGCCTTTGGCTGCACAACAGTTTCCGCCGACACGCGCACTTGCGTCGCGAGGGAGCCTTGCGCCGCCGCCAGCTGGGGTCTGGACTCGCGCGGAGCTGGCTTGTCGGCGACCGTGTGGACCTCGGTCTCGGGCGCCGGCTCGACATCGCGAGGCACGCTTCAGGATACCAGACTGGCGAATCGCGCCACGAGCCTGACCGAATGCGACACATCGTGGCTGACGCGATTGCCTGGCAAGCCCACCGCCTCGAGGCGACCCGTGAATCGGCAACGCATACGCGTGGCATGTCCTCTGCACTCATGCCGATGAAACGCCGGAGGAATTACCGTGGCCCGACGGGCACCCGAGAATCCGATCATCACGCCGGCCCACGTAGCGCCGTCGCGGGCGGACTTCGAGGTCGTGGGCGTGTTCAATCCCGCTGCGATCGCGCACGGGGACCATGTGGTCTTGCTGCTGCGCGTCGCGGAGGCGCCGAAGGTCGCACCCAACGAGGTGGCCGCGCCGGTGTGGGAACGCGGCGAGATTGTCGTCAAGCGCTGGCGACGCGATGCGCCCGGTCTCGATCTCTCCGACGCGCGCGCGATCAGCATCGATGGCGCGACATGGCTAACGTCGATCTCGCACCTGCGTGTCGCGCGCTCGCGCGACGGCGTGCATTTCGAGATCGATGACCGGCCGACGTTCGCGCCGGCGCATCCCCTCGAAGCATTCGGCGTCGAAGATCCGCGGCTGACGTTTGTCGCCGGCGAATACATCATGAACTACACCGCGGTCTCGGATGCCGGCATCGCGACTGGCATCGCGACGAGCCGCGATCTGCGCAACTGGGAGCGACGCGGCATCGCGTTCGCACCGAACAACCGCGACGTGACGATCTTTCCCGAGCAGATCGCCGGCAAATATGCAGCGCTGCATCGACCGATGCCCGATGGGATCGGGCAACCGGCGATCTGGTACGCGACGTCGTGGGATCTCGTGCGCTGGGGCGATCATCGATTCGTCGCCGGTCGGCGCGCCGGCGCGTGGGACGATCTGAAGATCGGAGGCGGCGCGGTGCCGTTCCGCGTCGATCGCGGCTGGCTCGCGATCTATCACGGCGTGACGCGCGAGCCGCTGACGTATTCGCTCGGCGCGTTGCTCCTCGACGAGCACGATCCGAGTCGCGTGCTCGCGCGCTCGCGCGAACCGATCCTCAAGCCAGAGGCGCCGTATGAGATGCGCGGCTTCTTCGGCAACGTCGTGTTCACGTGCGGCGTCGTGCCGAGCGGCGATGTCGTCAAGGTCTATTACGGCGCCGCTGATGGCGTGACAGCACTCGCCGAGCTCTCGCTCGCCGACATCATGCGAGGGCTCGCCTGATGCGTGCGCTCACCGCGCTCGTGCTCGCGCTCGCGTGCTCGCAGCCGCCACCGCCACCATGCGGTTCGCCGGCGTTCGCGCCGAAGCTGGATTACTTGCGCCACCTCGGCATGGATCTGACCATCGGCGGTAAGCGCGTGCGCGCCGTCGCACTCTACGCGAACGCGCCCGACTATCGGCACACGGCATCGCCTGCGCGCGATGGCTCCGAAGGCGTTGCGTGCGTCGATGATGCCGCGCGCGCGGCACTCGTCTATTTGCGTGACGTCGAGGTGACGGGCAATCCAGCATCGCGCGAAGAGGCCTCGCGCCTGATCGACTTCGTCGTCGCGATGGAGCAGGGCAACGGCGAGTGGATCAACTTCGTGAACGCCGATGGCACACCAAATCGTACGTCGCCTACGAGCGTCGCGAGCTTCTCGTATTGGGCTGCGCGCGCATTGTGGGCGCTCGCCGAGGGCTACCGCGTGCTGCACCGCGAAGATTTGCGCCCGGTGCTCGATCGCGCCGTCGCGCGTTTTGCGCGCGAGCTCGACAGCGGTCGGCTCGTCGGCGGATCGGTGACGGCAACGTCCGAAGCGCTGCTCGGCGTGCTCGCGTACCTGCGCGTCGCGCCAACGCCGTCGAATACGAGCACCGCGTTGCGCGCGGCACAGCGCCTCGTAAAGACGGAGCAGCGCGGCATCCACATCGAAGGTGAGGCGTGGCATGCGTGGGGTGCGCGTGCCGTGCAGGCGCTCGCGGCGGCAGCGATCACGCTGCGCCGGCCCGAATTCGCCGAGTCGGCACGCCGCGAAGCAGATGGCCTGTGGGCGCGTTTCGATCGCGGCGTTCCTGCGGGCCTCGAGCCCGATGGCTCGTTGAAACAGTTTCCGCAGATCGCGTATGGCCAATCGCCGATCATCGAGGGCTACCTCGCGCTCGCCGACGCGACAGGCGACAGGCGCTACGCCGTGCGCGCCGGCAAGCTCGCGCGCTGGTTCACCGGCGGCAACAGTGCGGGCGCGCGCATGTACGACGCCGCGACGGGCCGCACGTTCGATGGCATCCAGAGCGCGACGGCGATCAATCGCAACGCCGGCGCCGAGTCGAATGTCGAAGCGCTGCTCGCACTCGAGGCAATCGCGCAAAACCCCGTCGCGGTCGGTGCGTTCCAGGATGTCGAGCCAACCGGTCGCGCCGAGATCACGTACTGGCCCGCCGCAAATCCGATCGAGGTCGACCTCGCGCGCGGACTCGCCGCCGAGTTCATGGCGCAAAACCCCGATGTGATCATTCACGTGCAGCCGATTCCCGCCGGTCGCTCGTCGGAGGAAGTGCTGCTCGCCGCGATCGTCGGTCACGCAACGCCCGATGTGTGCTCGAACATCAACTCGGCGCTGCTATCGCGCCTCGTGCGCGCGCAATCGGTCGTCCGCCTCGACACGCTCGGCCCGACCGCCGCGCGCCTGCGCGAACGCGCGAGCGACGCGATGCTCGCGCCGGTTCGCTTGCCCGACGGCGGCATCTACGCGCTGCCGTGGAAGACGAATCCGATGGTGCTGCTCTACAACTCGGATCTCGTCGCGAAGCCGCCGCGCACGTACTCGGAGCTGCGCACGCTGTTTCATCGTCTCGCGAAGGACGCCGATGGCGATGGTCGCCTCGATCACTGGGCCTTGTTCGTAAAGCCATCGCCGACGTGGTTCGAGCGCTTCTATGATTTCTACCCGCTGTACCTCGCGGGCTCGCGCGGCAAGACGCTCGTCGAACACGGCAAGGTCGCGTTCGACAACGAGGCTGCCGTCGCGGCGCTCGAGCTCTTGCACGATGGCTTCGCGGCGCACGAGCTGCCTCTCGCTATGTTCGAAGGCCGCGATCCGTTTCTCGATGGCACCGTTGCGATGAAGATCGTCGGTCCGTGGTTTCTCCAGCAACTCGAAGAGCTCAAGATGCCCGGCCTCCACTACGAGGTCGCGCCGGTGCCGGTTCCCGACGGCGAATCCCCCGAGCACGCGTATGCGTTCGGCGATCTCAAGAGCATCGCGATCTTCGCGACGACACGCCACCCCGACGCGGCGGGTCGTTTCGTCGCGTTCTTGACGTCGCCGGCCGCCGATCGAAAGCTCGTCGAGCTCGCCGCGCAGCTGCCCTATCGCCGTTCGCTGACCGATGACCCACGCATCGCATCCGCACTCGATCGCTGGCACGGCATGCGCACGATCGCGGCGCAAGTCGAGCGCGTCCGCGATATCGACATCGATCGTGACATCGTCGAAGTACTCGACATCGTCTCCGAGGCGTACGAGGCCGCATCGGTCTACGGAACCGTGTCGCCGGCGCGCGCGGTCCATGATGCCGCGCGTGAAGCGCGCGAGGTGTTGGAGCGTTAATGCGGCACGAACGATCCACCGGCCTGTTTCTCGCGAGCCCGTACATCGTGTTCTTCACGATATTCTGGCTCATTCCGATCGCCGCGGCGCTCGTCATGGTGTTCCTCGATTGGGATCTCGTGACGCCGCCGCGCTACGCCGGCACCGAGAACATCGAGCTCTTGCTGCAGGACGTGCGGTTCGGGCGCGCGCTGTTGAACACGCTTGTCTTTCTCGCGGTCAACATCCCGCTTCAAGTCGCACTCGCGCTCGCGCTCGCACTCGCGCTCAACCGCAACATCATCATGCGTTCGTTCTGGCGCGGCACGTTCTTCCTGCCGGTCGTGATCTCGGGCGCTGCCGTCACGGTGCTGTGGAAGGCGCTGTACTCGACGGACGTCGGCCTGCTCAACCAGATGCTCAACGCCGCCGGCGTGCGCAGCGTGCCGTGGCTGACGGATCCAACGCTCGCGATGCCTGCGATCGCCGTGATGGTGACGTGGAAGAACGTCGGTTTCTACATCGTCCTCTATCTCGCCGGGCTGCAGTACGTGCCGCGCACGTGCTACGAGGCGATGGCGATCGAGGGCGCGACGCCGTGGCAGCAGTTTCGCAACGTGACGTGGCCACTGTTGCGCCCGGTCACGGGCCTCGTCACGACGCTGTCGGTGATCAATGGCTTTCAGGTGTTCATCGAGCCGTACGTCATGACGGGCGGTGGACCGCTGCGCCGCACGCTCTCGCCGGTGCTCTATATGTACAAGCAGGCGTTCGGCTACCAGAAGATGGGCTACGCCGCGACGATCGGCGTCGCGCTCGCGCTGATCATGGCGGCGTGTCTCTTCGTCGGTCGCAAGCTCGCGGCCGGCAAGGAGGCGGCATGAAGCGCGCGCTGTTCTATCTCGTGCTCGGCCTCGCCGCGATCACGTTTCTCTATCCATTTCTGTGGATGATCGCGACGACGTTCAAGCCACCGTCGGAAGCCGGCACGCTGTCGCTGTTGCCCGATGCGCCGACGCTCGACAACTACCGCGCGATGTTTGCGCGTGCGCCGGTCGGGCGCGCGATGATCAACAGCCTGCTCGTCGCGACGACGGTCACCGCGAGCGTGCTCGTGCTCGGTTCGCTGCCCGCGTACGCGCTCGCGCGCCTGGATTTTCCCGGGCGCCGCTTCGTGCACGGCGTGACGCTCGCGTATTTACTCGTGCCTTCGCAGCTCACGCTGATCCCGCTCTACTCGCTGATCGTGCGGCTCGGCTGGGTCGATAGCTACCGCGCGCTGATCGTGCCGTTTCTGTTCAACGCGCCCGGCGTGCTGATGCTGCACAAGTTCTTCCTGCAGATCCCACGCTCGCTCGTCGATGCGGCTCGCCTCGATGGCATGAGCGAGGTGCGCATCGTGTTCGGCGTGTTCTGGCCCCTCGCGCGTCCGGCGCTCGCAACCGTCGGCATCGTGACGTTCATGGGGACGTGGAACGAAGTGTTGTGGCCGCTGCTCGTCGTCCGCGACCAATCGACGATGACGATGCCGCAACTGCTCACCGTGTTCACGCTCGGCGGCGGTGCGGGCACGCTCGGCATTCAGCTCGCCGCCGCGACGGTGCTCATCGTCCCCGTGATCGTCGCGTACGCATTCTTGCAACGACACTTCATCGAGAGCATGGCCGGAGGAGTGAAAGGATAACCATGGCAGGCGTCATCTTCGATCACGTCAAGAAGCAGTTCGGACCGACGACGATCGTCGCCGACTTTCACCTCGAAATTCCCGACGGCAAGTTCACGGTGCTCGTCGGCGGTTCCGGGTGTGGCAAGTCAACAACGCTGCGCATGCTCGCCGGGCTCGAGACGGTCTCGTCGGGCACGATCCGGATCGAAGATCGGGACGTAACCCATTCGGCGCCCGGCGCGCGCGATGTCGCGATGGTGTTCCAGGACTACGCGCTCTATCCGCACCTCACCGCGCGCGGCAACATCGAGCTCGGGCTTCGCCTGCGCAAGATCGCGAGCGCCGAGATCGAGCGTCGCGTTCAGTGGGCGGCGGAGATCCTCGGGCTCGGCAAGCTCCTCGATCGCAAGCCGGCGGCGATGAGCGGTGGGCAGCGCCAGCGCGTCGCGATGGGTCGCGCGATCGTGCGCGAGCCGAAAGTGTTTCTGTTCGACGAGCCGCTCAGCAACCTCGACGCGAAGCTGCGAGGCCAGATGCGCGTCGAGATCGGGCGACTGCATCGCAAGCTCGGTACGACGACACTTTACGTCACTCACGATCAGATCGAAGCGATGACGCTCGCGCAGCTGCTCGTCGTGCTCGACGCCGGCAAGATCCAGCAGGTCGGCACGCCGATGGAGCTGTATCGCAAGCCGGTCAATCGGTTTGTCGCCGGCTTCATCGGTACGCCGACGATGAACTTCATCGACGGTGACATCGAAGGCGATGCGTTCGTGACGAAGGCACTCGCGATTCCACTGTCGCCGGCGCGACGGCCGACGCGCGATGTCTCCGGCAAGGTGACGATCGGGTTGCGTCCCGATGAGCTGCGCCTCGCAACGGATGGCGAGCCCGCCACGCTCCGCGGCAAGGTGGTCGTCGCCGAGCGTCTCGGTGGCCAGACGCACCTGCATGTCGAGAGCCACGGCGAGATGATCGTCGCCGTCGTACCCGCCGATCGCGACATCGCACCGGACGAGCCCGTCGGGCTCGTCGCCGATCCCACTCGCATTCACCTGTTCGGCGGCGACGGAGTGTCGCTACTGTCGTGAGCTTCGAACTGGGCTGCAATTACTGGCCGCGTCGGCGCGCGATGTACATGTGGCGCGAGCTCGACCTCGGCGAGATTCGCGAGGAGCTCGCTCACCTCGCGGACCTCGGCTTCACGGTCGTGCGCGTGTTCGCCCTCGCCGAGGATTTCTTGCCCGCGCCTCTCGAGGTCGCGCACGTCGGCGCATTGGTTCAGGTCGTCCGCGCGGCCGCCGACGCCGGCCTCGCCGTGGTGCCGACGCTCGTGACGATCAACATGAGCGGCCGCATGTGGTGGCCGCGCTGGATGCGCGGTGATGTCTACACGGATCCGCTGCGACTGCGCAGCCAGGCGCTGCTCGCCGGTGCGATCGCGCGCGCTCTCGCCGGCGACGCGAGCATCCGCGCGTTCGATCTGACGAACGAGATCGACGACGCGATCCGTCCGTCGTCGCGCCATGCCGGCTGGCAGTGGGCGCACGTTGTCGCTAGCGCAGTCCGCCGCGTCGCGCCGAGCGCGCCGATCCAGTGCGGCATGCACCTGCCATCGCTGACGAGCAAGCAGCACCTGCGCGTCGACGATATCGCCGAGGTTGTCGACGAGCTTTGCATGCACGCGTACCCGCTCTATTCCGAGCACGCGCGAGGTCCGCTCGACCCCGAGCTCGCGCCATTCGCGTGCGCGCTGACGAGCGATCTCGCATCCGGCGGGCGCCCCGTGCTGATGCAGGAGTTCGGGCTGTGTACAGCAGCGCAGGCGCACACGATCGAAGATGACTTCCTTGGCACGCCGCGCACGCAATACATCGCGTCGGAGGACGAGGGCGCGGAGTACTACGCGAGCGTACTCAACCGGCTCGTCGCGACCGGCGCGGCGGGCGCGTATGCATGGTGCTACGCCGATTACGACGAGCGCCTGTTCGATCGACCGCCGCTCGATCGCGCGATCCGCGAGCGGAGCTTTGGCATCGTGCGCGCCGATGGCAGCGAAAAGCCGGTCTGCAGCGTGCTGCGCTCGTTCGCGAAGCGGCGTGCTGAACCGGGGCCTCGGCCCCGCGTGCTCGATGTCGACGCGGACGAATACTACGCCGCGCCGGCGGGTCACTTCGCTCGCCTGTACCGCGCGTGGTGCCAGCGGTGAGGAGCGACCGCGCGGTCGCGATCGCCGAGTTGCGCGCCGCGCATCGCGCCGAGATTCAGCGTGCCGACCAGCTCGTGTTCGAGGGTGTGGCGGGCAAGGACGTATACAACCCGACCGCACCGTTTTCGATCGACGGCACGACCGTGCTCGCGGCGCGCGTCGAGTCGCCCGCGCTCGAGAGCGATTCGCAGATCGTCTTCTTCGACCGTCGCAAGGGGCGCGCGTGGGCCGCGCTCGAGCCGCGCTTGCCATTGCAAGATCCGGCCGTCGCGAGGATCGGCAACGAGATCGTCATCGCCGGCGTCGAAGTGTGGGGCGACGATGGCGCGCTGTCGTACAAGACCGCGTTCTATCGCGGCACGTCGCTCGCGAGCCTGCGGCGCTTCGCCGAGGGCCCCATCGGCATGAAGGACATCCGGCTCGCCGCGCTCGACGATGGTCGCATTTTGGTGCTCACGCGACCGCAAGGCGCGCGCGGTGGCCGCGGCAAGATCGGCTACCTCGTGATCGATGCACTGGACGCACTCGACGCGCGCGCGATCGACGACGCGCCGATCATCGAGGATCAGTTCGTCGACGACGAATGGGGCGGCGCGAACGAGATCGTGTGCCTCGACCGCAAGCATCTGGGCGTGCTCGGTCACATCGCGCGCTTCGATCATCGCGGCGACCGCCACTACTATCCGATCGCGTTCGAGATCGACCTCGCCGCGAAGCGTGTCTCGCCGGCGCGCCTGCTATTCGAGCGCGCCGATCTTCCCATCGCGATGCGCGAGCCGGCGAAGCGTCCCGACTTGCGCGACGTCCTGTTCAGCGGTGGCATCGTGCGCCATCCAGATCGCACCGCGACGATCTACGTCGGCGCCGGCGACAAAGTCGCGTATGCGGTCACCGTTCGCGATCCGTTCCAGTGACACCGCCATGTATGTGCTCGTCGCCGGCAATGCATTGCTCGGCCGCTTGCGCATCTCTTGCTCAGCTTTGCTCAACGAAGGGGTGCTTTGGTGGGCGGCACAACAGTCCGTACACGGCACAGCTCCTGAAGCAACGGGAGTCATGATGGCTGAGCTGCGATACATAGAGCTCGAGGGAAGTGTAGGTGAGGATGTGCTCGTTCCCATCACGGAGGTAGGTGAGCAGCTCCCAGGCTGCCGCATCACCATCGGATCTGTGCGTAGCGTTGGACGTATGGTGCAAGCGTGGGATCGACGTCGCAAGCAGTGGGTGGTGATCAAGCATGTGGACGTCCTGCCGCCGAATGAGAGCAACGTGTTCTATTGGGATAACGTGGTCCGCGTTCGGGGCGGCGAGCACGTCGGGCATGTCGCGGTCGAGGAACGGATCGAGGATGGTCGGCTTCGCCGCCGGCTCATCTACGTAGCCGACCAGCGCTGGGCGCTGGACTGAATTACAATGCTTGGTGGATGGGCCGTCGCAACGATTTCTCGGAGCTCGAGATCACGTTGTCCGGACAGGAGCGCAAGGATGCGTCGTCAGACCGCCTCGTGCTCGTGCTCATGTCGACGACAGGCGTGAGCGAATACGACCTCGCGGCCGGCGAGCTCGTGGTGGGCAGGGCGCCGCGGTGTCAGATCGTGATCGATGCGCCATCGGTATCGCGAACGCACGCGACGCTTGTCGTCGAAGCGGGTAGCGTGAAGCTACACGATCTCGCGAGCACGAACGGGACCTTTCTCAACGGCGTACAGATCACGAAAGAGGCGCAGCCCGTCAAGCACGGTGACTCGCTTCGGTTTGGCGACATCGTCGCGCACGTCAAGGCGCGGCGCACGACGCGGCGGCCCGCCGACAAGATCATTTCGGAGACGGCGTTCGAGCAGCGGCTCGTCGAGGAGGCCGAGCGCGCGGTTCGCTATAACCGCTCGTTGACCGTGCTCGCGATCGAATCGGCAGAACCCGATGCGCGCGTCGAGAAGACGCTCGCGGAGCTGTTACGCGCACTCGATGCGGCAGTCGCGCGCGGTCCGCGGCGCTTCGACATCATCGCGCCCGAGTGCGATCGCACACAAGCCGCGCTCATGGCGCATCGCATGCTCGGCGAGCTGACCACGGCGGGGCACGCGGTGCGGATCGGCGTCGCGACATTTCCCGGCGATGTGCCATCGGCGAACAGCTTGTGCGTCGGCGCCGAGATGGCATTTGCAACCGTTGCCATCGGCGCGATCGGCAGCGCGCGCGAAGGCGTGCGGCACTTGCTGTTTGGTGGACACGAGATCGTGATCGCGGAGCCGTCGATGACGCGGCTGTTCGGCATGATCGAGCGTGTCGCGCGCACGAACGCGCCCGTGCTCGTGCATGGCGAGACCGGCAGCGGCAAGGAAATCGTTGCCGAAGCGCTGCATTCGCTGAGCAATCGGGCAAATCGCAAGTTGGTTCGCATCAACTGTGCGGCGGTACCGGCGCATCTCGTCGAGACCGAGCTGTTCGGGCACGTTCGCGGCGCGTTCAGCGGCGCGGACCGCGACAAGGTCGGTCTGATCGAGGAAGCAAATGGCGGCACGCTGTTTCTCGACGAGATCGGCGAGTTCGAGCTCGGGTTGCAGGCAAAGCTTTTGCGCGTGCTCGAAGATGGCAGGATTCGGCGCGTCGGCGCGACGAACGAGATCGCCGTCGATATCCGCGTCGTCGCCGCGACGAACCGCGATCTAAAAGCGGAGGCCGCAGCGGGACGCTTCCGCCAAGACCTCTATTATCGCCTCGGCGCGATCGTGCTTTCCGTGCCACCTCTGCGCGAGCGCGTGCGCGAGATTCCACTGCTCGTCGAGCGCTTCTTGCTCGACGAGGTGAGCTCGGTGGGACGCAATCCGCCTCGCGTCTCATCGGATGCGATGGCGATGTTCACGAAGTATGCGTGGCCCGGCAACGTGCGCGAGCTGCGCAACGCTGTGCAACGTGCGCTCGTCCTCAGCGACGGGCAGGAGATCCTGCCCGAGCATATCGATCTCGAGGTCAGCATCCCGCCGGCGGTGCCCGCGGCACCTCAGCAGAAGCCCGCGGAGAGCGACACCGACTGGGAACGTAACGACCACACCGATGTGCTTTCGCTCGGTGACGAGCTGCGTGAGCGCGAGCGCCGTCGCATCATCGATGCGCTCGAGGAGTGCGGCGGCAATCAGACGCGCGCGGCCGAGCTGTTGCAGATGCCGCGCCGCACGCTCGTCTACAAGCTGCGCACGCTCGAAATTCGCGTCGCTCGCAAATCGGCGAAGACGCCACCGTAGCTACGAGCGCTTCGATGCGATCGAGACCTCGATCGTGCTGCTGCCGATCACGATGCGGTCGCCCGTGCGCAGCCGCGCTTTCGTGATGCGCGTGCCGTTGAGATACGTTCCGGTACTCGAGCCGAGATCGATCAGCCACACCGCGTCGGGCGCCATCGCGTCGATGATCGCGTGCATGCGGTTGGCACCCGTGAGTCGAACACTAGCCGACGACGTGCGGCCGAGCTTGATGATCTCTTCGCTCAGGCGCAGCTCCTGGACCATCTCGCCCGGTGTTTCGATCCGGAACGCGAGCTCGACCGGTGGCGACGTCGCCGAACGCTTGCGAGCTGGCGCGAGCGGCACGAGCGGCGGTGCTCGCTTCGGATCAGCGACGCGCTCGAGTGCGCGCTGCAGCTCGCCGGCATCGCACCAGATGCCGTGCCTCGCGCACCGATCGAGTGCGACGCCGTGGATCGTGGTCGCATGCATCGGTCCCTTGCACGTCGGGCACGCGATCGGTTCTCCGGTGCGCGCGAGCACGGCGAGCTCGAGCCGGCTGATCGGCTGTGGCGGCAGCATCTCGAGCACCATCTCGCTCATCACCATCTCGTCGACCCAAAGCCCACCGCACCGCGGGCAGCCGCGCGCGGATCGCGCCTCGACGAGCTCGACCCCGCAGCGCGGGCAGATCTCGAACGAGTCGCGGTACGTCACCGCGTTAGTGTGTCAGATCGGGCCGCCGATGCCGTAGACGAGGAAGTACGAATAGCTGCCGGTCACGCGATTGGTGCGTAGGCCTGGGACGCCGTCGGGATTTTGGCTGCCGACGTACCGAGCGGTCGGCCCTTGCATCGACGAAATCGAGCAGTACTCATCGATGCCGTATGCGCCTGCGAGGATGCGCACCGTATCGCCGACCTTGGGCTCGGCGATCGTCGCACGTGCGCGTTCAAAGTTTGCCGTGCCGCTCGCGAGCGTCCACAACATGAGCAACGACGTGACCGGCGTCGTCGTGTCGTCGCGGAACACGCCGCACAGCCAGCCGCTGCCGTTCACCTTCATATGGAACAACACACCTGCGTTCACGTTCGCGGAGTCGAAGCCGGAGAACGTGAACTGCGTCTCGACGACATAATCGATGCCGGCATTGATCTCGTCGTGCATGCGCTGATCGCTGACCAGATTGCGCTGCGTGACAGAGTCATTGTTCACGCTCCACGTGCCGAGCTGGACGTTCCACTCCGAACGTAGGCTCGTGCCGACAAACGGCTCGAAGTAGAGGATCGAATCGCCGCTTTGTGTCGGGCGCGGATCGCACGCGTCGCCGACCGTATCGGGCGCGGCGACCTCGAGCACGTTCGCTTGATCTGTGTTTGCGACCGTCGGGCAGTTGTCGCAGACATCGCCGACGCCATCGGCATCTTCGTCGTGCTGATCGGTGTTCGGCGTGGTGACGCAGTTGTCGACGTCATCGCCGATTGTATCGCCGTCGCGATCGCCAGCCGCCGAGAGCGCACCATCGCCACCGGCCGACGCATCCGGCCCTTCGCCAGAGGTAGGCGAGAAGTCGATGCGACCGCATCCAACGAGCGCGACGAGCATGCAAATACACCGCATGTGGTGCTCCCCACGTTCATCGTAGTCCCGCGGTCTCGAATCACGAGCCGACTTTTTTCGACGAAGAGAAGCGCGCGATAGCGACGTAAGCTGCGCGACGAACGCTACAGCGCATGCGGTTCTCGCGAGGCCTTGCGAACGATCACGTACCCGATTGGCATCGCAGCGATCGTGACGAAGATAACGAGGATTACGGCGAGACCTTGCCCGTAGCCGTAGTACGCGGACTGCTGCGGCGGTAACGCGAGGTCCGAACGCACGGCCGCAAAGCCGCCGCTGACCGCAGTCAAGATCGCCCACGCGAAGCCGGCGAGAAACGCGAGACCCTTGCTTCGCGGGCGTCGGCCGAATGCGATCAGTGCGAGGATGCCTCCGACGAGCACGACGAGCACGAGCAGTGGCATCGCGATCTGGAGCACGCGGTGGAGCATCCCGGTCGGCGCTTGCACGGTGATGCCGATCGTGTCCGCCGGCAGCGACGTGAAGTGCGCGTGCAACGTGTCGCCAGAGCGCGCGAGCGCTGGCAACGTGGCTGCGCGCCAACCCG
>Ga0070698_100001387_pt1 | contig 26864 bp, 20 predicted proteins | sample KBSK1502metaG_FD_65477 | JGI IMG/M metagenome (GOLD analysis project Ga0070698, IMG submission 65477) | Corn, switchgrass and miscanthus rhizosphere microbial communities from Kellogg Biological Station, Michigan, USA - KBS K1-50-2 metaG | ecosystem: Host-associated > Plants > Roots >... | reverse complement strand
GACGCTTTGCGCCGCGAAGCGCGAAGACTTCCGGATCGTTCACCTCAGCATCCAGCACAATCATCTCCATCTCATCGTCGAAGCGGAGAACAAGCGTGCGCTCGCCCGCGGCATGCAGTCATTCCAGATTTCCGCGGCAAAGCAGATCAACTGGGCGATCTCGAAGCGTCAAACCACGCCGCGTCGCGGCCGCGTGTTCACGGACCGGTATCACGCGCGGATCTTGAAGTCGCCGATGTTAGTGCGGCGCGCGCTCGCCTACGTGTTGAACAACTGGCGACGCCACGGCGAAGATCGCGCTCCATTCGCGGATACGTGGAAGCTCGATCCATTCTCGACTGCGCTCTTCTTCAACGGTTGGAAGGAGCGCGAGGACCGGCCGTTTTGGGCGCTGCCGCCGCCGGGATACGAATCGCTGTTCGCATGGTTCCCGCGCACGTGGCTACTCAAAGAGGGTTGGCGCAGGCACGGCACGATTAGCCTCTACGAGACACCTGGCCCGCTCTCGAAGTAAGACGCGCATCGCGAACGCAGACGATTTCGTCTGATCCGGAGCACAACTTCATCGACATCGAGCAACGACAGGACGATATCGAGTTCGAGCTAACGGGCCGGAAGCGCGTCGCACAGTCACGACCACTCGCGTCCGCGAGGAACGACGAGAAGAGATCGACCTCGAGCTAGCCGGAAGCGCGTCGCACAGTCTCGACCACGCGCGCCCGCGACGAACGACGAGACGATATCGACCTCGAGCTAGCGCGCCGGAAACGCGTCGCACAGTCACGACCACTCGCGTCCGCGAGCAACGACGAGACGATATCGACCTCGAGCTAGCGCGCCGGAAACGCGTCGCAGAGTCTCGACCACTCGCGTCCAGGAGCAACGACGAGACGATATCGACCTCGAGCTATCGCGCCGGAAACGCGTCGCACAGTCTCGACCACTCGCGTCCAGGAGCAACGACGAGGCGATATCGACCTCGCGCTTGCGCACTATCGCGCCGGAAACGCGTCGCACAGTCTCGACCACTCGCGTCCAGGAGCAACGACGAGGCGATATCGACCTCGCGCTTTCGCACTAGCACGCCGGAAACGCGTCGCAGAGTCTCGACCACTCGCGTCCGCGAGCAACTACGAGACGATATCGACAATTGCCGCGCTGCTCGCGACGGCCTCGTTGCGAGCGTTCACCGCCCCAGGCGCGCCGCGATGTGCTTCCTCTTACTCCTCGGCGTATGCGCCGTTACCCACGCGCTCCGTCACGCGATCCAGCAGGCCTGCGAGCGGCGTGCCCTGGAACACCTTGCCGATGACATCGACGAGGGTCTTGCCACCGACGAAACTCTGCACGCTCATCGCCTCGGCGATCTTTGCGAGGGTCTCGCGGTTCGACAGCGCGAGCAGCGCTTCGCTGAACCCATCTTGCGCTGCGGCGAATCGCTTTACCGTGGCTTCGACCTCGGCGGCGAGAGTGGCGAGCGCGAGATCTTGTTGTGCGCGCGCAACCTCGAGCGCGAGCTGGTCAGCGGCACGGCGGCGCTCGAGCTCGGCGGCGTGATCGAGGTCGGTGGCTGCGTTGCGCACGCGCGAGACTTCGATTTGCGTCGTCGCGCGGCGCACCTCGCCTTCGAGCTCGGCGAGCGCCGAGCGTAGGCGATCGGCGGCCGCATCGAGGTCGAGCTCCGCGCGGCGGTGCTGGGTCGTGGCCTGTTCCTCAGCGGTCGCGCGCGCGATTTGTTCGCGCTGGCGGATCAGCTCGAGCCCGCGGCGTGCGCGTACGAGCGAGATGCCCTCTTCGACGGCCTGTCGCTGCGCGTCGCCGAGGAGCTCGGCGATCGCTTCATCGCCGACGGTAACATCGAGGATCTCGACATCGGTCACGCGCATGCCGTTTTCGGCGAACGCGAGGCCGGGGCGAGTGGCACCTTCGGTTGCGACACCGAGCAGCGCATCGCGCACGAGCTCGACGACGTTCGCATAGACCTCGTCGATCGAGCGCCGTTTGATCGCGGCGCGCAGCAGCGAGCGCACGTGATCGCAGAGGAGCTGCACGTAGTCCTCGACCTCGAACCAGCGCTGGGCATCACCCTCGAAGCCGACGCGGAGCGCGTAGCCGATCGTGATCGCGACGTGGTCGGCAGTCTCGACGGTGCATCGATCGCTGATCCGGTTGTTGAGCGTTCGCAGATAGACGGTCTCGATGCGCTTGTCGGCGCGCTTTGGCGTGCCGGTCGAGAGCTGGAGGACCTCGAGGGACTCGTCGTATTCGAGGAGGATCGTGGCGGGCCCAGTCACGACGCGGCGCTGGCCGCGCGGATCGACGACCATCACAGCGTAGCCGACCCACACCTTGATGCGCGGCGCACCATCGAACCGCGTGTCGAGCACGAGCGTGCGCGGCTTCACGAACTGGCCGCGGTCGAGGACACCCGTCGGTGACGCGACGGCGGCCTCGACAGCACGCTTCGCCTCGGGCGCGGCCTTGGTAGGCGCCTCACTCGCGCCGCGCAGCGCGCGGTTGTGCGCGAGCGCTTCCGCGTTGCCCGGGTACCACGTCGCGCATTCGCGATCCGAGAGCACGCGTCGCACGAGCACCTCGCGGATCGGATCGGCCAAGAACATGGCCGGTCCATGCACGACGCGAATCACGCCGGTCGCGCGATCGACGACGTAACGACCTTCGCCCGCGGGAATCGCGACAGCGACGTGGCGTTCGCGTCCTTCGATGCGGATCAGCGAGTGCTCCTCGCGCGGGTAATAGATCGCCGTCTGCTTGCCCGTGATGAAAAGCTCGTCGCCCTCTCGGTAGTCGCGGCCACCTTCGCTGTACGGCGCGATCACTTTGATGTGTAGCCCGTGCAGCTCCGAGAGCTCGATTGCCCGGAACTTGCGCTGGCCCGCTTGCTCGACGAACACCTCGGTCGGCGACGGAAACACGACTTGCGGTCCGCGCTCGTAGCGCTTGTTGCCGTTTTCGTCGACGAGGATGCAGTATTCGAGGCGCTCGAGCGTGAGCGCATCGCGAACATATTCGCCGCGCGGGTCGGGCACGACGGCGAGACCTGTCGGCGGAATGTAAAACGACACATCGGTGCCGCGAATGACGAGCAGCTTGCCGACGCTGAGGTCCGCCGGCGGCTCTACCGTCGTCGTGCCATCGACAGGCTTGATCACCGCCTGCGCCCAGTTGCGGCGCGCCTCATCTTCATTGAGCACGCGCACGAGCACGTATTGGTTCGAGCGCAGGTGATGGCCGGGGATGAGCTTGACGGCCTCGCCCGGCCACAGCGCGAACGCACGCGGCCCGGTCAAGTTCACCATCCGGCCGACCGCGAGGTCCGGCGCAGGATGCACGCCACCGGGCGGTGGATGCTCGCCGCGAATCGATGGATTCTCGAGCACGAGATAGCTGCCCTCGAGCGCTGTCGCGATCGGTTGCACCGCGTCGTCGAGCGAGCACGGCACGAAGCGGCTCTCGTCGGCATCGAACACGATCGGCCGCTCCTGGGCGGTCGGATTGATCACCGTCGGGCCGGTGTATGTTTTAACGACGCCCTTCGTGACGTCTTGCATGTACGCGTACTCGCCGGGCGCGAGCACGAGATCGCGTTTCGCAGCTCTGTCATCCATGCACGCGTCAGCTGCAACGCGAATGCCGCCGCAACTACGCGGGCGCGCGCCGGCGACTGCGCCAGCGCGAAGCAGATGCTTCGAATCGGAGCGGCTACTCGGGGTCGATCGGCGCAACGACCTCGGCGACCGGCGCGTTTTTCGGCACCGACAGTATCAGTCGATAGGTGCCGAGCGTGCCGTCGCAATCGAGATCAGCGACCGCGATCGCTTCGGCGTCGGTGCGGCTCGTCGATGCGTAGTGATACGAGTAGTAGCTCGGCTCGGCGATCTGAAAGTCGAGCTCGGTCCACACGCTGTTGGCAACCCACGCGTTCGTCACCGCAAACTTCTTGGTCTTGTTCGCGCACGCGGTGCCGTCGGCGCCTGGCAACACGGCGGCGGTGCCCTGCGGAAACGCGATGTTCATCGTGTAGTAGGTCTTCGCATTCTTCGCGATGCGGTTGAGCTGGATCACCGCCTCGCTTTGCTTCGCGCTGCGAATGTGGCGCATGAACCCAGCGATCGCGACGCTCGACAGGACACCGATGATCGCAACGACGACGGCCAACTCGATCAGTGTGAAGCCTCGGGTGTCTCGTTTGCGCATGACTTCCAGTTCGACCGCCAGGAGCGATCGTTCGGGTAGTCCGTGGGTAGCGGCGTCTCGGCGAGTCTCTTAGTGTCGGCCTATGTTCTGGCCACGCCTGCATCGCTGGCTTGCGATCCTGCTCGTGTTCCCGCTCGCCGCGTGGTCGGCGACGGGCCTGTTGTTCCACCTCAAGCCGGGCTGGGCGCGCGCATACGACATGCTCTCCGTCGAGCGGCCGCTGTCCACGACGGCCGTCGCATCTGTCGAATCCGTCGCCGCAACGTTCTCCGAACGTATCGAGCGCCTCGAGCTGTTCGGCACCGCGCTCGGCCCGATGTATCGCGTAACGACGGCGCGCGGCAGCGAGCTCGTCGATGCCATCGGCGTACGCCGACGCTCGCCGTTATCGGCGCAAGATGCACGCGAGCTTGCGGCCGATGCGGTCGCACACTCGCGGCAGCGCGATGAGTACGGCGCGATCGGCAACGCAGTGATCGACGGCAACAAGGTGCACGTCACGTTTGCAAACGCGATCGTCGATGTCGATCGCACGAGCGCGAAGCTCGCGCAACGCGGCGAAGATACCGACCGCATCGATTTGCTCTATCGCATCCACTATCTGCAGTGGAGCGGCAATCCCGATGTCGATCGCGTGATTCCGATCGCCGGGCTCGCGCTGATCTGGATCGTCGTGTTCGCCGGCCTCGTGCTGTTCTTCAAACGCTGGCGTCAGTAGCGCAGCTTCTTTGCCCACGCGCGAAACGCTTGCTCGTCGACGTAGCGCGCGAGGATCGCCGGATGTTTATCGACGCTGCTCGCGCGCAGCTCGCCGTACATCTTGCGGAGCGCGCCTTTGCGATCGACGTAAAGCAGCACGTAGCGCGCGTACGCGTACCACATCATCGCGCGGTCACCGTGCAGATCCATCGGCGTTGTTTTCGCGAGCGCGGCCAGGTTTGGCAACGCGTCCTTCGCGAGCGCGCGCTGCAGATCGCGCAGCCGATAATTCACGAGGAACGTGAAGCCGTGTTTGCCGAGCTTCGCGCTGCCATACAGCGATGCGATGCCTTCGTTGAGCCACGCCGGAATTCCCGGGTAGCCATCACCGAGCAGCGGATGCACGAGCTCGTGGCGAAGGTTGCCGATGCTCGCGCCGAGGTTCGCGATAGCCACCCGCTTGTCGGGCAGATAAAAGCCCCAATCGGAGATGACCTCACCAGTCGACGCCGCGACGTCGCGATAGCGCGCCTCGTCGGAGTAGAGCAGGAGCGTGATCGGCTTTTCGAGCTTCGTATCGAAGCGCCGCCCGACATCGGCGACGACACTATCGACGAGCGAGAGCGCTTGTTGCTTGTTCGTAACTTCTCCGCGCACGATGACGCGGCCATCGATCGTGCCAAGCAGCGGCTCCTCGGCGCGGCTGGACCCCACGCACGTTATGAGGAGCAACGCAGCGAGTCGACGCACGCGCGGAGCATGACGCGACACGCTACACATCGCCCGAAAAAACGCGTGTAGGATGAAGGTATGAGGTGGGCTGTCTTGCTGTGCCTTGTTGCGTGCGGTTCGGGCTCGTCAACAAACGGAGACGACGGCGGCGGATCGAACGGCGATGCGCCACCGCCGGAAACTCCGCTCGATCAGCGGCTGACGATCAGCTCGGTCGCGACGCCAGCGGGCGTGCTCTCCGGCGAATCGAACTACCGGATCTGGGGCTCGAGCAGCCTACGGATCGCGCGCGTATTCACGGTGCCGTATGCCGATTGTGGCACGCTCGTCGGCTACACGACGACGGGACCGACGGCACGCGTCGCGCGTCTCGATCGCAACGACAAGCTCGTCATGACGTACGACCTCGGCAACTTCACGCTGCGCGGTCTCGCGGCCGAGCCCGATGGCCACTTCGCAGCGCTGCTCTGGAACGGCCAGCAGACGCTCTACGTGAAGCGCTTTGACGCGAGCGGCAGCGCAGGCTTCACGGCCTCGCTCGATGATCCGCTCGCCGTGCCGACGGACTTCAACATCGGCGAGAGCCGCCTCGCATACGGCGGAGGCAAATACGGCGCGTACTATCACGTGCACGGCATCTCCGATTTTGCGAACGGCCACGAGGGCGATCAGCTCAAGTGGATCGATGCGGCGAGCGGCGGCGTCACCACGCAATGGCAATGGGGCTGCTCGCACTCGATGAGCGAGCTGCTTCGCTACGACGGCTCGAAGTTTCTCGCCGCGTGCGTCACCGATTGCTATCCCGGCACGAGCGGCAGCTTCACGACCGAAAGCATCGGCGGCATCTATCTCGATCACGACGCCGCGAAAATCATGGACGTCGATGCCGCGTGCAACGGCAGCGTTGCCGGCGAGCTCGGCAGCATGACGCCGAGCGCGGGTAGCTGGCGCGTCGTGTTCAACGCGCACCAAAATCCAGCGACGAAGGGCCAGACATCGTACAGCGCGTCGACGATGAATCAGGACATCGGGTTTGCGCCGATCAGCGGCGGTACACCCGGCGCCGTCGTGTGGCTGACCACAACGCCCGGCAACGAAGCGAACGCGACGATCGCGCGCTGGCAACCGAGCGGCGATGACACCGAGCAATACGTCGTCGGCTGGAGCGAGCCGAACAACGTCTACAAGCTCGCGCGCGTATCGGCAACCGGCGAGATCAAGAGCTCGATCACGACGACGGCGAAGTGGGGCGAGCGCGACGATCCATTCCGCGAGCACCTCAACCAAGACATCGTCTGGGCGTGGTTCGATTCAGCGGGCGCGCAGTCATTCAACTTCGCGCGACTGTCATCGGGCCGCACCGCGCAGTGCGCATCGCTCTGACGGCAAGGCGATTGCACTACGGATCGTCGATGCTGCTCTGGATCATGATACTTACGGCGGCGGCAACGGTCATGGTCGCGTTGATCGTTACCAAACGCGCGTAAACACCAGCCACATGCCGAGTGCGCCAGCGGCAACAAGTGCGCCGCCGCCGAGCACGACGCTTGTTTTTGCGCCCTTCGGCAGCCGCTTCCAGTTCTTGCGCACGCGCTTGGCAGCGACGCGCAGGCGCGCCTCGCCGCGATCGAGCAGATCGCTGAGACGCTTCGAGTGACTTCCGATGAGCGCGAGGCCGAACGCGATCAGCGGAGTTCCTGGCCCCGGAATGAACAGCAGCACGATGCCGGCGGCGAGTAGCACGATCCCCGCGATGAGCGCGCCGATGCTGTGCCAGCGCGAGCGCTTCTGCATGCGCTGGCGGTGGTGCTTGAAGCGCCTGCCCGGCGTGTCACGGCAGAACTGCTTCCACTCGTGTTTCAAACCAGCAAGAGCGGAGGCCATAAACCAGGCTAGCGCTCGCTCGCGCGACGGCTACTTTGAATCGAGCTTGAGCGCTTCTGACACACGTTTCACGGCAGCGAGCTCATGTGGCGACAGTCTGCCATCGGCAGATGCGGCATCGACGAGCAGCTCGACGATGCCGCGCTTCTCGTCTTCCGAGAGCTTGGCGATGATCGGTTCCGCTTCGTCCCAGTTTTCGAGGTCGATGACGCTCTGGCGCTCAGCATCCGTGAGACCGAGCTTCGTCATCATGCCGGTCAAAAAGTCGCGCTCGCTATCGGACATCATGCCGTCGGCTACGAGCACTTTGGAGACGAGCAGGCACTTCGCCACGTTCGTGTTCATGACGCCCACTGTATGCTGACTTCGCGATGATCGTCACCTACCTCGACGTCGACCCGCACGAGGTGCCGGCGCGGATGCCCAGCCCCTACGGGCCGGTGCATCCGCTGGCGCGTCGGGCCGCGGAGCAGCTCCGCGACGAGCTCCGCGGCGATCCGCTCGAGGGCAAGATGTTCGGCGTGCTTGTCGTCGAGGAGCGCGGGCGCATCGGCTTCGTGCGCGCGTGCTCCGGCATGCTCGACGGACGCTGGGACGTCGAGGGCTTCGCGCCACCCGTCTTCGATGCGGCGAGCCGTGACGCATTCTGGCCCGCGGCCGAGCGCGAGCTCGCCGAGCTGACGAACGCGCTCGCCGCGCTCGACGCGCGGATCGCAGACGCGCGCGCGGCCGTCGATCAGCACGCCGCGGCAGCGCTGATCCTGCGCGCACGCCATCGCGAGCGCCGCGCCGAACGGCATGCGCAGCGCGCGAGCGGCGCCGATGCGCACGCGCTCGATCAACAGAGCCGCGGCGATGCGGCGGAAAAGCGCAGGCACGTCGCTGTTGGTGTGCCCCTCGTCGCTGCGTTGCGCGCGCTCGAGGACGAGGCGAAGGCGCTCGCGAACGCACGCGCTGGCCGCTCGCGCGAGCTGCTCCATCGCGTCTTCGCGACGTACGCGCTCGCAAACGCGCGTGGCGAGACGCGCCCGTTGCGCGATGTGTTCGCGCCCGCCGAGCCGCCGGGCGGTGCCGGCGATTGCGCCGCGCCGAAGTTGCTCGCGTATGCATATCGCCACGGCCTGCGCCCGGTCGCGCTCGCCGAAGTGTGGGTCGGCCCCGCGAGCGGCGGGCGCTTCGACGGTCATTACTATCCGCCGTGTCGCGGCAAATGCGAGCCGGTGTTGCGTCACATGCTCGCAGGGCTCGACGTCGAAGATCCACCGGCGCTGACGCTGTCGATCGCCGCCGACGAACCGCGCACGGTGTTCGAAGATGACTGGCTCCTCGTCGTCGCGAAGCCTGCGGGCCTGCTCTCGGTGCCGGGCAAGGCGCACACCGATTGCGTAGAGCAGCGCCTGCGCGCGCGCCACGCGCACGCGATGCTCGTGCATCGTCTCGATCTCGACACGTCGGGCCTGCTCGTCGCGGCAAAAGATCCAGCGACGCACGCCGCGCTGCAAGCGCAGTTCGCCGAGCGCGCGATCGAAAAGCGCTACATCGCGTGGCTCGACGGCGAACCGACGACCGATGGCGGCACGATCGATCTTCCGCTGCGCGTCGATCTCGATGATCGCCCGCGCCAGCTCATCGATCACGTGCACGGCAAGCCGGCGATCACCGAGTGGCGCGTGCTCTCGCGCGAGAATGGTCGCACGCGCGTCGCGTTCTTTCCTCGCACGGGCCGCGCACATCAACTGCGCGTGCATGCAGCGTGCGGCATCGGCATACCGATCGTTGGTGATCGCCTCTACGGCATACCAAGCGACCGCTTGCTGCTCCATGCTGAAGCAATTCGCTTCGTGCATCCACAGACGAACAAAGTTTGCGAATTCGTACAGCGCGCCCCATTCTGACGGACACTGACAGCGCACTCGAACGTTCACCCGCACACACACCAGAGCAGCGCATTTCAGAAGGACCTGCTGTTCTGGGCGTGCTTTCGCACACACGCCTTTGCTACTGTGAACATGTGAACCCGGCCAAGACGATCGGTGTAGATCTGTGGGCCGGCCAAGTTCGAGGTGGCTCGAATCACGCCACGGTCTACGGATCCGTGCCGCGGTTCGCGACGCCGCGCAGCATGCGCGAGCTGTTCCTCGCGGCATATTCAAAGCTCGCCGCGCTTTGTCGCGAGGTTGACGAGCCGGGCCTCGCGCTCGTTGCCGTCGACGAGTTCACCGGCGCGCCGGCAGGTGTCGTGCGGTTGCGGGCGCGCTTCGGGCGCCACGTCGCAGCAATCGTTGGGCGTCACGATCAGTGTGATCTCTATCTCGATCGCCACGCGTCGCTCGCGCTGCGTCATCTCGCGATCGTGCTCGATCCGGTGCAGAGCTGGCGCAGAAACTCGACGACGGTGCGCTATCGCATCCTCGATCTGCGCACCGAGCGCGGCTTCGGCGATGAAGACGCAAAGCGCATGCGCGGACTGCGCGCCGAAGGCCCGGCGTTCGTGCGCTGCGCAGGTCACGCGCTGTTCGTCCTGCCGCTCGGTGATCCGACGGATTGGCCGGAGTCGCCAGCCGATGCGTGGGCGATGCTGCCCGAGCGCGTTTACTTCGACGAGCTGCAGTGCATGCCCGAAGGCACGAATAGCGCCGTTCGCATCGATAATCGCACGCGACAGAGTCGCATCTTCCGCACGCACGGCCCGCGCGATACGGGTATGGGCCTCATCGAAGGCGGCATCGCCGGCACCGTCGAGGTCATCAGCGATGGCAAGCGTGGCCGGCTCTCGATCGGCGATCGAGCGCTGCGCGATGGCGTGCTGCTCGGCCGCTACGCGCGCTGCGACGGCGCCGAGTTGCTCGCGGATGCCTCGCTCTCGCGCGTCCATATGCTGCTACTCCACATCGACGACGCGCTCCTCGCGATCGATACTGCAAGCCGGAATGGCTCGCACTTGCCAAACCACTCGAACGCACGGGTGATCGCGATCGATGGCGATACCGAAATTCATCTTGGGAAACACACCAGCATCCGCTGGCGCTGGACCGCCTGACGATTACACTCTGGGCGTGCGAGCTGCGCTAATCGCGCTCATCCTGGTCGCCACGACGTCTGCCCACGCGCAGCGTCCGCGCGACATTCCCGACAACGTCCGCAAGATCTACGAGCACTATCCGGTCGTCGAGCTCGTCACGATGGGCGTCGGCGGCCTCATCTGGGAACGCCACGGCCACATCGCGCTGTGCGTGCGCTACGCGAACCCCGAGCAAGACGCCTGTTACAACTACGGCATCGGCGATTTCCATCACCCGCTGCAGATGACGACGGGCTTCTTCCGGGGCACGCACAGCTTCTGGGTCGGCAAGATGGATCCGAACCAGATGCTCAGCATCTATCGCTACGCGGATCGCACGATCTGGGTGCAGCCGCTGCCGCTGACCGACGAGCAAGAACAAAAAATCATCGAGAAGCTCGAGTTCGACATCCGCGACGAGAACCGCCACTACGCGTACGACCACTTCTGGGACAACTGCACGACGCGCGTGCGCGACGTGATCGATAACGCGACCGATGGCGCGCTCTCGAAGATGGCCGTCCCGACAGACAGCAGGTCGTATCGCGATCTCGCGCGCAAAGGCTTCTTCGGGATGCGGATCCCGCTGCTCATCACCGACGTCGCGATGGGTCGCGTCACCGACGGCATCCCGAATTACTACCAGCGCATGTTCTTGCCCGATTACATGCGCGAGGCGGTGGAGAAGAAGTGGGGCATCAAGCCGATCCCGATCTACGAGCGTCGCGGCGCGCCTCCGCTCGACGATGGCCCGAGCGGTCGCGTGCTGTTCGCGCTCGTGATCCTCGTGCTCACGTCGCCGGCATGGATCGCGCGGCTGTGGGGGCGCTTCCAACGCACCGGGCTCGCGATCGCGATCCTTCCCTACGCGTTACTCGGAGGCGTGATGACGTTTCTCGCGATCATCAGCCCGCTTCCGTATGTGAAGTGGAACGAGAGCTGCGCGGTCCTGATCCCGTTCGACATCTTGATGATCTGGATTCTCGCACCGCGTCATCGCCGGCTGTACGCGCGCGTGCGCGTCGGAATGATCTTGATCGTCGCGGCCCTGCTCGCGATAGGCGTGTTCAAACAGCCGATTTGGCCAATCCTGTTGTGGCCGTTAGTGCCGGCTCTCGTCGTCGGGTTTTGGCCCGATGCTCCGCCGCCTCTCGCGCCTGAGAAGAAGCCAGTGGTCAAGACGCGAAAGCGATCGAAGGGAAGATAGCCTGGCGTGCTAGGTTGGCGGGCGGGATGAAACGGCTGGCTTCCCTCGCGTTTGTCGTCGGTTGTGCTGCGAGCACGAGCCATGACGGGGGTCCGGTGGTGCTCGCGCGTGATGCGCGAGGCGTGCGCATGATCGCGGCGCAAGACATGGCGCCGGCGCCCGCGGCGAGCGCAACCGATTCCGCGCGTGTGCATGTCGCGCGGCTCGCGACCGTGTGGGGTGTGGCGCCGACGAAACTGCCGGTGCTCGCGAGCGTTGGCGAGGTCCCCGTGCGCGGCGGCACGATCGTTCGGCTCGCACAACAGATCGATGGCTTGCCGGTGTGGGGCGGCGAGCTGCACCTGCTCGTGCGCGCCGGTGGCGAGCTTCACACCGCGAGCGGCACGCTGCTCGCGAGCGATACGCCTCACGCGCCGGCGCGATTCGTTCACGATCGTGCAGCGGCGATCGCGCGCGCGGCAAACGGCGTCGGCATCGAACGCGCGATCGCGCAAGCGGTTTGGTATCCGAGCGGCAAGGGCCTCGTCGCCGCGTGGGTCGTCGATGCGTACACGAACGATGGCAACGCACAGCGCACCGTCGTCGCCGGCGACGATGGCCGCGTGCTCGCGCGGCATAGCCTCATGGCCGATGCGTTCACGTACAGCGTCTACGCCGAGACCGCCGGCGAGAAGCATCCGTTCGACGGGCCGATCGCCGATGCGACGCCGCATCCGACCGGCATCCCGGATCGCTCGTATCCTGCGTATCTCGCCGGCCCGTCGCTCGTCACGATCGATGGCCTCGATCCGTGGCTGCCCGCCGATGCGACGGAGACCACGGGCAACAACGTCGATGCGTACGTCGATCTGAACTCGCCGAGCGGGCTCACGAGCGGTGACTTCCGCGCGACGATCACCGCGCCGAGCACGTTCGGCTACACCTACAACACGTCGCAGGGGCCGCTCGACAACTCGCAGCAGCAGATGGCGGCGGTGACGTCGCTGTTCTACATCCTCAACTGGCTGCACGATTACTGGTACCCGGCTGGCTTCACGGAGGCGGCCGGCAACGCGCAGGCGAGTAACTACGGGCGCGGCGGCGTCGAGGGTGACGCGCTGCTCGCCGAAGCACAAGACAACGCGCTCGGTGGCTCGCGCAACAACGCGAATATGTCGACGCCGATGGACGGCCTGCCACCGCGCATGCAGGTCTACGTCTGGAACGGTCACGACGAGCGGTCGCTCACGATGACACCGTCGGGCCGCACGCCCGATGCAAACACCGCCGTGTTCGGCCCGATGGATTTCGATGTCACGGGCGCGATGGTGATCGGCACCGACGGCGAGGGTATGAACCCGACCGATGGCTGCACCGCGGTGCCGACCTGCACCGGCAAAGTCGTTGTCGTCGATCGCGGCAACTGCACGTTCAAGACGAAGGCACTCAACATTCAGAACGCCGGCGGCGTCGGCATGGTGCTCGTCAACAACACGACGAGCACGTCGCCACCGCAGATGGGCGAGGATCCGACGATCACGACGCCGATCACGGTCGCGATGCTTTCGGTGACCGATGCCGAAGGCGCGCGCATCAAGCAGGACATCGCGGCCGGCACCGTGACAGCGACGCTGCATCGCGTGCATGCGCCCGATCTCGAAGGCTCGCTCGATGCGACGCTCGTCGCTCACGAGTTCGGCCACTACCTGCACCATCGCTTGAGCCTGTGCGAGAACACGATGTGTCGCGCGATCAGCGAGGGCTGGGGCGATTTCTCGTCGCTGCTGCTGATGGCGCGGGCGGGCGACAACCTCGATGGCGCGTACCCGTTCAGCGTGTATGTCACGCAGGGCTACACGCTCGATCCGGGCTACTTCGGAATTCGCCGTGCGCCGTACAGCGTCGACATGAACATCAACGCGATGTCGTATCGCCACATGGCTGATGGCGAGCCGCTGCCGACGCATCCGCTCGTGCCGTCGAACACGAACTCAGAGGTTCATAACGCGGGCGAGGTGTGGGCCGCGGCCATGTGGGAGGGATATGTCGCGCTGCAAAAGGCCGGCACATCGTTCAACGAGGTGCGCTCGACGATGATGAGCTACGTCGTCGCGGGCCTTCTGCTCGCACCCGCCGAGGCATCGCCGATGGAGGCGCGCGATGCGATCCTTCAAGCGGCGCTCGCGTCGAGCCCGGCCGATCACGATCTCTTGCTCGCCGCGTTTGCGCGGCGCGGCTTCGGCAGCTGTGCGATCGCGCCGCCGCCCGAGAGCAATAATTTCGTCGAGCTCGTCGAGAGCACGCTCGTCGCCGGCAAGGCGCAGCTCGGCGCGTTCACTCTCGACGACGCCTGCGATCACGATGGCATTCTCGATAACGGAGAGACCTCGCACCTCAAGATCAAGCTCGCGAACCAGGGCCATGCCGCGCTGAGCGATCTCACGATCACGGTGACCTCGCAGACGCCGGGCGTGACGATCGTCTCGCCGCCGATCGCGCTCGCGAGCCTCGCCGCGGCGCAGGAGACGGAGCTCGATGTCGAGGCGCGCCTCGAGGGCACCGCGGATGCCATCGCCGGCGACCTCACGGTTTCGGTGACCGCGAGTGGCGGCTGCGAGTCGACGCTGACGATGCCGATCGCGCTCAGGCTCAACGTCGACGAGAAACCTGACAGTTCGGCCACCGACTCGTTCGATACGACGGAGTCGAATTGGACACCGTGGACAGCGGCGTGGAACCACGTGCGCGAGAACGCGCTCGATGGCATGTGGCACGGCGACGATATGGCCGAGCCCTCCGACGTGCGGCTGTCATCACCCGAGCTCATTGCGAGCGACACCGAGCCCGTCGTGATGACGTTCTCGCATCGCTATTCGTTCGAATACATGACTGGCATCGCGTGGGATGGCGGTGTCGTCGAGTATTCGATCGACGATGGCATCACGTGGATCGATGTCGCGACGGTGGCTGATGCCGGCTACACCGACCCGATCACGAACCAAACCGGCAACGTGCTCGCCGATCGCATGGCCTACGCGGGTGCGAGCGCCGGCTATCCCGATTTCACGACGACGCGCATCGATCTAGGTACCGCGCTCGCGGGCCTGCCCTTTCGCGTGCGCTTCCGCATCGGAACCGATGCGGGTACCGGCGCAGAGGGCTGGGATATCGACGACGTTTCGTTCACCGGTATCGTCAACACGCCGTTCCCGTCACAAGTTGCCGATGATGGTGCGTGCGAGGACGTCGTGCCCGATCCCGAGGATCCGCTCGTCAGTGGCGGCGGCGGATGCTGTGGTGTTGGCTCGTCGGAGAGCGCGTTCTTCAGCGTCGTGCTGCTCGCGCTGTTGCGCCGACGACGCGGCCGATCCACACGACGTGCTTGACCTTGCCGTGTGCCGCGACGCGATGGCGCTCGACGGCGAACCCCGCTGACTGCATGCGGCCGGTGAACGCGCGGTCGTCGGCGACGGACCACACGGCGAGCGCGCCGCCCGCTACGAGCGCGTGCTTGCACGCGAGCAAGCCGCGCTGACTGTAGAGCGCCGCGTTCGCCGGCGCAGTGAATGCATCGGGACCGTTATCGACATCGAGCAGGATCGCGTGCCACGTGGCCGTCGCAATCACGCTCGCGACATCCGCGACGCGCACGTCGACGCGCGGATCGTCGAGCGGATGGGCGGCGAGCGCGCCGAGATGCTCGCGATTCCATGCGACAACCTCGGGTAAGAGCTCGGCGATCGTGACGCGCGCATCGTCCCGCAACGCATCGAGTGCGGCGCGCGCGGTGAAGCCCATGCCGAGGCCGCCGACGAGCACGCGCGCGCTCGGCACATCGTGCAGACCGGCGCAGCCGAGGCGCGCGAGCTCCTCTTCGGAGCGGTGACTGCGGCTGTTCATCAGCTCGGCGCCGCGCAGCCGGATCGCGAATTCATCGCCGCGCCGAGAGAGCACGAGCTCGCCGTCGGCGACGGTCGCGCGGCCGAGCTCGCGCCAGGGGACCATCTATTCGGCGAGCGGGTGAATCACGACCGCATCGCCCTGGAACGATGGGATCAGGATGCGCTTGCGCTTGCTATCCCAACCAATGTCGGCCGGCGACTGCACGTTCTCGACGACGGTCTTCCACGCGCTCTCCGCTCCACCTTCGGCAGCGGGTCCTGCGGCCGAACCCGCGGAACCGGCGGAGCCTTTGGCTGGCTTGTCGGCTTTGGCCGGCTTGCCAGCGGGTGCGGGTGCGCCGCCTGCCGTCGGCTTGCCGCGATAGACGGCCGAGCCTTCCCAGCTCGACACGAGCACCTCGCCGCCGTCGAGCGCGACGATGCCGTCGAGCTGACCCTTCGGCGGACCTTCCGGCTTGCCCTGCTTGCCCTTCGCATCGAGTGAATAGACTTGACCCGTGCCGAACGTGGCGACCCAGAGCGTGCCCTTGTCGCCGACGGCGATGCCATTTGGGTTACCGAGGTTCTTGTTCTTGATGAGCGGTTTGACCTTGCCGGCCTTGTCGATCTGATAGACCGCATCGGCGCCGGTCGGCTTGAAGCTCGCGTCGACGCCGGTATCGGTTACGTACACGCCGCCATCGGGTGCCGCCGCGATGTCGTTGAGAAACGTCGTGCCGGGGATCTTGATATCGGGCTTCGGCTCGCCGGTCTTTGCGTCGAACTGCCGCACGACCGTGATGTCGGCGACGAACAACGTGCCGCCCGAAATCGTCATGCCCTTCGGCGCATCGAGATGAACGTTCTCCTTCGCACCGTCGATCCACTTCGGCTCGATGACCTTGCCTTCCGGCGACACCTTCGCGATGTAACCGTTGTCGTCGGTATCCGTCGGCTTGCCGTTGATGTTCGACACGAGATAGACGTCGCCGTCGGCGTCGTAGAGCACCGATTCCGGCGTCGCGAAGCTGCCCTTGATCGTAAGCGGGCTCTTGCCATCCCACGCCGCGGGCGCCGCATCGACAGCGGGCTCTGCATCGGAGGGCGCGCCCGCACTCGGCGCCGAACCCGGTCCGGGCTCGGGCGCTTTCTCCGTTTTCTTTTTGCAAGCGGACACCACGGCCAGCGCGGCAACAACGAATGCTAGCTGCTTCATGCGCGCAGCCTAGATCAGAACCGCGAGCCGGGCTGCGCCAGGAACGCCTTCTCTTCCGGAGTTGACTCTCTGCCGAGCACCTCGTTGCGATGCGGGAAGCGACCGAAGCGCTCGATCAACTCTGCGTGTTTGCGTGCGTAGTCGAGCGCGGTTTTCACTTTCGGGTCGTCACCGATTTCGGCGAGTAGTTTTTCGAACTGCGCGACGCACACGCGCTGTTGCTCGCGATCTTCGGAGTGCATGAGCGGCATCAGCGCGAACCAACGCTGAACCGACGAGAGCTCGCGCGCGCGGCCGCTCTCGATGAGCTCGCGCGCGACGCGCTGCGCACGCTGGTCTTGCGCGAACGCGCGCGCATCGTCGCGATATAGATTGCGCGAGAACTGATCGAGCACGAGGATCAACGCGAGCTCGCCGCGCGCGCTCCTGCGCCACTCGTCGAGGCCACCCGCGGCAGCCTCGGCATGCAGCGCGCCGAAGCGCTCGCGAATTTCGTCATCGAACGCCGGATCGGGACGAAACCACCTCTGCGGATCCTGCCCAAACCAAAACGCCAGCACGTCATCGATCATGCTTGCAGTATGACCGACCTTCAGCGTTGACGTCGCGCGCGGCGGCGTTGTAACTGCTCGCCTCCTTCTTCTTCTTTGGCTTGGAGGCGACGTGACGAGACTTGTGTTCGTGTTGTGTGTCGTGGCGGCGTGCGGACCGCATAACCAGTCGGGCGATGACATGTCCGGAAACCCGACAATCGATGCGCCCGCAGGCGGCGGCAGCGACGCGAGCAACGTAACGGGCACGCAACCAGGCGGCACCTGCACGTGCGATGCGGATTGTCAGAGCATCGACAATCACGAAGGCGTTTGCATCTACGGCGTGTGCATGACGAAGGCGTCGGCGAATTGCTCGGCCGGCGGCTCGACCGCCGAGTGCCCGGCGCACTCGCAATGCTGGAACCTCAGCGGCCACGAAGGCTCCCTGTGCTGGCCCGAGTGCGCGACGTACACGTGCGCGGGCACGTGTGCGAGCGATGGCACGTGCGAACCCAACGCGCAGACCGATTGCGATCCGGCCTGCGGCGAGGCGTGCTCGTGCACCGAGACGTCGTGCGGCACGGGCAATCGCTGCGTCAACGGCGAATGCGTTCCCGACGTTGGTCCCGGCCCGGGCGCGGGCCCCGGCCCGACGTGCTCGACGCTGCCGACGCGCGATTGCACCACCGATTGCGGCACGCTCATCTCATTCAACCCGCGCACGACGACCGCGTTCGATGACTATCCGATCAACGGCGAGACATCGACGAACCAGTACCGCAGCTTCTTGCGTCGCGATCTAATGATGCTCGTCGCGTGGGCGTCTTCGAAGACGTATTGCAAGACGCAGGCGTGGACCACCGGCAACGGTGGCGCGCTTGGCCTCGGCGATATGAGCGAAGCAAACGGCGCGATTCCCGGCACGTCGATCGGTCAGCCCGGCCATCCTGCCGGCACGCACACAAACGGCTACGACATCGATGTCGGCTACTACCAGATCGGCACTGCCGATAATCGGCTGCGCCCGATCTGCGATCACTATCTGAACAACACCGATCAAAATCACTGCACGGCCGATCCGGTGTACCTCGACATCTGGCGCCACGCGCTGTTCCTCGGCTTCGTGTTCGAGAGCTCGCGCACGCGCGTCGTCGGCGTCGATGGCAAGGCGGGCCCGATGCTGCTCTCTGCACTCGACACGCTCTGCGACAGCGGATGGCTCTCGACGACGTCGTGCGGCAACATTCGCCTCGCGTACGAGACGACGAACATGAACCAGGGCTGGTTCTACTTCCATCATCACCACTCGCACATCAGCCTCAAGCAGGTGACGCTGACGAGCGGCGCGACGACATGCGAGAACCCGTTCGGTTGCGATACGACGGCGCGCTCGATTCCGCAGCGTCCGATCGGAATCCACCGTGTTCGGTAGATCCGTATAATCGCCCCTCGAAAATACTGATTGTTCGAACTTCGCATGTGATGCGAGCGTCTCCTCGCCGGGAGGAGATACGTGAAAGCTCACATTGCATGTGTGTTCGCGGTTGGCTGCACCGCGAGCGGAACCGATCAATTCATTCAACCAAGCGCCGATTGCCGCGCGACCGCGTCGAACGAGTTTCGCACGCGATTTACCGGCAGCCAGCTCACCTCGTTTGACGGTAGCTTCGCGGTTGCCGTCACGTCGATCGAAACGATCTCGGGCGTGACGTGTCGCGCGGCGAATCGCGAGGTCGTCGCGAACGGCTCGTTCACCACGCTCGTCGAGAACCAGCGCGATGAAGCTGTCTATCCGCTGCTCGGCGTGTTCATCGACAGCAATGGCAACGGCGCGTGCGACGCCGATCGCGACATCGTGTGGCACATCTATGGATCGGTGTCAGAAGCCGAGGATCTCGTCGAGCTCACGGGCGAAAGCTTCGCGCTGCAACCCGATGCCGAGGGCTGCGCGCTGCTGCGCTAAGGCGTCCGCGTGATCAACGAGTCCACCGCGTGCACGGGTGGATTGACGCAATTGATCAGATGCTTGATCGCGGAGAGCACGAGACGTTGACTCTCGAGCATGCTCTTGCCGGCGAATGCAGTCGATACGACGGCGATGTTCCAATGCCCGCCGCCGCCGGAAACTTCGACGGTCGCGTCGGGCATGCGCTCTTTGATCGCGGATGTGATCGCGTCGGGAACAGAGCCCGCAAAATCGGTTGGGTGCTCACTCACGCAACCTCGTTACCATGTCTGCGAGACACTTGTAGCGATCGGTTACATGTTGTGCGCTAAGTGCATGTTCCGCACAAAACCTGTCTTCCTCGTCACGGAAACGTCTCTGTGACTAGCTAACTTCTTCTCGTTCCGGACGTGCCAAGGGTTGCGATGCCAATCGAGCGTTGGGATCCTCGTCAGTCGCGAAAGGAGAACGCATGCGACGTTCTATTGTCATTGCATTGGTAGCGGGGGCGCTGGGTGTGGCCTGCAAGAAGGGCAACGAGCAGAAGCAAGATCCAGCGAAGGTTTCCGAGAACCAGACACCGACGGATAAGGGTAAAGACAAAGCTAAACCACCGGCCGCGGGCAATGCGGTCGCTGCCGCGGGCGTGCAAGCCGGCGGTATCCAGCGCGATGACAAGGAAGGGCCAGCGGCCGTTCTGAAGGCTGCGACTGGCACCGTGGAAGTCCGCCGCCTCGGCGAGACGAAGTACGAAGCGGCGAAGGCTGACACGAAGCTCTACGCGGGCGACGTGATCCGCACGGGCGAAAAGTCGACCGCGACGATCGCGCTCGCGGACGAGAGCGTCGTCGAAGTCGCCGAGGTCAGCTCGGTCGGCGTTGGCAGCCGCAACGGCACGGCCGATCCGGCGTCGTCGGCGGCGGTGCTCACCGGTCTCGCGCGCTTCACGGTAACGCCGCGCGCGCCGGCCGAAGGGCCGTTCCGCGTCTACACCGCATCGGGTCTCGTCGTCTCGCGCGGCACCGCGTTCGGTGTTGGCGTTGCGGCGTCGGGCGAAGCGCGCGTGGGCGTCGAGACCGGTCAGGTCGACGTGCTCGGCATCGCGCAACTCGATGCCAAGCCGATCGCCGTGAACAAGGCCTCGATGGTCGTGATCGCAGCCGATGGCAAGGTCGGCACCGCCGCGCCGTGGCCGGTCGATGACTGGGGCACGTGGCGCGACGAGACCGACGCGAAGGTCAAGCTCGATGGTGCGCTCGACGCACACGGCGAGGCGCTCGTCGATCTCAACAAGGCGCTCGCCGATGGTTATGGCGAGCTGCAGGTAAACGCTGATGGCGCGGCGACGTTCGAGGCGAACGCCGCGACGGCCGCGGAGAAGAATGATCCGGCGGCGTACACCGCTGCGCAGGCCGACGGCGCGATCTACATCGACGCCTCGTTCCTGCTCGCCGCACGCATCGAGACGCTGACGTGGGCGTACGCGTCGCACGCGGCGCTCGCGACCGACCTCTACGTGCGTCATCCGAAGGAGCTCGAAGCGAAGTGGACCGTGGTCGCGCCCTCTGTCGACGCGGCGATCCTGTGGCCGAAGCGCTTCGAGGTCACCGGCGTTGCGTACTTCGAGCCGCTGCGCGGGCAGTACTACATCCACCATCCGCGTGGTCGCCTGCACGCGCCGCTCGTCGGCATCGCGGTGCCTGCGTTCTATGCGTCGGTTCAGCCGCCGCAGATCGATCCGATCGCGGTGCGCGGCAAGCTCAAGGGCCAGGTGTGGATCGCGCCGGACCTCAACTACAAGGTGCAGGCGCGTCCGATCTGGATCGCGGCGCCGGCACCCTCGTGGGACGCGAAGGTCAAGGTCGCCGTTGCACCGCCGCGCGCGAAGATGGCGTGGTACGTGCGACCGCCGACGCTGAAGGCGAACGTGCTACTCGGCGCGAACGTTACGGGCAACTACGTCACGAAGCTCGACGTGCGCCCGCCCGAGCCGCGCGCTGCGATCGCCGCAGCGTGGACCGTCCCGGTCGGCGTGAAGATCAAAGTCGCTCCGCCTGACCTAGGCGCCGCGGCCTCCGCGCGCGCGAAGGTCAAGCTCGGTGCCGATGGTCGCCTCGTCGCGGCTCCGCCGGCGATCAAGGGTGGCGCGAAGGTTGGCGTTGGTGTCGGCGTCAACGCGCCCGACGTCAAGGTCAAGGTCAAGGCGCCCGACGTCAAGGCGGGCATCCACGCGCACGCAGGTGCCGGCGTCAAAGCCGGTGCCGACGTCAAGTCGCACGTCGACAGCGCGGTGAAGGCTGGTGCCAACATCAAGGTGAAGGCACCCGAGGTCAAAGTGAAGGCGCCCGAGGTCAAGCTCAAGGGCCAGGTCAAAGGCGAAGCCAAGGGCGGCTTCAAGATCGGCAACTAGTCCCAGAAGTCGCACTCCGCCGTGCGGATCCCGCGCCGTGACGCGATGACGTCATCGAACGCGAGCGCGGGATCGCCGGCATCGTACGCGGGCCACTCGGGTGCGCCCGCGCCGTTCGGATCGCCTGTGTTCGCGAACCGAACCCAATAGCCGATCATCGCGTCTGACAGCGCGCGCTCGGCCGCCGAAGGCATAAAGCCGGCGAGGTCGAGGTTGCCGAACTCGAACGGCAGATCCATCGCGTGTCCCGCGCCGAGTGCCGTATACGAGCCGTTCGAATACGTGTGATCGAACACGTACCGTCGCACTGGCTGAAATGTCGACGCAGCGCGTGCCGTTCGCCGCGTCGGGCACGTCATGAACGCGTCCGTGAGCAGCGTGATCAGTGCCTGCTGCGGCGACGCGTAGCTCGTGCTCGGATAGCGCGCGATCACGACATCCACGTATCCCGGGAAGAAGCGCGCGACCGCGTCACGATACTCCGCGTCGGTCGTGATCGGCGCGCGCTGAAAATTGCGCACGAGTGTCGAGTATTCGTTCGAGGTCGTGCCGATGATCAGCGGCACGCGATTGTGCCGGCCGGCCTCGATCGCGGTTGCTGGTGGCTCGGGCACGATATCTCCGTCGACGATCGCGCCCCACCGCGCGAAGCTATCCGCGAGATCGATCGACGCCGCCGTCGCGATGCGATCCGCCGGCACCGCGCGCAGGCACGTTACATCCGCGCAGCCGACCGCAGTTGCGAGTGCCGCACTGAGCTCGGCCGAATTCTCGTTCGCGCGCGCGAAGCACGCTGCGCTTTCGACGAGTGCCGCTGACATCAGCCCGGCGGCGCGCGGCGACGCATACAACGTGCAGGTCGCCGCACCGCCCGCCGATTCGCCAAACACCATCACGCGCGCTGGATCGCCACCGAACGCCGCGATGTTGTCGTGGACCCACTGCAAGGCCGCGAGCTGATCGTGGTGCGCATAATTGCCGCTGCCGTCGTGCGTGAAGAACCCGAACGCACCGAGCCGATAATTGATCGTGACGACGACGGCGGGTCCGTGCGCGGCGATGTACGCACCATCGTAGACGCGCTCGCCGGCGAGCACGTGCGAGGCGGCCCCGTTGAGATTGAAACCGCCGTGGATAAAGAACAGCACGGGCAGTCCCTCGGCATGCGCCGGTGCCCAGACATTCAAATACAGACAATCCTCGCTGCCGCCGATCAGCGTGCCGGCCGTCGTGATCTCGATACACGACGAGGCCCAGCTCCGCGCGTCGCGCACGCCATCCCACGCCGGCATCGGCTGCGGCGCGTCCCAGCGCAAGTCGCCGACAGGTGGCGCCGCGTAGGGCACACCGAGCCAGGCGATGACGTCGCCGTCGCGCATGCCGCGCACGCTGCCGCGCGTGGTTTCGACGATCTCGTCGGAAGTGGGTGAAGTACACGCTACGAGAAGCAGGAGCCAGAGCCGCATGCTTGGCCCGACTCGCGTCTCGTGTTCAGGTTAACCCCGGTCGAACGGGCAGGCGGTTACAAAACTGCTGCACGGAGACCTCTGTGAGAGGCATCGTTGTTCGCGTGGTGCGTTGGGATGAGCTCGTCGACTGGAACCTGCGAAGCAAGGGGTTTGGCAAGCTCGCCACGTACGACGACGGCCGGCTGATTCCGGTCATCGAATACGAGCAGCGCTCGACGCCGCAATGGGAGGACTTGCGCGCGCTGTGGCTTGATCTGCCTGTTCATCGCAATCTGCTTGAAGCCGTCGACGAGAGCGGAGACCGAGGGCTATGGCTTCGCTATCCCGCGCTCTGCTGGCCTAGGTCGTTCTTCTCGCCTCGCAACAGGATCCTGGTCGCGAGTTGGGGAGCACAGATCGCCGATGCGTACTCCGTGCTGCTGCGTGATGTCGGTGAAGACCGCGTAGCGCATCTCGTAAGCCCATTTGTCGAGATCGACATTGGTGGGCACCCGCGGCTCGGGTTCCGAACAGTCAAGCGCACGCAGCCGCACCTCGACGAACGCGCCCTCGTCTACGTCGTCGGTAAGCTGATGTCCAAGCTGCGCGGCGACGTCGACGACACGCACCTGCTCGCGGTGATCGATGCGTGTTGCAATCCTGAGCCTCAAAACCGATACGAATCGCTCTACAGCGCTTGCGTCGCATTCCAGAACATCTCGCGGAACGAAGTCGTGCGCTCTTTTGATTTGGAGCAGTGGCGCGTCATCGAAGAGGCAATGGGATGGCTTGCTGTCGACGAATCCGAGCAAGCGTTGGAGCTCTTCGAGCTTGCGATCGAGCAAAACGAGTACGCAGACATCGCCGAATGGGGGCGGCATCACGCAATGATGCGACTCGGCCTCGTGAGGTACGGGGAGGATCTGCTGTTCGGACCCCGCTATTTCGAGGGCAACTCGCCGGAGCCAACCCGAGCGTGGTCGGACGCGGAGCCCGAGGCCCTTCGCCTCGAAGCGGCGCGTGACTTCATCGGTGCGCTCGACATCTACCGCTGCGTTGTCGTCGACGAAGCGAACGCGGCAGTTGTTTATACAGCGTGCGCTCGCGCGCATTTCGAATCCGGCAGTTTCGTCGATGCAATCGCATTCGCGCGCCGCGCGCTCGCGAAGGAACCCACTCGAACGGCCGCACGTATCGTGCTCGCGAAAGCGCTGCTCGCGCGACGCGCGAACGAGGAGGCGCTCACGGAAGCAGAGCGACTTATCGTCGACGAGCCCGCGCTCGGCGAGTTCCTACGCGGCAAAGCGCTGTTCGCGCTAGGTCTCCTTCACGACGCGCGAGAAGCGTTCGATCGTGCGTGCACGCTCGATCCGTCGATGCTCGAAGCGATGCTGCTCCGTCGAGAAATGGATCGTGCGATTTCCAAGGGCCGTCGATCGGTTGGATCGCAAGGCGCGATCGAAGTCGATCTTCCGCCAACGCTCGTAGAGCTCCGTGACGTGCTGCTTTCTGGGAATGCGCAACAAGCAATCGCCGCGCTGTGCGATCCGCGGTACGCCGATGAACCAGACGCGCAGCTCATGGTCGCGCGGCTGTTCGTGCTCGATCGTGCGTTCGACCGCGCGCTCGCGATCTACGAACGTCTTGCATCAGGTCCGCATCGGCATGCCGCGCTCCTCGGCAAGGCGGCCGTCCTGCTCGAGCGCGGCAGCGCCGAATCCGCACTCGCGCTGTTCGATCTGCTGTGCAGCGAAACGCCAACAGATGCCGACTCGAGTGAAGGACGCGCTCGTGCGCTCGAGAAGCTCGGCCGTCTCGGCGAAGCGGCCGCGGAGTACCGACGGTTCGTCGCGATCGCGACGTCCCGCTCTGATCTTCGCGTGCGCGTTGCGCAGCTCTGGCTCGAACAGCACCCGCTATGAGCGCCTGGGAGCGACCCCGACGCACGCGCGGGCATGCGGAAATGAGTCGCGAGACAAGCTCTGGGCGCGGGCTCGCGTCCACGTGGCGCGATATCCCGCGCCCAGCGATATCGGCGCGCGGTCGCAACGCGACATGCGGCGATCGTCATCGCGACATCGATGCGCCACCCGGCTGCGTCCGACAAGCTAGGCGGCCGACAGCGACAAGGTCGCCAATGAGGCGCTCGACCAGGCCAAGGAGGCCGGTTGCGGCTGGCCGCGTATAGCGCTGGCGGTCAGCGGCGCTCGGGAGAGCGAATACGCCCTGCTGTCGTGTGGCGTCCGGGCGTGGGCGTTCTGCAGGTCGCGAGCGCGCGAGACAAGTCTCGCGGGCCGCGAGCGCCAGCGCTCTGCGGCGATGAGCCTCCCGGGAGGGTTTCATTGATCGATGCCGCGTGCATCCGTGCAGATCGGGGGCGTTCTGCAGGCGCGACCGACCGGCGCGGTTCCGAGATCGATTCGTCATTCAAGAGTCAGCGGCAGAGCGCGATCGCAGACTGGCTATGCGCATCGACGTAGCGCCTCGCGGAGCAAGATCGCGAGATCGGCGTCTGCGCCCACGTGGGCGCAGGCTGTCTCGACGGCTGCCTTAGCAAGCTTTGGTGAGTAACCCAGCTGCGTCAGCGCTTTGGTCGCGAGCTTGATATTGTCGTCGGCGTCGCGAGGCTCGGTCGCGCCGCGCGCCAGCACCGCCTTCACAAGCGAGGCGACGTCGGAGGCTGCGCTTGCGTGGGCGCGGACCTCGAGCAACGCTTCGTGCGCGGCGCGGGCGTTGTAGCCGAGGTCCGCGAGGGCGCGTTTCGCTCGTTCGAACGTCACAACTTCATCAAAGCGTGTCGGCTTCGATTTCGATGCAGCGTGCGGCGGGTGCGCAGTGTGCGCTGGCGATAACGGCTTGCCATCGCGTTCGAAGCGCAGCTCGTCGGGCGCGCGGCCCGAAATCGATAAACGACCGTCGTGCAGGAGTTGATGATGGCCGGAGCACATCACGAGCAAATTCGATGGCTCGTGATCGCCACCGTGTGCGCGATGGATGATGTGGTGAATGTCTAGGTTGCGTGTCGCGCGGCAACCGGGCACGCGACAGCGGCCACGATCGCGAGCCCAGACGTGCTTGCGAACGCGCTGCGGGATCGACTTCGTGGTCTTGCCGTCCTCCTCGACGAGATCCGCATCGCACTCTGCCAGGCGAGTCGCATCGGCCTCGATGGGTACGCGCCGCCCTCGACTGTCTTGCCACGCGCGACTGCAATCGTCGCAACGGTGAATCACGACACGATGCGCCGGCGACGGCGGTCTATCGCTCGCTACGTTCGGCTGCAGGAAGTTACGGCACAACATCTCGATGAAAGCGACATCATCGATGTGATGCCCGAGCTCGTCGGCGGCTGCCGCGCGACACTGGTGCACGAGTGCATCGACGTGCGGCGGCAGCTCGACAACGAACCTGCGCGTCATCAGCTCGGGATCCTGCGGCGCGTTCGGGTCGTCACCTTTCTTGCGACCTGCGACGAGCTCTTCAATGTCGCGCAGGTTCTTGCCACGCGCACGCGCTAGCCACGCGGCTTCGGTTGCGGGCGTCATGACGCGACTGAGCTCCTTCGCCGCGGACCACGACATCCGTCCGTGACGCAGCTCCTCTTCGAGCCCGCGGAGCTCGCCGAGCTCCTTCGCGACACGCAGCCGCTCC
>Ga0070698_100001386_pt1 | contig 26868 bp, 22 predicted proteins | sample KBSK1502metaG_FD_65477 | JGI IMG/M metagenome (GOLD analysis project Ga0070698, IMG submission 65477) | Corn, switchgrass and miscanthus rhizosphere microbial communities from Kellogg Biological Station, Michigan, USA - KBS K1-50-2 metaG | ecosystem: Host-associated > Plants > Roots >... | reverse complement strand
CTCAGACCTCGATCCCGAGGTTGACCCAGTTCGAGGTCACGACCATCCCGACCTTCTCGTACAGGCTCAGCGCGCCCGTGCGTGAGTCGGTGCTCAGCTCCGACACCGTCGCGCCGTGCTCCCGCCCGACGGCGAACGAGTCGGCGAGCAGCGCCTGAGCCAGGCCGCGGCCGCGCAGGTCACGGCGTACGGCGAGCCTGCTGACGTAGGCGGTGGGCAGGTTCATCGACACGATGCTGGTGCCGACGATCTCGTCCCGGTCATCGGTGAGCACCCGCATGTTCCACGGCTCGAAGCCCGGTCGTTCGTAGATCGTGGCCGCGAAGTCCTCGAACGTCTGGCGCTCGCGCACCGACCATTCGAGGAAGGCGTCCTCGACCACGGTCCACACGGCCCGGTAGTCCTCGGGGCGGCCCGCTCGGATGGCGAAGCCTGCGGGCAGCGGCCGAGCCGCGATGGTGGCACCCTGCGGCAGCTGCAGCACCCAGGAGTTCCAGCGCACGCGATAGCCCAGGTCGCGCATCAGGCGCTCGCCCGGGGAACCCGCCGGCACCGGCATGCCGATCTCCGTCTGCCCTTGCTCACGCGCCGTGTCCTGCATCCAGCCGGCCAGATGGGTGCCGATGCCGCGACCCAGCTGCTGGGGGTGCACGCAGGCGTCGCCCCGGCCGGCGGGGCCGACCTCGGCGTACCCGATCAGGTCGTCGCCGTCGAACACGCCGATCGTCGAGGCGCCGACGTCGAAGCTGGGACGCTGCCAGTCGCTGACGATGTCAGCCTCTTCGATCGACACCTCGCCCAGGCTGACGAGCTCGTCGGCCGCCATCACGCGGAACACGGCGCCGGCGTCGGCCATGGCGAGCGGGCGACTGCTGAGAGCGTCGGGAAGCATGTCCAGCATTGAACCGCGCCGAGTCGGCCCGACGCGCCCGAATATTTCGGCCGGCTATTCGGCGGGCACCTCAGCGGTCCGGAGCTCGTCCTCGGCGGCCGCCGCGAAGTCGTCGGCGATGGTGGCGTCCTTCTCCTTCACGCCGATCACCGACCACGCGCCGGACACCGCGCCGGCGACGTTGATCGTGCGGGCCCTGCGGATGTGCGGCTTCTCGACCTCGCGGGCCACGAACTTCGCGACGAAGCGCTGCACCTCCTGCTCGACGCCCGCGACGCGCTGGAGGATCGAGGCGCGCAGACCCTGGGCGTTGAGATCGATGCCGATGTCAGACGCGCGCGGCGGCTCGACGTCGATGAAGACCCTCAGCCCCTCGACCGCGCGGGCAGTGAGGATGAGTGGCACCGCGAGGGTGGCCGCGAACCGGTGCGAGTCGACCTGGAGGTTGATCGTGAAGTTCAGCTTGACCGGCAGCACCACCCGGAACGCGACCTCGTCGCCCACCACTCGCGACGCGGTCGCCGTACCTATCTCACCGTGTGCGGTGATCTGCGCGATCTTGCCGGGGCCGACCCCGATCGGTCCGAAGTCGATGGGCTGGCCGGCCAACACGTTGACCCCGCCCAGGACGCGCTCTTCGGTGACCGCGTGCTCGAAGAATTGTCGACCGAAGGTGCCGTAGCTCACGTAAGGAAGGGCGCCGTCATCCGTCACAACTCCGAGACTACTGGGACCCCAGACCCGAGGAATCCCAAGCGGGGCTGGAAAGTCGACTGGAAATCCCTACGTCTCAATGACGCCACAATGCGTGATCGGCGCCACAACGTCACATACTCTCGGCACGGATCCATGGCAGGAGGCCTCACGTTGATCGAGCACCATGAAGGCGGAAGTGTCCGCTCGCGCGTCGTCGGTGTCGGCTCGCGCGTGGTCCTCCGTTCGGTCCTGGGCTTCTGGCCCGTCACCGGCCCGCTCGCTCCGGCGATGCGACTGATCGACCTGGGTGCCAAGGCCGTTCCAGGCCTGCGCAGCGTGTCTTGTGACCGGGTCCAGGGCGACGGCTGGCACGGCGACCTCTTCCGGCCGCAGGGCGTGGACCGCGGGGATGCCGCGATCGTCTACTTCCACGGCGGGGCCTTCCTCTTCGCCGGCATCGCGACCCACCGTCGACTGGCCGAGCGGCTCGCGCTCGAGACCGGTCGCCCGGTCCTCTCCGTCGCCTACCGGCACCTGCCGCACACGACGGTCGCCGGCAGCGTCGAGGACGCCGTGTCGGCGGTCAACTGGCTGCTCGACAACGGGTACGACGCCAGCCGCCTCATCGTCGCCGGCGACTCGGCCGGTGGTCACCTGGCGTTCGTCGTGGCCCGGACCGCCGCCGAGCACGGGCTGCGGCTGGGTGGCCTGGTGGCCATCTCCCCGTGGCTGGAGTTCGACAACACCGAGCGTCGGCTGCACCGCAACGCCTGGCGTGACCCGATGATCCCGACCTTCCGCCTGGACCGGATCGCCCAGCACGTCGTGGGCTCCAACGTGGTCGACCCCGAGCTGTCTCCGATGAACCAGCGGGTCGACGACCTGCCTCCGACGATGCTGATCGCCTCCGGCAGCGAGGTGCTGCTGCACGACGCCGAGAAGATGGAGCGCCAGCTCGACGATGCCGGCGTCCCGGTCGAGCTGCACGTGTGGCCCGGACAGGTGCACTGCTTCCCGGTGCTCGCGCACCTGCTGCCCGAGAGCCGGGCGGCGATCGACCTGATGTCCTCCTTCGTGGTGGCGGTGGTCGGCCGGGCTGAGAGCGCCGGCGACGCAGTCATCGCCTCCTGACCCCTGCACCACATCCGTCACAAAGGAGCGGCGCAGGGCGCCACGGGCCCCTTTGGTGGGGCCATGTGGAGCGACGGATAGCCCTTTCGGGTCAATTTGACGGTCCATGTGGAGTGCTCGGTGGATTTTCCGGCGCTTTCGTGGTTCACTCTAAGTGAACAGAAGGTGAACAGGAGGTGTCACATGAGCAAGCACAGTGCCAACAAGAACGGTCTCGTCCAGAAGTGGGTCCAGGTCAAGGACCAGTCCGGTCGCGTCCACATGGAAGCGCGCTGGGTTGCGGTGACGGCTGCGGAGACGGCGCCCACGCCTGACCGGCACCACGCCGCCTGACGCACCACTCGACTTCCCCGAACGCCGGTCCCTCAGGGGCCGGCGTTCGGCATGTCCGCTCCCGCGCGCGTGTGGCACCCGGGCGCAGCTCTGGTCACCCGGCGCAACAACGCCTACGTTGTCGCGGGAGGACGGGTGGGGGGCCCACACCACAGGAGCTGTTCGATGAAGCACCGTTCCGTCGCCCTTCTCGGGGCCCTGCTCACCCTCGTCGCCGCGTTGCTGGTCGGTCCGCCGGCCCAGGCGGTCGCGCCCAACTACGTCGCGCTCGGCGACTCCTACTCCTCCGGCGTCGGCACCCGGACCTACATCAACGACGGCACCAGCTGCCAGCGCTCGACGTACGCCTATCCCTGGCTGGTCGCGCAGGCCAAGGGCTACTCCCTGAGCTTCCAGGCCTGCAGCGGCGCCACGGTCTCGACCGTCACCAGCAATCAGCTGGGTGCACTGAGCTCCTCGACCAACTACGTGACCCTGAGCGTCGGCGGCAACGACGCCGGCTTCACCAGCGTGCTCACCGAGTGCGCGAAGCCGTGGTGGGCGGCCGACTGCGACGGCAAGATCAACACCGCGCAGAGCTTCATCAACAACACCCTTCCCGGCAGGCTGTCGACGCTCTACTCCACGATCAGGACCAAGGCGCCCAACGCGAAGGTGGTCATCGTCGGCTACCCGCGCCTGTTCAACGGCGAGGACTGCAACGCGGGCACCTGGTTCTCGCCCAGCGAGGAGACCCGGCTCAACCAGACCGCCGACCTGATGAACAGCAAGCTCAGTGCCGCCGCCAGCGCCCGGGGCTTCGCGTTCGCCAACCCAACCAACGCCTTCATCGGCCACGCTGTCTGCGGCAACCCCGAGTGGCTCAACGGTCTGTCCAACCCGATCTCGGAGAGCTATCACCCGAACACCACCGGCCAGGCGAGCGGCTACAAGCCCCTGGTGCAGGGGCTGCTGAGCTGACACTTGCGAGTCGTGTGCCTGTGGTGACCCCTTGCGAGCGTTGCCCGGGCACACGACTCGGCGTGTGCGGGGTCACCGCGTCCGGGAATCGCTGTGATGTCGACAATGGCACTACCGTTGGACAGTGAGTGACGACGTAACAGCCCCTGCCGACGAGGCCTCGAGCCCCACTTTTGCCGACCTCGGCCTCGACGACAAGGTGCTCAAGGCAGTCACCGACCTCGGCTACGAGTCGCCCTCGCCCATCCAGGCTGCGACCATTCCGGCGCTCCTCGCGGGCAACCACGTGGTCGGCCTCGCGCAGACGGGCACCGGCAAGACCGCCGCGTTCGCGCTCCCGATCCTGTCCCAGCTCGACCTGCGCCAGAAGACCCCGCAGGCGCTCGTGCTCTGCCCGACCCGTGAGCTCGCACTCCAGGTCTGCGAGGCCTTCGAGCGCTACGCGCAGCACCTCCCCGGCGTGAAGGTGCTGCCGGTCTACGGCGGCCAGGGGTACGGCGTGCAGCTCTCGGCCCTGCGCCGCGGCGTGCACATCATCGTGGGCACCCCGGGCCGGATCATGGACCACCTCGACAAGGGGACGCTGGACCTGAGCGAGCTGCGGTTCCTGGTGCTCGACGAGGCCGACGAGATGCTCAAGATGGGCTTCGCCGAGGACGTCGAGACGATCCTGGCCGACACCCCGGCTGAGAAGCACGTCGCGCTGTTCTCCGCGACGATGCCGCCGCAGATCCGTCGGATCTCCAAGAAGTACCTCACCGACCCGGTCGAGGTGACGGTCAAGAACAAGACCACGACGGCCTCGAACATCGCCCAGCGCTACCTGATCCTGAGCTTCCCGCAGAAGCTCGATGCGCTCACCCGGATCCTCGAGGTCGAGAACTTCGAGGCGATGATCATCTTCGCCCGCACCAAGTCGGCCACCGAGGAGCTCGCCGAGAGGCTGCGCGCCCGCGGCTTCGCGGCCACCGCGATCAACGGTGACATCGCCCAGGCCCAGCGCGAGCGCACGATCGGCCAGCTCCGCGACGGCAAGCTCGACATCCTGGTCGCCACCGACGTGGCCGCCCGCGGTCTCGACGTCCAGCGGATCAGCCACGTCGTCAACTTCGACATCCCGACCGACCCCGAGTCCTACGTGCACCGGATCGGCCGCACCGGCCGCGCCGGTCGCAGCGGCGACGCGATCTCGTTCATCACCCCGCGTGAGCGGCACCTGCTCCGGATCATCGAGAAGGCCACCCGCCAGCCGCTGACCGAGATGCCGCTGCCGACCGCCGACGACGTCAACAGCACCCGCCTGGCGCGCTTCGACGACCGGATCACCCAGGCGCTCTCGACCGAGCAGGTCAGCTTCTTCCGCGACGTGGTCTCGCACTACGTCAACGAGCACGACGTCCCCGAGGTCGATGTCGCCGCGGCGCTGGCCGTCGTACTCCAGGGTGACCAGCCGCTGCTGCTCGAGCCGGAGCCGGAGCGCCCGGTCCGGCAGCAGCGCGAGTACGCCGACCGTCCCGACCGCGGCAGCCGTCCCGACCGCGCTGACCGGGGAGACCGTGGTGACCGGGGCGACCGCACCAAGACCGAGCGGTTCCGCGGGTCGGGTGCCGCCATGGCGACGTACAAGATCCAGGTCGGCAAGCGCCACAAGGTGGAGCCGCGCCAGATCGTCGGCGCGCTCGCCAACGAGGGCGGCCTGAGCCGCGGCGACTTCGGCGCCATCCAGATCCGCCCGGACTTCTCGCTGGTCGAGCTCCCCGCCGATCTGTCGAACGACGTGTGGAAGAAGCTCGAGAACACCCGCATCTCCGGCAAGCTGATCGAGCTCACCCTCGACTCCGGTCGACCGGGTGGTGGCGGCTTCGAGCGCAAGCCCCACCGCGGTCAGGGTGGCCCCGCGAGCGCCGGCGGCGGTACGCCGTACAAGGAGCGCAAACCCCGCCACAAGGACTAGACCACGAACATCTGACTGCATGAAGGATCAACCACCGCAAGCCTTGCGGTGGTTGTTCACATTTGCAGGTTGATGCAATGCAAGAACATGAGGCAATGCATCCGTTGACCCCCCGCTCAGCCGTTGCGACTCTTCGCAAGGCTGTCCTCCACCCCAGCGGGGCAGCTTCACGCAAAGCGCCGGCCTTACCAGGCCGGCCTCCACTCGAGGGAGTGTTCAGCAGTGAAGAAGAACTATCTCGGAGGCGTTCTCGCCGCCGTACTCGCCGCGTCCGCCCTGGCGGCCGCGCCAGGGGCCGACGCCATCACCATCCACAGTGGCAAGTCGACCACGATCGACCCACGGGCCAACGCCCGTGCGGCCGCTCAGCGGCTGATCTCCGAACGGGCCCCCGCCCTCAAGATCAGCAGCCACGACGCCTTCGTCGCCAAGCCGGTCGTGTCCAGCTCGGGCGTCCAGTACGCGGCGTACGAGCGGACCTACCGCGGCCTGCCGGTCGTCGGCGGTGACTTCGTCATCGTCACGAACAACCAGGGCGCCGTGCTGAACACCTCGGTCGCCCAGACCCGGCGGGTCGACCTCGCGTCGATCACCCCCGGCATCGCCGCCTCGCGCGCCGCCGCCACCTCCAGGACCCGCCTGAGCAAGGTCGACTCCGTCAGCAAGCCCGAGCTCGTGGTCTACCAGAAGGGCACCTCGCACCTGGCGTGGCGCACCCTGGTCTCCGGAGTCGCCAAGGGCGAGGCCTCGCGCCAGGACGTCTTCGTCGACGCTCACTCCGGCACGGTCCTCGGCTTCAAGGAGCACGTCGCCGACGGCACCGGCAACTCGGCGTACTCCGGCTCGTCGGTCTCGATCCCGACCACGCTGTCGGGCTCGACGTACTCCATGAAGAACCCGAGCGCGACCACCATGGTCTGCCAGGACGCCGCCAACAACACCACGTTCTCCGGCACCGACGACCTGTGGGGCAACGGTGTGGCCACCAGCAAGGAGACCGGCTGCGTCGACGCGCTCTACAGCGCCGAGCAGGAGCGCCAGATGCTCACCTCGTGGCTCGGCCGCAGCGGCATGGACGGCTCCGGAGGCTGGGTCCCGATCCGGGTCGGCCTGGCCGACGTCAACGCCTACTACGACGGCACCCAGGTCCAGATCGGTCACACCCAGACCGGTGGCAAGTGGATCGGTGAGATCGACGTCGTCGCCCACGAGTTCGGGCACGGCATCGACGACCACACCCCCGGCGGCATCTCCGGCAACGGCACCCAGGAATTCGTCGCCGACACCTTCGGCGCGATGACCGAGTTCTTCGCCAACAACGGCACGGACACCCCCGACTACACCGTCGGCGAGATGGTCAACCTGGTCGGCAGCGGCCCGATCCGCTACATGTACAACCCCTCGCTCGCGGGTGACGCCAACTGCTACTCGTCGTCGACCCCGACCGACGAGGTGCACTCGGCGGCCGGTCCCGGCAACCACTGGTTCTACCTGGTGGCCGAGGGCACCAACCCGACCGACGGCCAGCCGACCAGCCCGACCTGCAACAGCACGTCGATCACCGGTCTGGGCATCCAGAAGGCCGCGAAGATCATGTACAACGCGATGCTGATGAAGACGTCGACGTCGTCGTACCTGAAGTACCGCACCTGGACGCTGACCGCCGCGAAGAACCTCTACGGCACCAGCACCTGCACCGAGTTCAACGCCGTCAAGGCTGCGTGGAACGCCGTCTCGGTGCCGGCGCAGACCGGCGACCCGACCTGCACCGTCTCCACGGGCAGCGTCACGGTCAACAACCCGGGCAACAAGTCCGGCACGGTCGGCACCGCGATCAGCTCGTTCACGGTCACCGCGTCCGGCGGCACCGCGCCGTACACCTGGTCGGCCACCGGCCTCCCGGCCGGCGTCACCATCGGCTCCTCGACCGGCACCGTGTCGGGCACGCCGACCACGGCGGGCACCTACAACGCGACCGTCACCGCGACGCCGGCTTCCGGCACTGCGGGGAGCGCGTCGTTCACGTTCACGGTCAGCCCGTCGGGTGGCGGTGGCTGCACGGCCGCGCAGAAGATCGGCAACCCGGGCTTCGAGACCGGTACGGCGGCTCCGTGGACGGCCTCCGCGGGCGTCATCGACAGCTCTGCCAGCGAGGCTGCCCACGGCGGATCGTGGAAAGCCTGGCTCAACGGCTACGGCACCACCCACACCGACACGCTCACGCAGTCGGTGACGATCCCGGCCGGGTGCACCACGGCGACCCTGTCGTTCTACCTGCACATCGACAGTGCCGAGACCACGACCACGACGCAGTACGACGTGCTGACGGTCAAGCTCGGCACCACAACGCTGGCGACGTACTCCAACCTGAACAAGGCCTCGGGCTACGTCCTCAAGTCGTTCAACGTCGCGTCCTTCGCGGGACAGACGGTGACGCTCAGCTTCTCGGGTGTCGAGGACTCCTCGCTCCAGACCAGCTTCGTCATCGACGACACGGCGCTCAACGTCGGCTGACGCACAGAGGTAACACAGCAACACCTGCACGACCCCAACCCACAGAGAATCACCCCACAACAACGCCGGGCCGCTCCCCCCAGGGGCGGCCCGGCGTTGCTGTTCGATTGCCCTCGCTCCGCCCGGCCGTTTGACCCACAAATGAGTAACAGCCGCGACGCTGACTGGGAGGGATGCGATCGCGGCTGTCCATCACGGCCGGCGGAGCGGAGGGAGGGAGTGCCCCGCCGGGTGGTCGCCTTGCGGCGTACCAACAGTATGTGCCGACATACCGTCGGAATGCCAACTCGACCGGGGGTGAGGCTGCTCACGCAGGGTTTGCCGTTCCCCGGACGGCGGCGGGCAGGTCGACGTACCGTCATGGCGGAGCGCACCTGGGGAGGGAGTCCGTGATGATGCACCGTCTGCAGGGTCCGGCCATCAGGTCGCTGGCCCTGACGCTCGTCTTCGCGGGTGTCAGCTTCGCCTTCGGCCTGGTCGCGCCCGATGCCGACGCCGCCGGCGACAAGGACTGCTCCGACTTCGCGACCCAGGCTGACGCCCAGGCCTTCTTCCTGGCTCACGATCCGGCGCACGATCCCGATCTCCTCGATTCCGACGGCGACCGGATCGCGTGCGAGTCGAATCCGTGCCCCTGCTCGACGAGCACGACCCCGACCACCCAGACCGCCGGCACCGTGAAGCGCACCCGCGCCCGGGTGATCCGCGTGGTCGACGGCGACACCCTGCTGGTCGGCATGCCCAGCGGTGCTCGCCGCCATGTCCGGATCCTCGGCATCGACACCCCGGAGGTCTTCGGGACCACCGAGTGCGGCGGACCCGAGGCCTCGCAGTCGATGAAGCAACAGCTCGCGCCCGGTGCGCGGGTGCTGCTGGTGTCGGATCCGAGCCAGGCCAACAAGGACCGCTACGACCGGCTGCTCCGGTATGTCATCAAGAGCTCCACGAGCGTCGACGTCGGCCGGGCTCAGCTGTCACGGGGCTGGGCCACGGTCTACGTCTACCAGCACCACCCGTTCCGCCGGGTCGCGTCGTACCGCGATGCGCAGTACGCCGCCCGCACGCACCACCGCGGCATCTGGTCGCTCTGTCACTGAGGCGTCACCCGCGAGCCCCACGTTCCTGCGTCGACTCGCGGCGTGTTCTCCCGAGAAGGTGTGGCTCGTCAGCGCGCCCCATAACGAATGGATCACTGGGGGTGCCGGGTGAGATGGTCGCTGGGTGGTGCGGGGAGGGATGAGCAAGTACGCCGAGGTGCTGCGGGTGCGCGAAGTGCGCTCGACGCTGCTGCTCGGCCTCGTGATCCGGGTCCCGCTGTGGGCCGGGTTCATCGCCATCACGCTGCACGTGGTCTCCGGGATGGGGCGCTCCTACTCCGAGGCCGGGCTGGTCAGCTTCGCCGGCACGATCGCGGTGGCGATCAGCGGGCCGTGGCGAGGACGGCGGCTCGACCACGTCGGAGTCCGCCGGACCATCGGGCCGCAGCTGCTGGTGCTCGCAGCGGTCTGGTCGGTGGCGCCCTGGGTGGACTTCTGGCCGCTGCTGGCGCTCTACGTGGTGGCCGGACTGGCGACCATCCCGACCTTCTCCGTCGTACGCCAGGTGCTGATCACCGCCGTGCGCGACGAGCAACGCCAGACCGCACTCTCGCTCGACGCGTTCGCCACCGAGGTGTCCTACATGATCGGGCCGGTGCTGGGCGTCCTGCTCGCCACCACGATCCCGACGAGCTGGGCACTGGTGGTCACCCAGTTCACCGCGATCGCCGGCGGCGCAGCCCTGTGGCTGCTCGATCCCCGGGTCACCCACGACGACCACGAGCCGACCGAGCGCGGCCACTGGCGGTCCTGGATCTCACCCGCGGTGCTGGCCGTCCTCGGCGCCGGGGCTGCCTCGACCCTGGTGCTGACCGGCACCGACCTCGGCATCGTCGCGGCCCTGCGGTCGATGGACGAGCAACCGTCCATCGGCTGGGTGATGGCCGTGTGGGGGCTGGGCTCGGCGATCGGCGCTCTCGTGTACGGCGCCCTGCAGCGGCCGATCCCCGTCTTCCTCCTGCTGCTCGCGTTGTCGCTGCTGACCCTGCCCGCTGCCCTGGCGAACGGGGCAATGATGCTCGCCGGGCTGCTGTTCGTCGCCGGGCTGCTGTGCGCCCCGACCATCACGGCGACCGTCGACCACCTGTCCCGCATCGTTCCCGTCAACGTGCGCGGCGAGGCGATGGGCTGGCACGGCTCGGCGATGACCTTCGGCTCGGCCATCGGAGCGCCGGTGGCAGGGGTGGCGATCGACCACCAGGGCTGGGAGGCCGGCTTCCTGCTCACGGCGGCGGTCGGGGCGCTCGTGGCGGTGGTCGGGCTGGTCGCGATCGCACGACGGTCCCGCGAGCCGGTGTCGACGGTCCTCGACCGCTGAACACCCAAGTGACAGTCTGGGCTCCATGAGCGAGTCGGACCTGTTCATTGGTGGAGAGTGGCGCGAGGCGAACAGCGGGGACCGGTTCGACGTGCTCGATCCGGCCGACGGCTCGGTGATCGCGTCGGTCGCCGATGCGGGCGTCTCCGACGCGGTCGACGCGCTTGATGCGGCCGTCGCGGTCCAGGCTGATTGGGCGGCCACGCCGGCCCGCCAGCGCGGCGAGATCCTGCGCAAGGCCTTCGAGGCGATCACGGCGCAGGCCGACGACTTCACCCGGCTGATCAGCCTCGAGATGGGCAAGACGCTCGCCGAGGCGCGCGGCGAGGTGGCGTACGGCGCCGAGTTCTTCCGCTGGTTCTCCGAGGAGGCCGTGCGGATCTCGGGGACCTTCATGCCGGCCCCGGCGGGCGGCTCCCGCCTGCTCACCATGAAGCAGCCGGTCGGCCCCTGCCTGCTGATCACCCCGTGGAACTTCCCGCTGGCCATGGCCACCCGCAAGATCGGCCCAGCCATCGCCGCGGGTTGCACGATGGTGGTCAAGCCCGCCGAGCTCACCCCGCTGACCACGCTCAAGCTGGTCACCGTGCTGACCGAGGCTGGCCTGCCGGCCGGCGTCCTCAACGTCGTACCCTCCAGTCACGCGGCGGCCATCAGCGAGGCCCTGATGGCCGACGACCGGCTGCGCAAGGTGAGCTTCACCGGCTCCACCGAGGTCGGCCGGATCCTGGTCCGTCAGTCGGCTGACGTCCTGCAGCGGGTCTCGATGGAGCTTGGTGGCAACGCGCCGTTCCTGGTCTTCGAGGACGCCGACCTCGATGCCGCGGTGGACGGCGCGATGATCGCCAAACTGCGCAACATGGGCGAGGCCTGCACGGCCGCCAACCGGTTCCTCGTGCACGAGTCCGTTGCTGAGGAGTTCGCCTCGCGGCTCTCGGACCGGATGTCAGCGCTGACGGTCGGACGCGGGCAGACCGAGGGCACCGACGTCGGCCCGCTGATCAACGAGGACGCCGTGGAGTCGGTGCACGGGCTGGTGACCGACGCGATCCACGACGGCGCCAAGCTGATGACCGGCGGGCACCCGGTCGACGGCCCCGGCTGGTTCTACCCACCGACGGTGCTGCTCGGGGTCCCTGCCGAAGCCCGGATCAACGAGGTCGAGATCTTCGGCCCGGTCGCGCCGATCACCACGTTCAGCACTGACGACGAAGCCGTCACCCGGGCCAACGCGACCGAGTTCGGGCTGGCGTCGTACCTCTTCACCCGCGACCTCGACCGCGCCCTGCACGTGGCCGAGCGCCTCGAGGCGGGCATGGTCGGCATCAACACCGGCCTGCTCTCCAACCCCGCCGCACCCTTCGGTGGCGTGAAGTCGAGCGGGTTCGGGCGCGAGGGCGGCTTCGAGGGGATCGAGGAGTACCTCGAGACGAAGTACGTCGGGATCGCGCTGGCGTGACAGTCTTGGCCCATGGCCGAGAAGGAAACCAAGCGGGTCATCAACAGCACCAGGCACCCGCAGGGCACACCGGGACCCCCGACGACGATCATCCTGTTCGGCGCGACCGGTGACCTGTCCAAGCGCAAGCTGCTGCCCGGCATCCTGCACCTGACCCGCTCCGGCCTGCTGCCGGAGGTCCAGGTGGTCGGCACCTCGCTGGAGTCGATCACGCGCGAGGAGTTCATCGACATCGCCCGCAAGGCCGTCGACGAGTTCGGCGACGAGGTCAGCGACGAGGAATGGGCCGAGTTCGCCAAGCGGCTGTTCTGGGCCAACCCCGGCACCGAGTACCTCCAGGCCGCGGTGGCCGAGGCAGAGGCCGGGTGCACCGAGCCCCAGCAGCGGCTCGCCTACCTCTCCGTCCCCCCGAAGGCCGCCCTCGCGGTGATCGGCACCCTCGAGGAAGCCGGGTTCGTCAAGGGCACCCGGATCATCATGGAGAAGCCGTTCGGCACCGACCTCGAGTCGGCGAAGAAGCTCAACAACGCGCTGCACGAGGTCTTCGACGAGTCACAGATCTTCCGCATCGACCACTTCCTCGGCAAGGAGGCGGCGCTCAACATCCTCGCGTTCCGGTTCGGCAACGGGCTCTTCGAGCCGATCTGGCACCGCAACATGATCGACCACGTGCAGATCGACATCCCCGAGACGCTGGGGCTCGTGGGCCGGGCGGCGTTCTACGAGAACACCGGCGCCTATCGCGACATGGTCGTCACCCACCTGATGCAGGTGCTGGCCTTCACGGCCATGGAGCCTCCGACGGGCCTTGATCCCGAGGCGATCACGATCGAGAAGAACAAGGTCTTCCGGTCGATGCTGCCGATCCGGCCGGCCGACGTCGTACGAGGTCAGTACGACAGCTACCGCAAGGAGGAGGGCGTGGCCCCCGACTCCGAGACCGAGACCTTCATCGCGCTCAAGTGCTATGTCGACAACTGGCGCTGGGCCGACGTGCCGTTCTACCTGCGCACCGGGAAGAAGCTCGCCGAGGGCCAGCGGATCATCTCGATCGCCTTCAAGGAGCCCCCGAAGTCGATGTTCCCGGAGGGCTCCGGGCTGGGGCAGGAAGGCCCTGACCACCTGACGTTCGACCTCGCGGACACCTCGAAGATGTCCCTGTCCTTCTACGGCAAGCGGCCCGGCCCCGGCTTCCGGCTCGACAAGCTGTCGATGCAGTTCTCTGTCGAGGACACCAGCTGGGCGGGTTCGGTGCTGGAGGCCTACGAGCGGCTGATCCTGGACGCCGTGAAGGGCAACCACACGCTCTTCACCACGGCCGAGGGCGTGGAGCGGCTCTGGGAGATCTCCCAGCCGTTGCTCGACGACCCGCCGCCGGTGCGCCACTACCCCGACGATTCGTGGGGTCCCAACCAGATCCACCAGCTCATCGCGCCGCGCGCCTGGCGGCTGCCGTTCGAGCGCCGATGGCGTGACTGACTGCGTCGACGCCCACTCGCGCCTGGAGTCATGGACCGTGGAAGTCTGACCCGGTGGAACTCTGGGCCGACACTGCGCAGCAGTACGTCGACTTCCTGTCGTACGTCGAACCCGATTCCGCTTGCTTCGCGGACTGGACCCGCGGAGTCATCGACGACTCCGAAGTCCTGGGCTGGTTGGCCGAGTTGCCGGCGGTCAAGCGGCAGCCCAATCTCGTGTTCGCCGCCGCTCGGTGGCACGGCGTCCCCGCGCCGGGACCCTACTCGCGATTCCGGGAAGCCCTCCTCGATGATGACGGCTCGATCCGGAACACGATCCTGACCCGGTCGACCCAGACCAACGAGGTGGGCCGGCTCGCGACGCTCGCACCGGCGTTCGCCAGGGTGTCCGCGGAGACGAGGGAGCCCTTGGCCCTCATCGAGGTGGGCGCGAGTGCGGGGCTGTGCCTGTATCCGGATCGATACGACTACGAATGGGTAGGACACGGTCGGCTCACCGGGTCTGGTGGGCCGACCCTGAGCTGTGCGGTCGACGGCCCGATGCCGGTGCCGCACCGCTACCCCGACGTGGCCTGGCGCGGTGGCATCGATCTCAATCCGCTCGACGTCCACGACCAGGACGCAATGTCCTGGTTGGCGACGCTGGTTTGGCCGGAGCAGGACCACCGTGTCGATCGCCTCGAGAAGGCGATCGAGATTGCCCGCCGTGAGCCACCGGTGCTGTCGCGCGGCAACCTGCTCGATGAGCTTCCCAGCGTCGTGGCGCGTGCCTCGGCGTACGGGCGGGTCGTCGTCTTCCACTCGGCGGTGATTGCCTACCTCGACTCTGTTGAGCGATCGGCGTTTCAGGATCTGCTGCACGGTCTGCTGGCCAACGAGGCGTGTCGATGGATCAGCAACGAAGGCAAACTGGTGCTGCCCGCGGTGACTGCGACGAGTCCGCCGATCCCTGAAGATCTGGCCACGTTCGTGCTCGGGGTGGACGGTCAGGCCGTTGCCTGGACCCACGGGCACGGCAGGTCAATGACCTGGCTGTGAGCACAGTGTCGGATCGGCGCCCGGTGAATACCCCCGTATCCCCCGTTCCGGGCGCCGACCCGGCGTCTCAGGCGCTGCGCGCGGGTGTCCCCTCGAGCAGCATCGCGGCCCGCGGACTGGGCACGTTGAGCAGGGCAGGCAGGCGCGTGCGCGACCGGATGCCCAGCTTGCGGTAGACGTTCGACAGGTGCCACTCGACCGCCTTGACGGTCACGAACAGCTGCTGGGCGATCTGCCTGTTGGAGAGGCCGGCTGCGGCCAGGTCGGCCACCCGCCGCTCCGACATCGTCAGCGAGTTGATCGTCTCGACCGAGGAGCGCTTGACCGGCTCGCCGATCCGCTCGAGCAGCCGGTGCACCCGGTCTCCCAGCGGCCGCAGCTCCTGGAAGCTGGCGTAGGACTCGGCCCGCCGCAGCAGCGCCACGACCTCACTGGTCTGTGCCATGCCGTGCGAGAGGAGGACCATGCCGGCCAGGTCGGTCGCGATCTGTGCCTCGAGCCGTGGTGCCTGGGTGTGCCGGAGCACCTCCAGAGCTTCGCGGAGCACCCCGATCCGGTCGATCGACGCGTCCACCGCGGCCACCGTGCGCATGGCCTGTGCGACGGCGTACGGCGCCCCGAAGCGCTGCGCCAGCTCGAGGTTCTCGCGGGCCAGTGAGACCGCGGCCCGGGTGTCGCCGAGCCGGATCCGGGCCAGCGACTCACCGGCGCGCCACGGCAGGATCGCCGGGTTGTCGAGTCGGTCGGAGACCATCCGGCCCACCTCGGAGTAGAGGTGTGCGGCCAGCTCGTGGTCAGCCTGGGCCGAGGCCAGCTCGGCCAGGGCGTGCGTGGCGTAGGCGCCGGTGCTGCCGGGGACGTGCGACAGGCCTTCGAGCTCGTCGCGGTGCGCGGCGGCCAGGTCCAGCTCGCCCCGGGCGATCCGGCACTCGACCTGGGCGCTCAGGAGCGGCGCCAGGTAAGCATTCCAGCCATGCGAGCGCTGGGCCATCGCTGTGTCGAGGTCGAGCAGGGCCTCGGTGATCATGCCCATCCGCATCCGCAGCTGACCGCGACAGGTCGAGGCCGTGGCCAGCCCCATCAGGGAGCTGCGCTCGCGGGCGTCCTCGATCGCCGACGTCAGCAGCGCGTCGCCCTCGATGAAGGCCGAGGTCCAGTCCAGGACTCCGCTTGCGAGGTAGAGAGCCGATCCGTCGGCGGTCTCCTCACCGAGCAGGGCTCCGCCGCCCACCGCACGGATCGCGAGGTCGCGAGCCCGTTCGGCGTCCGTGCCGGCGAAGGTCTGCAGGACTGCCCCCGCGGCAAGGTTGAGTCGGTCGTCGTGGGTGTCGGTGGCACCGCTGTGCTCGAGCACCTGGTCGACCTGGTCGCGCAGCTGCTCGAGCGACTCGCCATTGAGCAGGCCTGCCATCACCATCCGGGCGAGCAGCTTCTGCCTGCCCGATCCGGGGCCGTCGAAGGCGAGCAGCTCGCCGAAGGCGGTCTGCGCATCCCGGTGACGTCCGGCGATGACCAGTGCGTCCCCGGCCTCGGCACGCAGCGCGGCGCGCACGGTCGGGTCGGCAGCGAGCTGGCCGGCCTTGTCCCAGAGCTCGAGCGCGGCGTCGAGCCGGCCCACTCCGGTCAGGGCCCGGGCCGAGGCCGACAGCAGCCCGACCTCGTCCGACCCGAGCGGACCCTCGTCGAGGGCGCGCTGGAGGAACTCCACCGCACGCTGCGGCGCTCCGGCGAGGAGGGCGAACTCGCCCTGCTCGATCAGGCGCGCCCGAGTGTCCTGGTTGGTGCCGGGCAGGGTCTGCAGCAGGTGCGCGGCGATCGAGACCCGGGACGCTCCGCGTCCGGAGAGTACGACGGACGCGCGGGCATGCAGGTCGGAGATCTCGGTGGCGCTCAGGGTGGCGGTCACGCAGAGCGCGACCACCGGCTGAGCGGGAGCCGGACGACCGTTGGTGGTCGTCAGGATGTGGGCCGCGGTGAGGCGCGCCAGGTCGGCGGCCACAGCTTCCGCGGACGTGGCAGTGAGCTCGGCGACGGATCCAACCGTCGCGTCGTCGCCCAGGACGCAGACTGCTTGCGCGGTCTGGCACGCGGTCGGGCTGAGCCGACCCAGCCGGCCGGTCAACGAACCGATGACCGACTCAGGCGTGCCATCACTGGCGAGCATTTCGGTGACATAGAACGGGACCCCTCCGCTGGTCCGGTGCAAGTCATCGATGGCCGCGTCCGTCTCCGAGGGACGGACGCTGCGGACAAGGTCGGCAACCGCCCCCTTGGAGAGTGGCTGTGGAGTGAGCACCTTGCTCGCCGCCACCAGCCGACTCAGGGCATCTGGTGCGCTCACGAGTTCTCCTGAACGGATGCCAACGGCGATCAGGCAGGGCAACTGCTCGATCGTGGCGGACAGCAGGTCGAGAGCTTGCAGCGAGGCCGGATCGGCCCAGTGCAGGTCGTCGACGATCAGCAGCAACGGCTGCGTCGACGTGAGCTCCTCGATCGCCCACCGGGCGCCGTACACGACATCGCCGATCGACGGCTCGTCGCCGAGCGTCGCGAGCACCTGGCCCGGACCTTCGAAGGCGCGCGAACCCGCGCCCATCCGATGGGCCAGCGTGCCGAACCAGTCGCGCAGCACGCAGTAGTCGATACCCGTGGACGTCGGCGTGCACCGCGCGTCCAACACTCGCCAACCGGCATGCGTTGCATGCAGTCGCGCATGAGCCAGGAGTCTGGATTTTCCAGTCCCCGCCGGCCCTTCAATAGCCACCAAGCTGCCGCGGCCGGACGCCGCGTTCGTGTGCAACTTCCCGAGAACGGTGGTCTCCACGTCTCGTTCCAACAACATGGCCCCCACCATGTGAAACAGAGTAGGAACCCTAGGGTCCGCCGTATAGGGCTTGAACGAGTTTTGACAGGTATGGAACAGGGAAATAGCCCAGGTAGGTCATCTTTCCCCTCGCTGGTGCTGTGACGGATGTGACGGGTGGGTCATTCTGTGCGAAATCAGCCTCAAATGACGCCCGGGACTGGCCCGATGTGCATACTTCGTCCCCAGCATTTCTAGCCCAATCGGGCCCTCTCGGCCGACGGATCGGTCAACGCCCTGCCCCGAATGGACGGGTCGCCGGCTACCGGACGAGCGCGAAGGCCCGCTCCGCGGCCGGTAGGGCCAGGGCCCGGTCGGCGGGGACCAGTCCGATCCGGGTGCGTCGGTCCAGCAGGTCGTCCACGTCGACCGCGCCCTCGTGGGTCACCGCCCACACCAGCTCTGCGAGGGTGGCCGGGAGATGGGCGGCGATGGGCGTGAGCAGCTCGTCGTCGCTCAGGCCGGTGACGGTCCTGGCGTTGGCGAGCACCAGGGGAGCCTCGGTCCCGAAGCGGCGGACCAGTCGGTCCGGGGCCTCGACCTTCGACAGCTCGTCGTCCGGCGCCGCGCCGAGCAGCGGCAGCCGCGCCGTCACGCATCGGCCGTCGGCGAGCCCGGTGGCGTCGACGGCGTCCTGGGCCATCCGGCGGTACGTCGTGAGCTTGCCGCCGACGATGGTGATCACCCCCGTGCCCGACCGGAGGACGGCGTGCTTGCGGGAGATGTCGGCGGTGGAGTCGTCGCCGGCGTCGAGCAGCGGCCGCAGGCCGGCGTAGGTGCCGACGATGTCGTCGCGGGTCAGCGGTCGGGCCAGGGCCGGGTTGATGGTGTCGAGCAGGAAGTCGATCTCGGACTCCCGCGGCGTGGGCACGTCCGGGATCGGGCCGTCCAGGGGCTCGTCGGTGAGGCCGACGTAGATCGTGCCGTCGGGCTGGGGCAGCAGGAACACGAACCGGCTGGTCGACCCGGGAACGGGCACGGTGACGTTGGCGAGGGTGCCGGGGACGGCGTCGCCGCGGATCACCAGGTGACTGCCCTGGCTCGGTCGCAGGCGCACCTCGGGGACGATCTCGCCGGCCCAGACCCCGGTGGCGTTGATCACCGCGCGGGCGGTGATCGTCCGCGTCTCGCCGCTGCGCTGGTCGCGGAGGGTGGCGGTGGTCCCCGTCGCCTCGAGCACCTTCACGCGGGTGCGCACCAGGGCGCCGTACGCCGTGGCGGTGCGGGCGATCGTGGTGACCAGGCGCGCGTCGTCCTCGACCTTGCCGTCCCACGACAGCAAGCCGCCGCGCAGGCCGTCACGCCGCAGGCCGGGAGCGTAGGCCAGGGCGCCCTCGGCGCTCAGCTTGCGCGGGGGCGGCAGGGTGGAGCGACGGGTGCGCGAGGCGATCCGCAGCCAGTTGCCGGCTGTGAGCCCGAGCCGCGCCAGCGCCGCGCCCGAGCGCGCATACGAGGAGTGCAGCGGGATCAGCACCGGGATCCGGTGCACCAGGTGCGGAGCCGTGACCTCCATCAGGATCTGTCGCTCGACGGCGCTCTCGTGGGCCACACCGATCTGGCCGTTGGCGAGGTAGCGGAGGCCGCCGTGCACGAGCTTGCTGGACCAGCGCGACGTACCGAAGGCGAGGTCGTGCGCGTCGACGGCGACCACGGAGAGCCCGCGGCTCGCGGCGTCGAGCGCGACGCCGGCACCCGTGACGCCGAGCCCGATCACGAGTACGTCGACCCGTGCCGGCAGGTCGGCCAGGCCGGAGCCGATCCGGGCCCGGTCGCTGGCGACGGCGCTGTCGTTGGGGTGGCGGAGGGGAGTGGTCACGGGATGAGTCCGTTCAGCAGGATGGTGCGCAGCTCGGCGTCGAGATCAGCCTCGGTGATGGATGCGGTCGCCATGGTGTGGGCCGAGAGGGTCAGCCCGTGCGCGGCGAGCAGCAGCGTGCGGGCCATCACCTCCGGGTTGCCGGCGCGGACGGTGCCGGCGGCCTGGCCGGCCGCGAGGGCGGGGGCGAGCAGGTCGAGGATGGCCGCCTGGCTGCGGCCCGGCCGCTGCAGGAGATAGGGGAGCACCTGCTCGGGATCGACCTCGAGGATCTTGCGGAACAGGGCGTTGGCCCGGATCACGCGCGACACCGCGACCACGGTGTCGGCCAGCTCCTCGGCGGTGCTCACCGGACCGGTGATCACCTCGCCGATCATCTGCTGCCACTCGCGGGTCATCAGGTCGCCGAGCAGCGCCTGCATGTCGGGCCAGGCGCGATAGATGGTCATCCGGGAGACGCCGGCACGACGGGCGACGTCGGTGAGCGTCGTCCGACGCCAGCCGACGTCGAGGAGGCAGTCGCGGGCGGCATCGAGATAGCGGTTGTGACGGGTTGACGTCATGTGTCACACTGTAACACATGCCCATCAACGAACCTGCCCTGGAGATGCACCCCTCGCGCTGGGGCGACCCGGCCGCCGCAGCTCCCCTTCCCGAGTCCACGCGCGGCCTCGTGGAGCTGGCCTTCGGCCTGCACGACACTCCCGCGACCAGTGCGGTCACGCTGCCGCCGGTGGGCCTGTCCGCCGACGCACTGGCCGAGCTCGGCGCGCTGCTCGGCGAGGAGAACGTCCGCACCGACGACCAGACCCGGCGCCTGCGCACCCGCGGCAAGTCGACCCCCGACCTGCTTCGCCAGCGCTCCGGTGACCTCACCGACGCCCCCGACGCAGTCGTCCGGCCGGGCACGCATGAGGAGGTCCAGGCCCTGATTGAGTGCGCCGTGCAGCACCACATCGCGCTCGTCCCCTTCGGCGGCGGCACGTCGGTGACCGGTGGACTGGTGGCCCGGCGCGAGGGATTCGCCGGCGTGCTGAGCCTCGACCTGATCCGGATGAAGGCGCTGCGCGAGGTCGACAAGGTCTCGATGACCGTCGTACTCGAGCCCGGCCTGCGCGGGCCCGAGGCCGAGGCGCTGCTGGCCGAGCAGGGCCTGACCCTGGGCCACTTCCCGCAGTCGTTCGAGTTCGCCTCCATCGGGGGCTTCGCGGCCACCCGCTCCAGTGGCCAGGCGAGCGCCGGCTACGGCCGCTTCGACTCCATGGTGGTCGGCCTGACCGTGGCGACGCCGCAGGGCACGTTCGAGGTGGGCTCGTCGCCGATGAACGCGGCCGGGCCCGACCTGCGCCAGCTGATGCTCGGCTCCGAGGGCGCCTTCGGCGTGATCACCGGCGTCCGGGTGCGGGTGCGTGCGGTGCCGACCACCAAGGTCTACGAGGGCTGGCAGTTCCCGTCGTTCGTCGACGGCGCCGCGGCCTTCCGCACCCTCGCCCAGACCGGCAACCTGCCGACCGTGCTGCGGCTCTCCGACGAGCTGGAGACCGCTCTCAACCTGGCCGGGCAGGACAACGTGGGCGCCGACGGCGCCACCGGCTGCCTGGCGATCGTCGGCTGGGAGGGTGCCGACATCAGCGCCAGGCGCGCCACGGTGACGGCCGCGCTCGAGGGGCTCGGCGGAGTCAACCTGGGCGAGCAGCGCGGCCAGGCCTGGGAGCACGGCCGCTTCCACGCCCCCTACCTGCGCGACTCCCTGCTCGACGTCGGCGTGCTCGTCGAGACCCTCGAGACGGTGACGTTCTGGAGCAGGGCCGACGAGCTGAAGGCCGAGGTGACCGCGGCGCTGACCGCCGAGCTCGGTGAGAAGACGATCGTGCTCTGCCACATCTCCCATGTCTACGAGACGGGCTGCTCGCTCTACTTCACGGTGGCCGCCCCCGAGGCCGACGAGCCCGTCGCGCAGTGGCTGGCCGCCAAGGCCAAGGCGAGTGACGCGATGATGCGGGTCGGCGCGAGCATCACCCACCACCACGCGGTCGGCACCGACCACAAGCGCTGGCTGGCCGAGGAGATCGGCCCGATCGGCGTCGCCATCCTGCGTGCGGTCAAGGCCGAGCTCGACCCGACCGGAGTGCTCAACCCGGGCGTGCTGATCCCGTGAGGTCCTTCACGTTCCTGGTGAACCCGACCTCCGGCGGCGGTACGGCGCCAGCCGCGGCCGCCGCGGTGGCCCGGATCCTGGAGCGGGCCGGCGCGACGGTGGTCGTGGCCCACACCGAGAGTGCGGCGGCGGTGCCGGTGATCGCCGAGGACGCCATCTCGCACGACTCGGTGGTCGTCTCGACCGGTGGCGACGGCATGCTGTCGTCGGTGGCCGGCGTGGTCTCCCGGCTCGGCGGCACCCTCGGCGTCGTACCTGCCGGTCGCGGCAATGACTTCGCCCGCCAGCTCGGCCTGCCCGACGAGGCCGAGGCGCTGGCCGCGATCCTGCTCGACTCCACCCCGACGGCGATCGACCTGCTGTCCTGGCAGGCCGCCGGGTCGCCGGAGCGGATCGTCGCCGGCTCGGTCTATGCCGGGGTCGACGCACGGTCCTCCGAGATCGTCGACACGGTGCGCTGGATGCCCGACCGGCTGCAGTACCCCTACGCCGCCCTGCGCGGCCTCGCCGGCTACCAGCCCGGCCACTACCGGGTGTCGGTCGACGGTCAGGTCGCCGAGTACGACGCCGCCACGGTCGTCGTCGCCAACTCCGGCTACTACGGCAAGGGCATGCACATCGCCCCGTCGGCCGCCGTCGACGACGGGGTGCTCGACGTGGTGGTGATCACCGCCGCCTCCCGGCTGCAGCTGATCCGCAAGATGCCCCAGGTGTACGACGGCTCGCACGTGGCGCTCGACGGCGTCCATGTCCTGCGGGGCAGTCGCGTCGAGATCCAGGGCGACGCACGAACTCCCATCCCCGTCGGCGGTGACGGCGAGCCGATCGGCGTGCTGCCGGCACTCTCCGCCGCACCCGCCACCGTCACCCTGCTGCCCGGCGCGCTCCTGCTTCTAGTGGGCTGAGCCTGGCGGGCTGAAGCTCCACAGCATCAGTTCGGCGTCCTCGAGGCAGGTCAGCTCGAGGGCGTCGGACTCGGTCAGTCGGGCCGCATCTGCCTCGGTCAGCACGTCGAGGCCGAGGGCGACCTGGCCGGTCGCCACGAAGAGGTGGGCCCGGGCGGCGGCCGGCACCACCAGGCCTGACCCCGCCTCGAGCCGCGCCACCGACAGCGAGGCGCCGCGGGTGCCGAGCGCCAGCGACGAGGGGCCGGCCACCTCGGTGAACCCGTCGCCCAGGTCGACCGCCTCGATCCGGTGAGTGGGCACCGTGTCGGCGGCATCGGGCCGCACCCAGGTCTGCACGAACCGGGTCACCCCGGCACCGGCATCGACGGTCTCGCTGTGCCGCACTCCCGAGCCGGCCGACAGCACCTGCACCTGGCCTGCGCCGACCGTCCGGGTGCCGCCAGTGTCGCCGTGGGTCAGCGCACCGTCGAGCACCCAGGTCACGATCTCCAGGTTCGCGTGCGGGTGGTCGTCGTACCCGAAACCCGGCTGCACCAGGTCGTCGTTGTGGCAGACCAGCGCGCCGAAGCCGGTGTTGGCCGGGTCGTAGTGCGCGCCGAACGAGAAGGAGTGGTGGGTCGTCCGTCCGGCCTCCGTGGTCAGGAAGCGGGTGCTGGCACGCCGGAGCTCGATCACCCCGTCAGTCTGGCTCACCGGGTCTCGACACGGGTCTCGATACGTTCGCTCGTTCCTCGCGAACTACTCGACCTGCGAGCATCGCTGGCGCTCGCGGCTCGACCAGCGGACGGGCGCATAGGCTGGCCCGCGATGTCCACCGTGCTGAACAACTTCCTCGCCAACGCCACCGAGCCGCTGGTGCTCATCGACGGCACCACGCCCGGCTTCGCCGAGGGCCTCGACCTGCCGGACGGCACGCCGCGTGAGCTGCTCACCCCCGATGCGCCGCTGTCGCCGGACGTGCCTTTCAAGGCGCTGATCTTCTGCGTGCCCGACCGCGGGGCGCTGCGCCGGATCATCGGGCTGGTGCCCGGGCTCGGCAACGCGCGCACCTTCGTCGTGTACGTCGCGCAGACCACGCAGATGGTCACCGTGGTGCCCCGACCGGAGTGGCCCGAGGTCAAGGTGCTGTGGGCGCGCAAGACCGCCGAGAACGAGTCGATCACGATCATGCGGCTCGACGGCGCGATCGCGGCACGGCCGGTGCTGGCGGAGTTCGCGCGCCAGGTCTCCCCGCAGTACGAGCGCGGCGAGGGCAACCTCGTGGTCGGGGTGGCCGGCGTCGACCGGGCCCACCTCCCGGCCGGTGACGTCGCGACTGTTCCCGGCATGACCATCGACGAGGTCGTGGCCGCCGAGCTCGAGGTGCCGCCGGACGTGGTCCTGGCCGGCGCGCCCGGCGCGGTGCCGGTGCACGAGGTCCTCGGCCGGGCGCCCATCCTGGTCGACCTGAGCGCGGCACCCGCACCGATCGACGAGCTGGTGATCAACCCGATCGGCTACCGCCACGAGCCCACCCAGCCGGTGGGCGAGGTGCAGCGGCTCGGCGCCACCTGGCGGATCAAGGGCGGCGAGACCGACCTGCTCATCGACGCAGAAGTCGGGCTCACCGACCAGAGCGTCTCCCAGCTGCGCGACCTGCGCGGCCTCCGGGTCAGCTGGCCCGCCGAGCAGGTGCCCGGCCTGCGACGGCTCGTGGCCGGACTGTCGATGGCCGGGGTGCCGGTCGTCTCCGACCCGGTGCCCGCCTGGGCCCGGCCACAGCTGGGCGGCCTCGCCGAGGTGATCACCCGCCCGGTCGACCTGGACGACGGCCTGCGGCGCGACGAGCACAGTGTCCTGCTGCGGCGGGCGGCCTTCGCCGAGCACTCGACCTGGGCCTGGCGGCGGGCCCTCGCGGCTCGCGCAGGCGTGACGGGTCCGGCGTTCCCCAGCGTGAGCATCCTGCTCGCCACCAAGCGGCCGCACGAGGTGCTGCACGCGATCCGGCAGGTGCGCCACCAGCGCGGGGTGGACGTCGAGCTGGTGCTCGCCACACACGGCTTCGAGTTCCCGACCGACCAGGTCCGCGAGGCGGCGGGTGACCTGCGTGTCGTACAACTGGACTTCCCGGAGACCACCCTCTTCGGCGACGTGCTCACGGCGGCCGCGAAGGCCTCCTCCGGCGACCTGCTCCTCAAGCTCGACGACGACGACTGGTACGGCCCCGACGCGGTCACCGACCTGCTTCTCGCTCGCCGCTACTCCGGGGCCGCGGTGGTCGGCATGCCCGCCGAGTTCACCTACCTCGCACCGGTGGACACCACCATCCGCCGCAACGACCGCACGGAGTTCTTCGCCCGCTTCATCGCGGGCGGCACGATCATGATCGACCGCGGCCTGCTGCGCTCGATCGGCTGGTTCCGCCCGGTCCGCAAGTACGTCGACCTGCAGCTGCTCACCGCCGCCCAGGCCGCCGGCGCCTCGATCTACCGCACCCACGGACTCGGCTACCTGATGGCTCGCAGCGCCGAGGGCCACACCTGGAACCCCGGCCTCGACTACTTCCTGGCCGAGGAGCGGGTCGGCACGACGTACCCCGGCTTCAGCCCGAGCCTGCTGATGGAGCTCCCCGAGCCGGACTGATGGCCTCGTGCCTCTCGCTGGCGACCGCACGGCGGCTTCTTCTCGCCACTGCCGCCGGTTTCACGCGATGCCCTACACCCTGGGCAGGCCAAGTTCGATCTACATGAGGGCTATGTGGGCGCAACAGGTCGCGGACAGATGTATGTGGGGCCGCCTACGCTTCGGTCATGAGCCTTCCGAACGCCTTCTCACGTCCTTCAAGAACACGGCGGCGATCCTGAAGGCCGCACAGGCAGCGTAGGCGCCGCCGCGCTTTACCCAGAAGTTCCTTGAGGGCCTTGGGTACCAGAACTCGAACGACCGGGCGATCATCAACGTCCTGAAGGCGCTCGGGTTCCTGGACGACTCAGGTGTCCCCCAGCCTCGCTATCACCGGTACCTGGACCAGACGCAGTCCGCACTCGTGCTGGCCGAGGGGATCCGGGAGGCATACGAGGACCTGTTCCGCGTCAACCGGAGCGCGCACGAGATGTCGGCGGCGGACGTCAAGAACAAGATGGAGACCCTCTCGGAAGGGTCGTTCACCGACCGGGTTCTCACGCAGATGGCGGGGACCTTCATCAACTTGGTCAAGGAGGCTGACTTCTCAGCGGCTCCGACCCCCGATGCCAAACCGGACACCGCACCTCCGCCGATCCAGCCCGACTTCCCGCCTGCCCCGAGTGCGAACGGTCAGCCAATCGGAACACCCTCGCCATTCGGCAGCCTGGCTTACAACATCAACATCCAGCTGCCTGAATCCCGCGACCCCGCCGTCTACAACGCGATCTTCAAGGCGCTGCGAGAGCACTTCCGGTGAGCGCATCGCAGCACGATCACGTCTACGACTTTGTGTACCGGGCCATGCTCACCGAAGAAGCCCTCGACTCTGCCGGGCGTGTTCGGCGCATCGACCTGGACGAGACGGTGGTCGCCGAGGCGCTCAGTTTCGAACTGTTCGATGACGACCTCCTCACCCAGGCCAGGCTCATGTCGACGGTGTACACCGCTATCGCGGCGTTCGAGATGGCGGTGCGCCGCTTCGTTAAGAAGGTGTTGATCGACACCTACGGCGAGGACTGGTGGGACAGGGGTGTGGCCGACAAAATCCGCAAGTTCGTAGATACCCGCCGCACGGAAGAAGAGAAGGTTAAGTGGCACGGCGTCCGAGGAGAGGACCTCCTGAGTTACACGGAGCTGGGCCACCTTCCGCAGATCATGCAACAGAACTGGGAGCACTTCGAGGCATACGTGCCGCGAGTTGACTGGGCGACCGCACTGTTCTCTACCTTGGAGCGGTCGCGCAACGTCATCATGCACAGTGGCGCGCTGGCTCTGCCTGACGTTGAACGGATCGGCATGCACATCCGCGACTGGAACAAGCAGGTCTCCCTGTAGGAGCCGCAGCGCAATCTCCCGGTTTCTCCTGGGCCCGCCCGACGGCGAACACGCGACGGAGGACGGCCTCTCCCATAGCGGAACTGACGCCGTTTGAATGCAGGCATGCCTGTGGCCCCGCCTCCCTCAGGTGGGCGGGGTGTGGGGCGGGGTCAATGTCGTGGTGGGGCGAGGGACCGGTGGTCGGGGGTGACGTCGCGGGTGCCGGTGTGGTCGCGGATGAAGGTGAGGCCGTGCGGAGAGGTCCACAGGTA
>Ga0070698_100001385_pt1 | contig 26872 bp, 27 predicted proteins | sample KBSK1502metaG_FD_65477 | JGI IMG/M metagenome (GOLD analysis project Ga0070698, IMG submission 65477) | Corn, switchgrass and miscanthus rhizosphere microbial communities from Kellogg Biological Station, Michigan, USA - KBS K1-50-2 metaG | ecosystem: Host-associated > Plants > Roots >... | reverse complement strand
CGTCGCCGCGGCCATCGTCCCCGGCAAGACGCTGATGTTCGCCCACGGGTTCAACGTCCATTTCAAGCAGATCGTACCGCCGGCGGGCGTGGACGTCTCGATGGTGGCGCCCAAGTCTCCCGGGCATCTCGTGCGCAGCGAATTCCAGGCGGGGCGGGGCGTGCCGGCGCTGGTCGCCGTCGAGCGCGACGCGAGCGCCCACGCGCTCGCCGACGCACTCGCCTACGCGGCGGGGATCGGCTGCACCCGCGCCGGCGTGCTCCCCACCACGTTCCGCGAGGAGACCGAGAGCGACCTGTTCGGTGAGCAGGTGGTGCTGTGCGGCGGCGTCACGGCGCTCATCACGGCGGGGTTCGAGACGCTCGTGGCCGCGGGCTACGCGCCCGAGCTGGCCTACTTCGAGTGCCTGCACGAGCTCAAGCTCATCGTGGATCTGATGTACCGCGGCGGGATGAAGTTCATGCGCTACTCGATCTCGGACACGGCGGAGTACGGCGACTACACCCGCGGGCCGACGCTGATCACGCCCGCGGTCCGCGCCCGGATGCAGCAGATCCTGGCCGACATCCAGAGCGGCGCCTTCGCGCGTGAATGGATCGAGGAGAGCCGCCAGGGCGGTGCCAACTTCCAGCGCATGCGCCGGGAGCAGAACGACCATCTGATCGAGCGGGTGGGAGCGACGCTGCGCGCGATGATGCCGTGGTCGGAAGAGGGCAAAGCGGCGGGACTCGGGACTCGGGACTCGGGACTCGGGAAGGAACCTCGAGCCCCTAACCCCGAGTCCCGAGTCCCAAGCCCTGAACCCCTCAGAGCATGACGGCACGCACGCTCTTCGAAAAGGTGTGGGACTCCCACGTGGTCCACCGGCTCCCCGACGGGCCGGAGCTCTTGTACGTGGACCTGCACCTGGTCCACGAGGTGACCTCCCCCCAGGCGTTCGAAGGGCTGCGGCTCGCGGGACGCCGCGTGCGGCGACCCGAGCTGACGGTCGCGACGGTGGACCACAACGTGCCCACCGACGATCGCGCCCTGCCGATCGCCGACGCCCTGGCCGCGCGCCAGGTCGGCGCGCTCTCGGCGAATGCGCGCGAGTTCGGTATCGAGCTGTTCGACCTCGCCTCCCCCCGCCAGGGCATCGTGCACGTCATCGGTCCCGAGCTGGGCCTGACGCAGCCGGGGATGGTCATCGTGTGCGGCGATTCACACACATCCACCCACGGCGCGTTCGGGGCGCTCGCTTTCGGCATCGGGACGAGCGAGGTCGAGCACGTGCTCGCGACCCAATGCCTCGTCGTCATGCGACCCAAAACGATGGAAGTCCGGTTCGAGGGAGCGCCCGCCCCCGGAGTCACCGCCAAGGACCTGATCCTCGCCCTGATCGGGCGCATCGGTACGGCCGGGGCCACCGGTCACGTGATCGAGTACACCGGCGAGGCGATCCGTGGGCTCTCGATGGAGGGCCGCATGACGGTGTGCAACATGTCGATCGAGGCGGGCGCGCGGGCCGGGATGATCGCGCCCGACGAAACGACCTTCGCCTACCTCGCCGGGCGCCCCCGCGCGCCCGAGGGCGAGCGGCTCACGCGCGCGGTGACGCGCTGGCGCCGGCTCCGGAGCGACGACGGCGCGACCTACGACACGCGGGTGACGCTCGACGCGAGCGCGCTCGCGCCGCAGGTGACCTGGGGGACGAACCCGGGCATGGTGGCGGACATCACGGGGCGCGTCCCCGATCCGGCGGGCTGCGCCACGGCCGCCGAGCGACAGGCGGTCGAGCGGGCGCTCGCCTACATGGACTTGCAGCCGGGTACCCCGCTCGAAGGGTTGGCGATCAACCGCGTGTTTCTCGGCTCGTGTACCAACGCACGGATCGAGGATCTACGGAGCGCGGCTGGGGTGGTGCGGGGGCGACGCGTGGCCGCGGGGGTTCGCGCGCTGGTGGTGCCCGGGTCGCAGCAGGTCAAAGCGCAGGCGGAAGCCGAGGGACTGGACCGCGTGTTCCGCGCGGCGGGGTTCGAGTGGCGCAACTCGGGCTGCTCGATGTGCCTCGGCATGAACCCGGACATCCTGGCGAGCGGCGAGCGCTGCGCCGCGACGTCGAACCGCAATTTCGAAGGCCGCCAGGGGCGCGGCGGCCGCACGCACCTGATGAGTCCCGCCATGGCGGCCGCCGCCGGGATCGCCGGACACCTGGTCGACATCCGGAGCTGGACGTGACGCCCTTCGTCCGGCACGACGGCCGGGTCGCGGCCCTGCCGCGCGTCAACGTCGACACCGACCAGATCGTCCCGAAACAGTTCCTCAAGCGCATCGAGCGCACCGGATTTGGCCCGGTGTTGTTCCACGACTGGCGCTACCGCTCCGACGGCTCGCCCGATGTCACGTTCGAGCTGAATCAGCCAGCCACCACGGGGGCGACCGTGCTGCTCGCGGGCGCGAACTTCGGCTGTGGCTCGTCGCGCGAGCACGCCGTCTGGGCGCTGCGCGAGTACGGCTTCCGCGTCGTCATTGCGGAATCGTTCGCCGACATCTTCTACGCGAACTGCTGCCAGAACGGGTTGCTCGCGGTGCGCCTGGTGCCGGGGGAGATCCGCGAGCTGTTCGCCCGCCACACACGCGCCGCGGGCTGCTACGACGTGGTCGTCGATCTCGAGGCCCAGACCGTGGTCGACGACGCCGGCTTCCGGGCCGCGTTCAGCATCGCCCCGTATCACCGCGAGATGCTGCTCCGTGGGCTCGACGAGATCGGGCGGACGCTGCTCGAGGACGGGCATATCGCCGCATACGAAAGGACCCGGGAAACGGGAAAGGGGAAAGGGGAATCGTGGTGAAGCTGTATACCATCGCTGTCCTCCCCGGCGACGGGATCGGGCCGGAGGTTACGAGCGAGGCGGTGCGCGTGTTGCAGGCCGCGGGCGAGCGATTCGGACTGCAGTTCGCGCTGAGTCAGTACGCCGTAGGAGCGGCGGGCGTCGCGGCGGCGGGCGATCCGCTGCCGCCCGAGACCCGGGCGGCGGTCACGCAGGCCGACGCCGTGCTGCTGGGCGCCGTCGGCGATCCGTCGCTCGATCACGCGCCGCGCAAGCTGCGGCCCGAATCCGGCTTGCTCGCGCTCCGCAGCCTGCTCGCCGTGTACGCCAATCTGCGGCCCGTCACGACCAACCCGGCGCTGGCCTTCTGCTCGCCCTTGAAGCCGGAGCACCTGGCGGGTGTGGACATCCTCATCGTGCGCGAGCTCGTCGGAGGACTGTATTACGGCGAGCCGCGCGGCAAGGACAATGGGGCCGCGGTGAACACGCTGCGCTACACCGAGGCCGAAGTGGAGCGCGTGGCACGCGTGGCGTTCGGGGCGGCGCGGCGCCGGCGCCGGCGCCTGCTCTCGGTCGACAAGGCCAACGTGCTTGAGACGTCGCAGCTGTGGCGCGAGACGGTGACGCGCGTGGCGGCGGACTACGCCGATGTCACGCTGGAGCACGCCTACGTGGATTACGCCGCGATGCGGCTCGTCACCGACTCCGCTGGCATCGACGTCCTGCTCACGGAGAACATGTTCGGGGACATCCTGAGCGACGAGGCCGCGGTGCTCGCGGGATCGCTCGGGCTCTTGCCGTCCGCGTCCCTGGGCGATGGTCCGGGGTTGTTCGAGCCGATCCACGGCTCGGCACCGGCGTTGGCCGGCAAGGACGTGGCCAACCCGATCGGGGCGATCGCGTCGGCGGCCATGCTGTTGCGCTACGGTCTCGGGCTGGCGGAGCCCGCCACCGCGGTGGAGCAGGCGATCGCCGCCGCGCTGGAGCAGGGGGCGCGCACGCGCGACATCGCCCGGCCCAGCGACCGCATGATCGGTACGCGCGAGATGGGCGCCTGGATCGCGGAGCTGGTGCGGTCGCCCGCGAGACGGCCGCTTTCGCTGGTCAGATAGTCCCCCCTCTCCACATCGTGGAGAGGGGGTCAGGGGGTGAGGTCGGGGGTCAGGGGGTGAGGTCCGTGACCGCGCCGAGGCTCGCACTCGACACCAGCTTCGCGTACTTCGCGAGTACGCCCGTCGTATAGCGCGGCGCCGGCGGCATCCACGCCGCGCGCCGTCGCCCCAGCTCCGCCTCCGGAAGGTCCAGCTCGAGCCGCCGCCGCTCGGCGTCGATCGTGATTGGATCGCCGTCGCGCACCAGGGCGATGGTCCCGCCCACCGCCGCCTCGGGGGCCACGTGCCCCACCACCAGGCCGTACGTCCCGCCCGAGAACCGCCCGTCCGTGATGAGCCCGACCTTGTCGCCCAGCCCGGCGCCGATGAGCGCCGACGTGGGAGACAGCATCTCGCGCATGCCCGGTCCCCCCTTGGGGCCCTCGTACCGGATCACGAGGATGTCACCCGGCTTGATGCGACCCGCGAGGATCGCAGCGAGCGAGTCTTCTTCGCAGTCGAAGACGCGCGCCGGGCCCGTCAGCTTCAGGTGTTTGATCCCCGTGATCTTCGCGACGGCGCCTTCGGGCGCGAGGTTGCCGCGCAGCACCGCGAGGTGTCCCTGCGCGTAGAGCGGCCGACCCCACGGCCGGATCACGTCCTGATCGCCGCGTGGCTCCTGCGGCACGTCCCGCAGCACCTCTGCGACGGTCTGTCCGGAGACCGTCGCCGCGTCACCGTGCAGCGCACCGTGCGCCAGCAGGATCTTCATCACCTGCGGCACGCCTCCCGCCGCGTGCAGGTCGGTGGTCACGAATCGGCCCGACGGCTTCAGATCGCACAACACCGGCACGCGCGCTCGCACCGTCTCGAAATCGTCGAGCGTGAGCGCGACGCCCGCGGCCCGCGCAATGGCGAGCAGGTGCAGCACGGCGTTGGTCGAGCCGCCCAGCGCCATGACGACCGCGATGGCATTCTCGAACGCGGCACGCGTGAGGATGGCGCGCGGCCGCCGGTCGTGGCGCACCGCGTCCACGAGCACCTCGGCGGAGCGCGCGGCGCTGTCGCCCTTCTCGCCGTCCTCGGCGGCCATGGTGGACGAATACGGCAGGCTCATGCCCATCGCCTCGATGGCCGAAGACATGGTGTTCGCCGTGAACATGCCGCCGCACGCGCCCGCGCCCGGGCAGGCCCGGCGCTCCACCTCGAGCAGATCGGCTTTGGAGAGTCTCCGCGCGCTGTACTGGCCGACCGCCTCGAACGCGCTGACGACGGTCAGATCCTGTCCCTTGTAATGTCCCGGCTTGATCGTGCCGCCGTACACGAACACCGCCGGGATGTTCAGGCGCGCGATGGCGATCAGCGCCCCCGGCATGTTCTTGTCGCACCCGCCCACGGCGAGTACACCGTCCATGCACTGGGCATTGCACACCGTCTCGATCGAGTCGGCGATCACCTCGCGCGAGACGAGGGAGTACTTCATGCCCTCCGTGCCCATGGAGATGCCGTCGCTCACGGTGATCGTGCCGAAGGTCTGCGGCATGCCGCCGGCGGCGCGCACGGCGGCCTCGGCGCGCAGGGCCAGGTCGTTGAGCTTGGCATTGCAGGGGGTGATCGTGCTGTGCGCGTTCGCGATGCCGATGATCGGCTTGGTGAAGTCCTCATCGCCGAACCCGACGGCGCGCAGCATGGCGCGGTTGGGCGTGCGCTCCACGCCCGCCGTGATCGTGCGGCTGCGGAGAGGGCTCATCGGCTCATCGCTCGCTCCACCTCGTTCAGGTGCGGGTCGATCTCGATCGGCCGGTTGGCGTGCGGCGGGGCCGGATCGCGCTCCTGGTGGTAGTGGATCACACTCGCGGGATCCTTGAGGACGTGTCCCGTGAGGACCGCCACGACCCGCTCTCCGGCCTTGATGATCCCGTCGCGCGCCAGCCGCCGCGTGCCCGCGATGGCCGCCGCGCTCGCGGGCTCGCAGCCGATGCCGGCGCCGTCGACCACCGCCTTCGCCTCGAGAATCTCATCGTCGGGCACGGCGATCACGACGCCGTTGGTGTCGCGCACGGCGCGGACCGCGCGCTCGTACGACACCGGGTTGCCGATTTGGATCGCCGTCGCCACGGTGTGTGCCTCCACCCGGTGACGCCGCGCGAATCCCTCGCGGAAGCTCAACGCGAAGGGCGCCGCCCCCTCTGCCTGCACGGCGGCGAGGCGCGGCAGGCGCTCGATCAACCCCCACTCGCGTGCCTCCGTCAACGCTTTGCCGAAGGCCGCCGTGTTCCCGAGGTTGCCGGCGGGCACCACGATCCAATCGGGTGGCTCCCACGCGAGCTGCTGCAGCAGCTCGAGCACGATCGTCTTCTGACCCTCGAGACGGAACGGGTTCACCGAATTGAGAAGGTACACGCCCAGCCGGTCGCTCGCCTGGTCGGCCAGCTCGAGGCACTGATCGAAGTTGCCGCGCACGAGAAGGGTCCGCGCCCCGTAGGCGAGTGCCTGCGCCAGCTTCCCCAGCGCGACGCGGCCTTTGGGAACGAGCACCAGCGCGGGCAGGCCGCCCAGCGCCGCGTAGGCGGCGAGTGCGGCGGCGGTGTTGCCGGTGGACGCGCACGCCACCGCGCGCGCGCCGATGCGCCGGGCCTGCGTCACGCCCACCGTCATGCCGCGGTCCTTGAACGACCCCGTCGGGTTCTGACCCTCGTGCTTGAGCAGCAGCGTCGTCGCGCCCGCCCAGCGTGCCACGGGCGGGCTCGTCATCAGCGGAGTATTGCCCTCCGGATAGCACAGCACGTCCTCCGCCGCAGCGCTCGGGAGCACCGCCTCGCGGTAGCGCCACACGCCGGATGCCAGCACGCCCCGCCGCACGCCCCAGCGCGCGTCGAACGTCGCCCGCAGCGCGGCGCCGCCCTGCGCGGGTGGGCGGTGACGCACCTCGAGCAGGCCACGGCAGGTCGGGCAACGGGAATGGGGGTCGGTCTCGGGAATCTCGCAGCCACAGCTCGTGCAGAGCTGCCAAGTGTCGCTCATGCGCCAGCGAGCTTCAGCACGTCGTTGAGGATTCCGCCCGCCGTCACCGCCGGCCCCGCGCCCGGGCCGGTGATGACGAGCGGGTTTTTCTTGTAGCGCATGGTCGTGAAGATAAACTGATTGTCGGTCCCGTTAAGCGACGCCATCGGACTCGACGCGTCCACCACCACCAGGCCCACGCGGATGCGTCGCGGCGTCACGATCGCCCGGTAGCGCAGCACCCCGCCGCGCGTCGCGGCGGCGGCCACGCGCTTCTCCCACGGCGCGTCGTATTCCTCCAGGCGGCGCAGGAACTCGTCCCGGGACAGGCGGTCGCCGCCATCCGGTACGAGCGATTCGACGTCGATGTCCCCGAGCTCTCCCGGGAAGCCGAGCAGCCGCCCGAGGATGAGCGCCTTGCGCGCGACGTCCATGCCCGAAAGGTCCTCGCGCGGGTCGGGCTCGGGGTACCCCTTCGCGATTGCGCCGCGCAGCGCTGCCGAGAACCGTGTGCCCCGACCCAGCTCACCGAACAGGTAGCCGAGTGTGCCGGAGGGGCAGCCCTCGATCTTCGCCACGCGATCGCCCGATTCCACGAGCTTCTGATAGGTGTCGATGATCGGCAAGCCTGCACCCACGGTCGCCTCGTGCAGCAGGCGGCGGCCGTGCGTCTGGGCGGCCGCGCGCAGCGCGTCGTAGCTGGCCTTCTCGGCGGTGACGGGGCGCTTGTTGGCGAGCACCACGTGCATCCCCGCGCCGAGCGCCGTCTTGATCGTGTCGGTCGTGTCGTCGGCCGTGAGGTCCACGAGCACCGGGTTCGACAGCGCGTGCCGCGCGACGAACCCGACGGCCTCGGCCGCGCTGGCCCGCCGCCCGCCGGTGGCTTTGGCGAGCGGTGTGGCCTTCGCCTTCGCGGCGGCGAGCGCCGCCAGCCGCCGCGGCGAGAGGCCGCGCGCGTCGAACACCAGGCCGCTCCTGTCGATCAGTCCGACGATGCGGAGCGTGAGCCCATCCTGCTTCACTTTCGCGATCATCGGGGCCAGCGTCCGCCCGATTTGTCCGAAGCCCAGGAGGACCACGTCCGTTCGTTCGGGGTGCGCCACCGCGCCCCCGCCGATCTTCGAGAGCTGGAACGCCGCGTGCACCGCCCGCTGCGCCCGCGGGGCATCTTTGGCGTCGACCACGAGCGAGAGGTTCAGCTCGGACGAGCCCTGCGCCGTGGCGATCACGTTGATCCGCGCCTCCGCCAGCGCGGAGAACACGCGCGAAGCGATGCCGGGCGTGCCTGCCATCCCGAGCCCGACCACGACCAGCGTGGCGAGACCGGTCTGCACCTCCACGCCGTCGATCTCCTGGCGGGCGATCTCGGGGCGGAACGTCTCCTCCAGGCTCTTCCGAGCGCGCTCGGCGCTCTCGGCCGGCACGCTGAAGCAGATCGAGTGCTCGGACGACGCCTGGGTGATGAGCGAGACGGAGATGCCCTCGTGGTGCACCGCGGCGAAGGTCCGAGCCGCGATGCCCGGGACCCCGAGCATGCCGCTGCCGGCAACCGTCAACAGCGCTTGTCGCGGAATCGCCGACAGGGCCTTCACGGGATACTGATCCAGCGTGCGGCGGCGCGAGATCTCCGTGCCGAGCGACGTGGGGTCGGCGAACGGACGGATCCGGATCGCCACATTTCGTTTGATCACGGGGATCAGCGCCCGGGGGTGCAGCACCTTGGCGCCGTAGTAGGCCAGCTCCGCCGCCTCCCGGACGTGTACCTGTGGCACCACGCGGGCGTCGGGCACGATGCGCGGATCGGCGGTCAACAGGCCCGGTACGTCCTTCCACAGCGACACCTCGCGGGCGCCCAGCACGCGGGCCAGCAGCGTCGCGGTGAGATCCGAGCCGCCGCGGCCCAGGGTCGCGACCTGGCCGTCCGGCGCCGCGCCGATGAAACCCGGCACAACCGGCACGACGCCGCGCGCCAACACGGGGCGCAGCACTGTGCGAGCGCTCCGCTCCGTGCGCCGCAGGTCGGGCGACGCGTTGCCGAACGTGCCGTCGGTCTGCACGATCTCGGCGGCGTCGACGTACGCCGCCGGGCAGCCCGCCGCGTCCAGCGCCGCCGCGAACAGCCGCGCCGACAGCCGCTCCCCCCGCGCGACGAGGTAATCGGTGGTGCGGGGCGTGAGCTCGCGCAGCACACCGAGACCACCCGCCACCTGCTCCAGCTCGGCGAACGCCTCGTCGATCAGGCGCAGCAGTTCCTCCAGTCGGGCGCCTGCGGGCACCAGGGCCCGCGCCGCGGTGGCGTGCTGCGCGCGCAGCGCCGCGGCCACGGCCCGCACGTGACTCGCGTCGCCACGCGCCGCGCGGGCCGCACCGTCGAGCAGCGCGTCGGTCACCCCGCTCATCGCCGACACGACCACCACGAGCGGGTCGGGGCGCTGCGCCAAGACGATCGCGACGGCGTGGCCGATCGCCGCGGCGTCCGCGAGCGACGCGCCGCCGAACTTATGGATGTGGGGAGGATGGGTGGAGCGGGCCCTGGCCATAGATCCCTCAGTCGGTCTCGTACCCGCCGGCCGGGCGGTCGGCGTGAAACGCCTGCGCGACGATGCCGCGGGCTCCCCAGGCCCGCACCATCGCGTCGCCCACGGCGCGCACGCCGTCGGCGGCGACCACCGCGACAACGGTCGGTCCCGAGCCGGAGAGCGTGGCACCGTACGCGCCCGCCTGCCGCGCGGCGCTCGTCACTTCGTCGTATCCGGGCACCAAGCCGCGGCGAAACGGCACGTGCAGCACGTCGTCCAGCCCGGCGGCCAGGAGGCGCGCGTCGGCGTGCGCCAGGCCGTGGACCAGCGCGGCACTCTTCGCGGCCGCCCGCACGGCGTCGGCGTGCGGCAGGGTGGCCGGCAGCGCGGCACGCGCGCGCTTTGTCTCCACGGTGAAGTCGGGCACGGCGAACACCAGTGCGAGCGACGGGTCAATCGGCAACGGCGTCACGACCAGGCCGCCGGGTTCGCGCAGCACGAGGTTGGCGCCGCCGAACACGGCGGGCGCGACGTTGTCCGGATGGCCTTCGAGCTCGCTCGCGAGCTCCGCCAGCGCCGGTGCGTCGAGCTTCAGCTCGAGCAGCGCCACGGCCGCCGCGGCCCCCGCCACCGTCGCGGCCGCCGAAGAGCCGAGCCCGCGAGCCACGGGAATGTCGGAGTGCGCGGCCAGGGCGAGGCCGAGGGGCACCTCGCGTCCCGTCTTCCGACAGGCCGCGGCGAAGCCGCGATACAGTAGGTCGGCCTCCGGCGCCGTTTCGAGCGTGCTCAGCGTCCCGGAGCGCTCGAGCGCAATGGACTTTCCGGGTGCCGTCCGCGCGGTGACGCGCAGCCAGCGCCCGATCGCCACCCCGACGCAGTCGAACCCGGCGCCCAGATTGGACGTCGAGCCGGCCACCCGCACGGTCACGCTCGCTCGCATCGCCTGCTCTTTCGGGAAACAGAAAAGCCCGGGCAATGCCACGCCGCGGGCGGTCGCTTTTTAGCACCTTGTTTAACGTGGCGGCAATACGCGGCAAATCACCACGAGCACAGCGGTTGTATGTATGTTCAATACTCGCCGCAGGCGTCCGGTGCGTCAAGGAGCAGCGATGGGGAAGATGCGAGTCGGCATTCTCGGGGCGACGGGGACCGTCGGGCAGCGCTTCCTGCAGCTGCTCGAGCACCATCCCCAGTTCACCGTCACCGCGCTGGCGGCTTCCGACCGGTCCCAGGGCAGACCCTACGCCGAGGCGTGCGCCTGGCGCCTCCCGGGCGCCGTGCCGGACGCCGTGCGCGGCCTCGTGGTCCAGGCGCCCGAGCCGCCGCTCGACTGCGACGTGGTGTTTTCGAGCCTCCCCTCCGACGTGGCGGGGCCGGTCGAGACGCGGTTCGCCCGCGCGGGGTACCGGGTCCTGACCAATTCGTCGCCGCACCGCATGGATGATTCCGTACCGCTGCTCATTCCGGAGGTGAACCCCGACCACCTCGCGCTGCTCGACGCCTGCAAGCAGACGGGCGGTGGCTTCATCGTCGCGAACCCCAACTGCTCGACGGTGATGATCGCGCTCGCCTTGGCTCCGCTCGCCGCCCGGTTCGGCGTCGCAGCGGTCGCCGCCACCACGCTGCAGGCCATCTCCGGCGCGGGATACCCCGGCGTGGCGTCGCTCGACATCACCGACAACGTGGTCCCTTTCATCGCCGAGGAAGAGGAGAAGATCGAGCGCGAAACGCGCCGGATCCTGGGCTCCCTGAATGCCGGCCGCGTGACCCCCGCGGCGTTCGTCGTGAGCGCGCAGTGCCACCGCGTGAACGTCGTCGATGGGCACCTGGCGGCGGTGCGGGTCAAGCTCGGCAGGCCCGCGGAGCCGGCCGAGCTGCGCGAGGCGTGGGCTTCCTTTACCGGCCAGCCTCAGGCACTCCGCCTCGCGAGCGCCCCGGAGCGGCCCATTCTCGTGCGCGACGAGCCCGATCGCCCGCAGCCGCGCCTCGACCGCGACGCCGGGCGGGGGATGAGCATCACGGTCGGCCGCATCGCGCGGGATGCGGTGCTGGGGCACCGCTTCGTGGCCCTGAGCCATAACACGATCCGCGGGGCCGCCGGTGCTGCGATTCTCAACGCTGAGCTGCTGATCGCGCGGGGTTACCTCACGCCGCGCTAGCCCCGACGAGTGTGCGCCGGGTCACCTTTTCTCCGCGCGGTATAGCACGGTGACCCCGGCCCGTAGTCCGCAGTCTTCCTCTCCAGGATGTGCGCCCGAGCGTCGTTAACGTCTGCAACATCGCCTCCGTCTAATCGTTTCCGGAGCGGCGCCCTGCACTCGAACAATTGGAGGATGATCAAGATGAGTCGCATGCCCAGGAGTGTCTGGCGCTTCGCCGCCGGCACCGTCGCCGTCGCGGCGTTCGCCGCGTGCAGCACGTCAACGGCTCCCAATTCCATGCTCACCCAAGCAGAGGCCAACAGCGTCGCGGAAGTCGTGACGACCGACGCCGCCGCACTCCCCGAGGGCGCGACGTTTAACAGCTCGACCGGCACGCCGTTCGCCGCCGGCCCGATGCTGGGCGCGCCGGTGATGCCCACGACGTCCGCGAGCTGCACGCCGACCAAGAGCCCGGCCTCGCCCACCAACTCGGATGGCGATCCGGTGCCCGACTCGGTGCACGTCGACTTCACCGGCTGCACCTTCACGAACACACCTTATACCGCGACGCTCAGCGGCACGATCGACTTCGTCGACCCCACGCCGACCATGACCGACATGGCACTGCGCACCCGATACACCGACTTCACTCGCAGCGTCACCAATACGGTGACCAATCTCACCCGCTCGGTGAAGGAGAACGGCACCCGCATGGTGGTGGGCAGCGCCGACGCACTGCAGCTGGCCGATACGATGCAGACCGACTACACCTTCGCCACCGGCGGCACGGCCACGCACGTCCGCAAGTGGGCGTCGAGCTTCACCGCCGACCAGGCCGGGTCGATTCAGATGGGCTCACCCCTCCCGAGCGGCACGTGGACGATCAACGGCGCATCGACCTGGACCTCTGGCACGCTCAGTTACGCGCTGGCAGTGACGACCAACCCGGCGCTGCACTTCAACGCCAGCTGCACCGTCGAGCCGCGCTTCGACTCCGGTACCCTGATGGCGACGGTGTCCCGGAACGGCGTCACCTCGAACGTCACCGTCCAGTTCACGGCCTGCGGGCAGTACACGGTTACACGGTCGTAGCCGAGCACCGCTGCCGAGCCTCCTCGAGGCCCGATCCCGCTGCCGGATCGGGCCTCGATGCTTATAATGAGCCTCTGATCCATGCCCACGTCATCCTCAATCCCGCCGCCGGGCGTGGCGCGGCGGCGCGCGCGCTCGATCCGATCGTGCGCGAGTTTCGGCGCCAGGGCTGGAGCGTGGAAGCCGAGCGCACCGATCGTCCCGGACACGGCGTCGAGCTCGCGGCGCGTGCGGTCCGCTCGGGTGCCCGCTGTGTCGTGGCCGTCGGCGGTGATGGTACCGTACACGAGGTGGCCAACGGCCTGCTGCTTGCGACCAGTCGGGTAGGGGCGCAGCGTGCTGCGCCCCTTCTGGGCGTGGTGCCGATCGGCAGCGGCAACGATTTCGCGAAGCTGGTCGGCCTGGCGCGGCACAGTTCGGCGCATGCGGTGCGGCGGCTCGTCACCGCCCGCACGGTCCCGTTCGACGTGGGGCGCGTGCTCGACGAGTACTTCGTGAACAGCGCCGGAGTCGGGTTCGGGGCCGAGGTCGTCCGCGTTCGGAACGCCATGCCGGGACTCGCGGGATTCCTGTCGTATCTGGTGCCCGTGTTCCGTGCCTTCGCGCGGTTCCGACCGCCGCGCCTCGAGGTGCGGGCGTCCAGATTTGGCGAGACGGGGTACATGATGATGGTCGAGATCTGCAATGGCACGACGGCGGGGGGCAGTTATCGCTTCGCTCCCGCGGCGCTCCCTGGAGACGGGTGGTTGGACGTGTGCGTCGTGCGGCGCGTCTCGCTCGCGCGGTTTCTGGTCGCCGTACCGCGCGTGATGCGCGGAACCCACGTCACGATGCGGGAGGTGACCGTGTTTCAGACGCGCAGCGTCACGTTGCGCTCCCTCGAGGGGCCGTTGGTTCTGCACCTCGACGGTGAGCTGCGCCAGCCGGGCGCGCGCGAGTGCACGGTGCGCGTGGAGCCGGCGCGGCTGAACGTGTTGGTGGCGCAGTGAAGACGGTCTGGCGGACGGGCGGACGGGCGGTCAGATGGGGCGCGGCTTGCGTGGCCCTGCTGTCGGCCCATCCGCCCGCCCGCCTATCCGCCCAGGTCCCCGACACGTCCCATGCTCCGCCGCCGGTCGTCACCACCGGCGCCGTGGTCGTTGCGCCCGACACGTCGCATCGCATCCGGCCGATGGGAGCGTTTCTCCGCTCGTTCCTCGTGCCCGGATGGGGGCAGGCGGTGACGGGGCGGCCCGTCGCCGGCGCCGTGTTCGCGACCTGGGAAGGCGTCAGCGCGATGATGACCCTCAAGGCGCAGTCGGAGTTCCACTACCTGCGGGAGGCGGGATCCGTGAACGTGGGAGCCAAGCGGCAGGAAGTGCAGGACTGGCTCGTCCTGTGGATCTTCAACCATCTGTTTTCCGGTGCGGAGGCGTTCGTGTCGGCGCACCTCCAGGATTTTCCCAAGGAGCTGAAGGTCCGGGCGTTTCCGGGCGGTGTCGGACTCAGCGTGCCGGTGCCCCGCCCGTGAACCGCGCACCGCTCGGCGTGTTCGACTCGGGGATCGGGGGCCTCACGGTCGCGCGCGCGCTGTTCGAGCGCCTGCCGCACGAGTCGGTGATCTACTTCGGCGACACCGCGCGCGTCCCGTACGGCCCCAAGTCGCCGGACACGGTGCGCCGCTACGCGGGGGAGATCCTCGCGTACCTGCTCGGGCGCGGCGTGAAAGCCCTGGTCGTGGCCTGCAACACCATCAGCGCGCACGCGCTCGACTATCTCTCCGCCCGTTCCCCGGTCCCCCTGGTCGGCGTGATCGAGCCGGGCGCGCGCGCCGCGGTGGCGGCGACCCGATCCGGAAAGATCGGCGTGATCGGGACCGCGGGCACCATCGCGAGCGGTGCGTACGAGCGGGCCATCAGGGCGCTCAGGCCCGATACGCCCGTCTGCGCGCAGGCGTGCCCCTTGTTCGTGCCCCTCGTCGAGGAAGGATGGTTCGACCACCCCGCGACCGAGCTGATCGCGCGGCAGTATCTCGAGCCGTTGCAGCGCGCCGGGGTAGACGTCCTCGTGCTCGGATGCACCCACTACCCGCTGCTCAAGCCCCTGCTCGCGCGCGTGCTCGGTGCCGGCGTGACGCTCGTGGACAGCGCGGAGGAGACCGCCAAGGCGGTCGCGCGGGCGATCGAGCAGGGCGACCTCGCCGCGCCGCCGGACGCGGCCTCGGTGCATCGCTTCGTCGTGTCGGACGACGAGCCGCACTTCCGGAAAGTGGGGGCCAGATTTCTTGGGGAGAAACTCCAGATCGTCGAAGTGGTCCCGCTTGGTTGACGTCTTTCCGTGACGTCTTTCCGTGACGCCTTTCCGCGACGTCTTACTGAAACGTTTTTAGCTCGACGCCGCTCTTCGTGATGACCGCGTATCTACCACCATCGAGAAAGGCACCGGGGTTCAAGTAAGCCCTGCCATTCGGTAGTTGTACAAGGGCCGGTCGGTGGGTGTGAGCGAGAATCACCAGCTCCAGGTCGGGCCGCCGCGCCAGCAGCTCCTCGGCGTAGCGGGCCTGCGCGCGCTCGGCGCGGTCCAACACCGCGCGGTCGCGGGTATTGTCCGCCAGCCTGCGCGACAGCTGGTGCGCGATCCAGAACCCGAGATCGGGGTGGAGCGCGCGGAACAGCCGGATGGTGGCGGCGTGGCGGGTCACGCGGTGCATCAGCCGGGCGCTCCAATGCTGTTCGGTCAGCCCGTCGCCGTGGGCCACGAAGGCTCGGCGTCCGGCCACGTCGATCTCGGCCTCGCCGGCGTAGAACGCGAGCCCCAAGTCCTTGGTGAGAAAGTCGCCGCCCCAGCGGTCGTGGTTGCCGCCCACGAGTGTGACGGCCACATCGCGCGCCCGGACGCGCTGCAGCTTTACCAGCGTGCCAAAGTGACGCCGCGGGATCACCGCGCGGTACTCGAACCAGAAGTCGAACAGGTCGCCGTTGATGAGGAGCGCGTCGCCCAAGTCCGGCACGGCATCGAGGAAGCGGTGAAACGCGGTGACGGTGGCGGGTGGCACCTGGCCCAGGTGGGCGTCGGCGACGACGATCACGCGCGATGCTGGGGCGGGCACGCCCCAAGCTAGGAATCCCGCGAAATGCCCGCAAGCGCCTGTCGTATTTGACTTTTGCCGATCCGCTGTGGAAGTTGCCACAGCGTGATCAGCTCGATAACGCTCCGCGTCAACTACTCCGAGACCGATCAGATGGGCGTGGTCTACCACGCCAACTACTTGATCTGGTTCGATCGCGCCCGCACCGAGCTGATGCGCGAAACCGGGGTCACCTACAAAGAGCTGGAGCAGCAGGGCGTGTACCTCGCGGTGTCCGAGGTCAACGTCCGCTTCCGCGCGGCGGCGCGCTACGACGATCTGGTGCGGGTGCGCTGCTGGGTCCGCGAGCTGGCGTCGCGGCGCGTCACGTTCGGCTATGCCGTCGACCGTGCGGCGACGGGCGACCTGCTCGCGACCGGTGTGACGTCGCTCGTCTCGCTCACGCACCAGCATACGCTCACCCACCTTCCCGCGCATGTGTTCGACCTCCTGCAAACGACTCCGGACCCGGTTCGTCTCTAGGTCCTGCGTGCTGCCCGTGGTGCTGGTGCTCGCGGCGCGCCCCGCCGCAGCCCAGCGCGATGAGGGAACGGTGGAGGCGCTGGCGCGTCTGCTCGCCGCCGCGGACGCCCGCGCATTCGACGCGGGGCTCGAGCGCGAGACGCTCGGGGCTCCCGACCCGTTCGTGCGTCGCCAGGCGGCCCTCGCCGCCGGCCGCAGCGGCGACACCGCCGCCGTGGCGCCGCTCGTCGCCGCCCTGCGGGACTCGAGTGCGGCCGTCCAGGCGGCCGCCGCGTTCGCCTTGGGGTTGCTCAAGGATGGGCGTGCCGTCGCGCCGCTCGCGGCGCTGACGCGCACCGGAGACGGGGCGCCGCAATGCGAGGCGGTCACCGCCATCGCGAAGATCGGCGGGGACGAGGGCGCGCGCGCCCTGGCGGACCTGCTCGACGTCAAGACCGCGGCCGGGGTCGGCACGTCGGCGGTGCAGCGGGTCGCGCTGCTCGAGGCGTGGCGCCTGGGGACCCGGGCGCCGGTGGCCCGGTTGACCGACTTCGCCCGCGACCCCGATCCGGCCGCGCGTGCCCACGCGATCTATTCGCTGGCGCGGTTGCGGATCGCGCGTGCCGTTCCGGCCCTGCTCGGCGCGCTCGCCGATCCCGAGCCGTACGTGCGCGCCGTCGCGCTGCGGGGCGTGACGCGCGCCTTGAGCGACAGCGCCCAGATTCCCGCGCCGGACGTGATCGCCCGCATCCGGCCGCTGCTCGGCGATCGCGACGGTCACGTCCGCGTCAACGCGTTGCGGGCGCTCGGCTCGTTCCCGGACAGCGCGCTCGTCGGCCTCGCGCTCCCGCTCGTCACCGATCGCGATGTGAACGTCGCCGTTCAGGCGGAGACGACCCTCGGCGTACTGGGGGGCGCGCGCGCCGCGGCGCTGCTTCGCGCCAGGCTCGCCAGCGTGCGGTTCGCGTTGCGCCGCCAGGCGGCGATCGCCCTGGCCCAGGCGGACAGCGCCGCCGGCGTGGCCGCCGCGGCCGAGCTGGCGCGCGACCGCGACTGGCGCTGGCGCAGCGTTGCGGCCGAAGCGTTCGGCGCCGCGCGCGATCGCGCCCGTCTCGACGTCCAGCTGACGGATTCCGACGGCCGCGTGGTCGCGCAGGCGCTCCAGGGCCTCGGCCGCGTCGTGGCCGAGGCCGACACCAGCCTCGCCTCGCGCGCCCGGGCCCTGCTCGCCCATCCGGACGGCGCGGTGCGCAGCGTCGCCGCCGACCTGCTCGCGCGCCATCCGGCGCTGGCCGACGTCGACGCGCTCGCGGCTGCCTATGAGCGGGCGGCGACCGACTCGTTCGACGATGCCCGGCTCTCCGCGCTGGCCGCGCTCGGCGCCATCGCCGGCATGGGCCCGGAGGGCCGGGCGGCGGTGGCCACCCGGTTCGTGGCCCGCACGCCCCGCCCGGACGATTCCCAGGTCCGGCGGCTCGCCGCGGAGAAGGTCCCCGACGCCGCGGTGCGCTGGGGGCCAGCGGCCCCAATTGCCACGGGGCGGTCGCTCGACGACTACCGTGCCGTCGTGCGGCGCTATCTCCTGCCGGTGAGCCGGGGCGACGCGTCCCCGCGCGTGACCATCGAGACCGATCGCGGCGCCATGGTGGTCGAGCTCTTCCCGAGCGAGGCGCCGCTCACGGTCGCGGCCTTTCTGGCGCTCGTCGATCGGCGCTACTTTGACGGCTCCCGGTGGCATCGCGTGGTCCCGAACTTCGTAGTGCAGGACGGCGATCCGCGGGGCGACGGTTGGGGAGGGCCCGGATTCGTGCTGCGCGACGAGCTGAATCTGGTGCGTTTCGAAACGGGGACGGTGGGAATGGCGTTGTCGGGGCCCGACACCGGCGGCAGCCAGTTTTTCATCACGCACTCGCCGCAGCCGCATCTCGACGGCACCTACACGGTCTTCGGCAGGGTGGTCTCGGGACTCGCGACCTTCGGGAGCGTGGCACAGGGTGAGCGCATTCGCAGCATCCACCGCTCTAGTGCTCGAGTTAACTATTGAGACCGCAACGTTTTTTGCTTGACCGGCGGATAGCACTCTCCTACATTGGCGCCTGTGCGTTGCTGCTCGGCTGTCCGCGCTCGGTGCCGCCGCTCGTGCCGATGCCGCTCGCACCGGCGGAGTGGGACAGTGCGGTGAGGTGGGCGGCGGCGACCGCGCCCGCTCGCCACACGCTGATTCGATTCCGCTGGAAGTATCGCGATGCGGGCAAGAGCTACGCCGGCAGGGCCGCCGTGCGGATTGCGCCGCCGGATTCGCTGCGCATCGATTATGCCGGGCCGTTCAACTGGGGAGCGGGCGCGGCGGTGGTGGTCGGCGACTCCACCGTGTGGGCCGATCCGGAAAAGAACTTCCGCTCACTCGTGCCGGCCGTGCGGATGTTGTGGGCGGGGCTCGGCATCGTGCGGCCGCCGGCGGTGGGCGCGGGCGTGTTCGGGCTCGCGGTGCCGGGGGTGGACAGTGCGCGGATCTGGCGGTTCGTGCAGGGTGAGGACACGCTCGACTATCGCTTGGCCCGGGGCGGCACGCGTGTGCTCGAGGCGGAGTGGCGGCGGCAGGGCAAGGTAGTGGCACGCAGCCGCGCCGAGTTGGACGTTCGTGCGATGCCGGCCAACGCCCGCATCGACTTTCCGGAGGACCCGGCGCGTTTTGAGTTCACGGTCGGTGCGGTGGACACGACGGTGGTGTTCGATTCGGCGACGTGGCGCAGGCGCCGCTAGCGCCCTCGCCCTAGCGCTGACGGCGTGCCCGTACAGCTTCAAGGGCGGCGGCCTGCCCAACATCAAGACCGTCGCCATCCTCCCGTTCGACAATCAGACCGCCGAGCCCGCGCTCACCAAGGAAGTGAACGATGCCGTGCTCGAGGCATTCCAGGGCCGGCTCGGGCTCCGCACCGCGGGCGAGAACAACGCCGACGCCGTGGTGCGTGGCAAGGTGACCCGCTACGATCCCGACGTGCCGCTCTCGTTCCAGGCGGGGCAGGGACGCACCGACGTCACGCAGCGCCAGGTGTCGATCACGGTCGATGTCGAGATCCTGGACCAGCGCGAAGGCAAGACGCTGTGGCAACGGCAGGGCCTCAGCGAAGTGGGGGAGTACCGGCCGCCGCAGGAGGCCGACGGGCGCAAGATCGCGCTGCAGAAGCTCGTGCGGGACCTGGTGGACGGAGCGCAGTCACAGTGGTGAACCGGCGGGGCACGAGCTCGATGGGTTGTCTCTTCACCCTGCTGATCTTCGTCGCGGCCCTGTACTACGGCGTCAACATCGGCGAGCTGTTTTTCCGCTACTACCGCCTGCTGGACGAGATGCAGACCCAGGCCCAGCTCGCGCCGTCGCTGGACGACGGCACGATCCGGCGCCGCATCCAGGCGGCCGCGCAGGACATCGGCCTCCCGCCCGAGGCCCAGCAAGTCAAAATCGCGCGCCGGGCGTCGCCGCGCGAGATCGTGATCGAGACCGAATACGCCGAGACCGTCACCCTCCCGCTGTTCACCCACACGTTCACGTTCCATCCCAAGGCGAGCCAGCCGCTGTAGCGTCCGGTGAGCACCGCCGAGAAGATCCGGGCCGCCGAGGCGGCGGCGCGCTGGCGCCAGCGGCACCCCGGCCCCGTGGTGTTCACCAACGGCGTCTTCGATCTGCTGCACGTGGGACACGTGGCCCTGCTCGAAGCGGCCCGCGCCGAGGGGGCCGCGCTGATCGTCGGCGTAAACAGCGACGCCTCGGTGCGGCGGCTGAGCAAGGGGAGCCGGGGTGACCGGCCGGTGGTGCCGGAGCGGGAGCGCGCCCGGCTGGTCGCGGCGCTCGAGCCGGTGGACTGCGTGGTCGTGTTCGACGAGGACAGTCCGCTGGCGCTGATCGAGCGGCTCCGGCCCGACGTCCTGGTCAAAGGGACGGACTACGCGCGCGACGGGATCGTAGGAGCGGACGAGGTGGAGGCGTGGGGCGGGCGCGTCGTGCGCGTCCCCCTCGTCGCGGGAGTGTCGACGACCGAGCTGCTGGCACGGCTGCGTGGCGGGGCAGGGGGGGCGGGGGGGGCGGGGGGGGCGGCGCGGTGACGTCTCCCGCAGCGCCGAGGAAGCTCCTCATCGCCACCCGCAACGAAGGCAAGATCCGCGAGATCCGCGACCTGTTCCAGGGACTGCCCTTTCAGCTGGCCTTCCCGGTCGACCAGTTTCTCGAGCGGCTCCCGGACGAAGGCGATCTCGAGCGCGGCACCAGCTTCGCCGAGAACGCGGTCGCCAAGGCGCGCTACTTCGCCAAGCGCGGCAACGTCCCGACCCTGGCGGAGGACTCGGGGCTCGAGGTCGATGCCCTCGAGGGCGCGCCCGGGGTGTTCTCGGCGCGCTGGGCCGAGATGCACGGCGCGGGGGCGGGCGATGCGGCGAACAACGCGCTGCTGCTCGCGCGCCTGGCGGAAGTGCCCGACGCGCAGCGCACCGCGCGCTATCGCTGCGTGGTCGCCTATCTCGAGACGCCGCTCGCGAAGCCGCAGCTGGTCGAAGCGACGTGCGAGGGGCGCGTGCTCACCGAGCCGCGCGGCGCCGGCGGCTTCGGGTACGACCCGTTGTTCTTTTCACTCGATCTCGAGATGACGTTCGGCGAGGCGCCCCTGCCGGCCAAGCAGCGCGTCTCGCACCGCGGGCGGGCGATCCGCGCGCTCGTCGAGGTCCTGGTGCGGCGCGCGGGGTAGCGGGTCGTATGCCGTTTGGATGGCGGCGCGGGACTAGGTAACTTGATGCTCGCAACGCCGACGGGGCGTAGCGCAGCCCGGTAGCGCGTCTGGTTTGGGACCAGAAGGTCCCGGGTTCAAATCCCGGCGCCCCGACTTCCCAACTCATTATGCCTCAACCTCGATTCACCTGATTCTGCGTCTTCTCACTCGCCCTTCACGAGTCTGTAATCGAGTACCTAAGGGTTCCGTCATTTTCGCGAGTTACCATCTTCGTGTGCAACGGCGGAGCGGTAGTGACGTCTCTCTGGTCACCAAATAGGCGTCCACATGCGGCGCTGTTCGCTCCAGGGCTGGTTCTCGGCGCTCCGCCTTCCTAGAGTCCGGACCGCCACCGCGGAGAGGAGGATCTCATGAGAGTCTGTTCGCTCGCGGTCTTGCTCATGCCCGCGCTCGCGCTCCCTATACTGCCCGCCCGGCCCACGGTCGCGGCCGCCGCTGCGGACACCGGGCGCATCCGCGCCCATCTCGCGATAGTTGAAGTGGAGCTGCGGAGGAAGGACGTGTCCGCACTCACGCCCGCCCAGCGCGAGGCCCGCGCGCACAACCTCGATGTGCTCCACCAATACTGGAGACGTGGGGTGTTCCCGGTGAACACGGACTTCCCAGGCCAGCGGGTCCCCTACTTTGTGGATCGATACGGAACGCGGTGCGCGATGGCGTACCTCATCGAGCAATCGGGGCACGGGGGCCTCGTCGCGCGCATCGCCGCGACGCACGACAATGCTCATATCGCTGACCTGAAAGACGACGCCGAGCTCGTTGCCTGGTTGCGCGAGAACGGTCTCACGGCGGCCGAAGCGGCGCGCATCCAACCAGCGTACCGGAATCCGTTCGCCGATTTCGCGGGCAGGTGGGAAGGGAAGGCGGTGTTCGCCCCAAGAGACACCGTTGTTGTTCCGTATGTGCTGACGGACACCGGTGACACCAGGAGCTGGACGCTGACGTTTCCGAGCCGGGATCCCGTCCCGATTCGGGTTGTGACAGCCGGCGGAGACAGCCTCGTCACGGAAGCAGGACCGCTGGCGAGCATTCTCGGGCCGGGGCGCCGGATGACGCGGCTCCGCACGATCCTACACTATGGCGGGAACGTACTGACCGGCACGGTTGAGGTGCGATATGCCTCAGGCCGCGTCGTCCGAGGCAACACCGAAGCGGTTCTGGGGTGCCCCGGTCCGACATCGCCCGAGGACGTGGTGACATTCGTGCGCGGTGCCCACTTCTCCCAGTTGCGTTGCATTACGACGATTGGTCCCGTTCTCGAACGCCAAGGCCTCGTATTCCGGGTGACTTATGGCGAAGGGGGGCACGTTGCTAGTTTTTCCGGTTTTCCTTCCCGGATCGTTTTGAGGTGGCGCGGTCGTGTGGGATGGATCCTCGATGATTGGACGCCGGTTGACCCTGCCGCTCCCGAGAGACCAATTGCTCTCCCGTCCCCGCCGGGGGGTTTCCGCGTGCACCCCGACGACAGCTTGCTGGTGACACCGGCCTTCCTCCGTGGGATGACCGCACTTGGACTGCGGCTCGCCTGGGCCAAGACTCTGCTTCGGAGCCCGCATGTGCCGCGATTCGTCCTTGCGGGCCTGATCGCCGCCCTTGCGGACACCACCGATGAGGCGCTCGCCGCCCTGTTAATGACCGCGCCTCCAATCGCTCGGGACCCGGAACTCCTCGCCGTGCTGGCTCGCCTCCCCGTGCCGCGGGACTCCATCGCTCACAATAGCGATGGGGGCAGCTACTTCGTGACGGTATCCACCGGATACGGGCCAGCGCGCAACACCGCCGACAATTTTCTGTGGAAGCAATCCTTGTCGTTCATCGCCTCTCCAAAGACCCCGCCCACCGCTCTCCTGGCGCTCGCCACTTGGAATGATCGACACCCGTTCTGGGGCGGGGGGCGACTCGAAGTATTCGAGGCACTCCTCGCTCGTGCGACGCGCGACCAGGATGCACCGACGCTGGACGCCCTGGCGCGCGCACGTCGGGGTTATGAGCAGTACGACGATCTCGCGCCACTGCGCGCCCGGGCCGCCGCCGCCCTCAGCCACCTGGCTCGCCCATGACCATCCCGGGTCGTCGATGGCCTGGGCTGGGGTTCGGCCATACACTGTCCAGAAGTCTGGTGCGGCGGGGCTCCCTGCAACCTTCGGGGCGCGCGTCCCGTCCAACTTCCTGAATCGACTCCCGGAGTCCTTATGCGGTTCGCCGTCCTTTTTCTAGCCGCCATCCTGGCAACTCCCGCCTTGTCGGCCCAGCGCGCCGTTCCCTCCAGCGGGCAATGGCTGATCGACCCGGGTGAGCGTCCGGGCACCGTCCAGCTCTCCGTCCGCTACGGCGAGCGTCGGTACTCGGATAACTGGAGTCGGGACGTGCCCCTAGGCGCACTTGTGGGCCTCTCCGCGGCGGACATGCGCGGATCGGGAATCACCGTGCATTTCAAGATCGTGCGGTCAGCTGGCACGCTCGACTGCGACGGCTGGTTCGACGACGGCAAGGGCTCGGGCCATTTCACGTATCAGCCGAATCCCGATTTCGTGACCGAGCTGGCCAAGCGGGGCATTAACGCGCCGACGGCCTGGGAGCAGTTCCAGATGACGATGGCGGGCGTGGGGTTGGACCTCGTGGACGAACTGGCGCGCCAGAAGTATGACCGTCCGACCGCCGCAGAGCTCGCGCGGATGGCGACGCACGGTGTGGACCTCGAGTATGTCCGGGACATCGGGGCTAGGGGGTATCACCTGAGCGACTCGAAAAGCCTCGTCCGGATGCGGGATCACGGGGTGGACCCGGAGTTCATCGAGTCACTGAACACCGCGGGCTACAAGAATCTGACCGCCGAGGAGCTCGTGCGCGTGCGGGATCACGGTGTGGATCCGGAGTTCATCGCGTCACTGGACAGCGCAGGCTACAAAAACCTCGGCATCGAGGCACTCGTACGTCTGCGGGATCACGGTGTGGATAGTGACTACATCGCGGACATGAAGGAGATGGGCTACGCGCCGTCGGACCCCGAGGACCTCGTAGAGTCGCGCGACCACGGCGTCGATCCCTCGTATATCAGATCGCTCAAGGAGGCAGGGTACGAGCGGCTGTCCTTGCGCGAGCTGCGCCGAGCGCGCGACCACGGGGTGACGAGGGGATTCATCCAGCGCGTGAAGGACCGCGGGTACGGCAAGCCGTCGATCGACGAGGTGATCCGACTGCGCGACCGAGGGCTCGACTAGTGGTGCTGTTAGTAGTGTAGACGATTTGCGGATTACTCCCACCGAACGCAAACTGTATGTACACCGAATCATAACCGCTTGCGAAAACGCGCGTCGGCTATTCACCGAGGAGCCACGACGATGAGCAGGATGCAACTCGTCCCGTTTATCAACTTCCAGGGCCGGGCGCGCGACGCCATGCAATTCTATCAGCACGTGCTTGGCGGCACGCTGGAGCTGCACACCGCAAATGAGAAAGGCGAACGCCGACCGGCCGGCACCGGCGACCGGGTCACCGACGCGCAGCTCGACGCGGACGGCCTGCGCATTGTCGCCACCGACGGCCACCCCAGCTACCCGGCGACCGTCGGCGATCACATGGCGCTGAGTTTGTCCGGCACGGATAAAGCGCGGCTGACGAAGATCTTCAGCAATTTGGCCGAAGGCGGCAAAGTGCAGATGCCGCTCACCAAGCTAGCGTGGGGCGCCGAAGTGGGGTGGCTCAAGGACAAGTTCGGAGTTAGCTGGACGGTGAGCATCGACGGCACGGGATGATGCACCTTGCGCTGGCGGGCGGGTCGCCCGCAGCCTAAGCGGGATACCTTGTCTCGATCGCGGCATGTTCACCTCATGGCGTCTCCACCAACACGTGGCACGCGACGTGCAATGGCAGATGGTGCGACCGCACGCGACACGCGGGCGTGACCGCGCTCCAGTTGCGCCGCTGTTGCGTTCACGCATCACCGGTCGGCCTCGCGTAAAGATCTCGCGTTCTAGGAGTTGTGCTGCAGCGACGTTCGCCGATTGCTTTCATGCGCCCACGGTGTAGCATAAAGAGACACGGCGGATCCACTAAGTACCTGGAACGGATGGACAGCGCGGCGGGGGAGTCGTGATGAAGCGAGCGGCGGCATTGGGGACATTGTGCGTGGCGGTGGCGCTGGCGGCATGCGCTGCAGCTCGCATCGTCGTTACTGTTGACGTGCTGAGCTTCCTGCGGGCGGACAGCCTCGACGCGTTTTCTTTCGGCGTCCGCGGCGGTGTGCCCCAAACGGACCTCACGGTGTCACGGCCGTTCTCACTCCCGTCGCGCTTCGGGCCGGGCAATGTCGACTCCGTTGCGGTGACCGCCGGCGCGGTCCTCCAGAACACGCAGGGCGGCGGGAACGTCACCCTCGACGTTTTCTTCGCCAAGGACGAGGCCAGCCTCTTCCTCGGCCAGCCTTACGTCGGCGCCACAGCCACCGTGTCGGGCGTGCAGGCAGATACTCTGCTGCCGCCGACGACGCGGTCGGTGAACGATACCGTCTTCAGTACCCCCGACGTGTGGGTCGGTGTTCGGGCTCGCTTCGCGACCGATCCCGGCCCGGACCTGGTCGGCCGACTGGCCCTGACCGTCCTGCAGCTGCGGGTCGTAATGCACGACCGAGGCTTCTGAGTCCAGCGCCGATCTCTTCCCAGGTCGGGGGGCACCCCTAGGATGACCTGATGTCCGATACCCGCCCCATCAATATCCTGCTCGTCGAGGACAACGCCGACGACGTCGAGCTCACGCGGCGGGCGCTCGACCGCGCCAAGGTGCGAAACCAGGTTTGGACCGTGAGCGACGGCGCCGACGCCCTCGCGTTCCTGCGGGGCCAGCCCCCGCACCAGGACGCGCCCCGGCCCGACCTCGTGCTGCTCGACTTAAACCTCCCGGGGTTGGACGGTCGCGACGTACTCCTACGGATCCGCGAGGACCCCCAGCTGCGCGGGCTCGCCGTCGTGGTCCTGACCGCCTCCGAGGAGGAGCGCGAGCACCTCGCAGCGCTCGCGGCCGACGCTTTCCTCACCAAGCCCGTCGACCTGGACCGCCTGGGATGGCTGGTCCGCGTGATGGCGAACTTGGGATGGGCGATCGTGAAGACGGACGGCTGACCCGACCCCCTGGAACCGCCGGGCCGCCCCAGGTGTTCAGTCGGGTGCAGCCTGAGCGGAGGAGAACATCATGCGCAGGAAGGCTCGCCAAACCGCGCCGCGCCGGCCCTGCCGCCACCCGCAGCAATATGAAACCGACTGGCTCGGCCGGACCTATTTCGGCTGTCCCATCTGCAATCGCTGGAAGCTGACGAAGCCGAAACACGCCCCCGCCGACGGTAAACGCCTGGCGGCTTGAAGGAGAACAGGGGTCAGGACATGCAGTCCTGGCCCCTTGTTGCCGTCCACCGCTGTGCGTCTGTGCGTCTAGCTGTTGCCTTTCCTATTCCCCATAGGGAATCCAGATGTTCTTCACCTGAGTAGCTTGGCGCAGGAATTCACGGCCCTCTCCCTGCTGCCCGTCCGTCCAGTCCCTCGGGTCCCACTCCACCCACGTGCGCTTCATGTTTCCCGCCGACGCCCGCTCGACGTCGGCGCCCGCCGTCTGATTCCCGAAAAACCACACCGAGTCCACGTCGTCGTGCTCTGCCAGCACCTTCGCGAGCGCATCCTTGGCTCCGGTGACGATATTGATAACGCCCGGGGGGACGTCCGACGCCTCGAGCACCGTGTACAGCTCGGTCGCCGCCAGTGGCCGCTCCTCGGAGGGGACCACGACCACCGTGTTGCCGACCGCCACAGCAGGGGCGACCAGCGACACCAGACCCAGCAGGGGATGCTCGTCCGGGCAGGCGATTCCCATCACGCCCATGG
>Ga0070698_100001384_pt1 | contig 26879 bp, 15 predicted proteins | sample KBSK1502metaG_FD_65477 | JGI IMG/M metagenome (GOLD analysis project Ga0070698, IMG submission 65477) | Corn, switchgrass and miscanthus rhizosphere microbial communities from Kellogg Biological Station, Michigan, USA - KBS K1-50-2 metaG | ecosystem: Host-associated > Plants > Roots >... | reverse complement strand
TCGTCAGTTGTGCGGTACTTTTCAATGGTTCGTTGTAGTATCTCGATTCGTCAGCGTAAGAAAAACGACTGACAACGGACTACGGACAACTGACAAACCCGCTGATTCTAATCGCTGGCCCGAAGTTCCAGCAACACGTCGCGCGCCACATCGAGCACACGATCTTGTTCGTCATCACTAACGTTGAGCCGCAAAACGCCTGCAGGTGTGAACAGTGCCCCGTCGTGACTACTTACAAAATCAGCTAGTTTTTCTGGCAAAATGCGCGCCTTTTCACTGAATTTCAGAGCGAAACCTTCCGGTGTTTTGTCGATCGAGAGGACGCCGATCTCCTCAGCGAGCCGGCGTAAGCGTGCATAGGAAAATAGGTGCTCGACCGACAACGGAATGCGCCCGTAACGATCCTCCGTCTCTGTCCGGATGGCCGCGAGCGTCGCTTCGTCTCTCACCGAAGAAACACGTTTGTACGTTCTCAAACGCTGTCCCATGTCCTGTATGTAGTCCTCAGGTATTGCCACATCGACCCCGAGATTCAACGAGACGCTTGTTTCGTCTTCCACGGATTCACCGCGCAACTCCGAAACAGTACGCTCGAGCATTTGCGTGTACAAGTCGAACCCCAATGCGTCCATATGGCCCGATTGTTGGCCGCCCAGGAAGTTTCCTGCACCACGGAGTTCCAGATCGAGAGCGGCAATACGAAAACCGGCGCCCAGATCGGAGAATTCCCGAATTGCCGCCAGACGTCGGCGAGCTATTGGCGAAAGTTCTTGTTCCCCAGGTATCAAAAGGTAAGCATAAGCACGTCTGCTCGAGCGACCGACTCGTCCCCGTAGTTGATAAAGTTGAGAAAGGCCATATTGATCGGCGCGGTTTATGATGATGGTGTTGGCACGGGGGATGTCTATCCCGTTCTCTATGATTGTGGTCGCAACGAGAACATCATACTTAAAGTCAATGAAGTCGAGCATGACCCGTTCCATCTGCTTTTCGTTCATCTGGCCATGCCCCACTGCCAGACGAGCTTGCGGCACAAGTCGCTGCACCAACGCGGCGATTGTCTCAATTGTCTCGACGCGATTGTGTATGAAGAAGACTTGACCGCCCCGTGAGAGTTCCAGATCAATCGCTGACTTAACAACGTTATCGGAGAACTGCACCACCTGAGTCTGAATGGCCAGGCGATCGCGCGGTGGGGTCTCAATGAGCGACATGTCCCGCAGGCCACTCAGCGACATGTTGAGAGTGCGTGGTATCGGCGTGGCGGAAAGAGTCAAGACATCTATGCTCTTCTTCAACTGCTTCAGCCGTTCCTTGTGGGCGACGCCGAATCTTTGTTCCTCGTCCACTACAACAAGGCCCAGGTCTTTGAAACGAACATCTTTCGAGAGAATGCGGTGCGTGCCAATTACGACGTCAACCTCACCGGCTTCGACACGTTTCGCAACTTCTTTCTGTTCCTTTGCCGAACGAAAGCGGGACAACAATTCCACCTTTACGGGAAATGGCGCGAAACGAGTGCGGAAGGTGTCGTAGTGCTGATAAGCGAGAACAGTGGTGGGCGTGAGCACAGCGGCCTGTTTGCCTTCCATTACGGATTTGAACGCCGCGCGCATGGCTACTTCAGTCTTTCCGTAACCGACGTCTCCGCAAAGCAGACGATCCATCGGCACGGTTTCTTCCATATCTTTCTTAACGTCTTCAATTGCTGTCTCTTGATCAGGAGTCAAGACAAACTCAAAGCCATCCTCGAACTCCTGTTGCCAGGGTGTGTCGGCTGCAAACGCGTAACCACCTACCAGTTTGCGTTCGGCATAAAGACGCAGAAGTTCGTCGGCCATGTCGCGCATGGCGCGCTTCGCCTTGGCCTTCGTCTTTTGCCACCCAATGCCGCCCAAACGATCAAGCTGAGGTTGATGTCCTTCGGCGCTGGAATAGCGCTGGACCAGATCGAGCCGTTCGACAGGGACGTAGAGTTTTGCCTCCTCAGCATAGTAGAGAAGCATGAACTCACCGCTGCGCGGACCGAGCTCCAGCGTTTGCAAACCACCAAAGCGCGCGATGCCATGATCGACATGGACCACATAATCGCCCGGTTTGAGATCACGAAAATCCGATAAAAAAGCCGCTGTCTTTGATCGTCGTTTCGCTACGTCGGTCGTCTGCCGTCTGCCGTCACGCCCCACTCCGCGGCGTTCTACAGATTCAGCGGCCTCATCGAAAACATCCGTCTCAACATGAACAATCAATTGCGAAGCAGGCAGTTCAAACCCGCCGCTCAGACGCCCGACCGTGACGATTACACTCGTCGAGTCTGAAGTCTCGAGAGGCTCCGCAACCAGCGCGAGTCGCGTTTCCACGTTATATTCACCGAGGATCTCCGTTAGCCTTTCGGCCACGCCCAGGGTGGGCATAACAAACAAGGTGGTCCTTGCATTCTCACGCGCGCGAACGACTTCGGCGGCAAGATCTGCCACTCGGCCGTGATAGCGCATGGTCGATTGGGCCTGCCACTCGATTTCACTTGCAGTCTCCGCGGTAGGAAACAGAAACATCGGTTTCCGCGTGCCACGACTCCGCCCAAGTTGCACCTTAGGCGCCTCAGCATCGAGGGCCAGACCCTGATCTATTTCCGCAGCGGCACGACCTAACGTGCGCAGCTCAACTCGTTGGCATTTAGCGATCATCTCGCGCAGTTCTTCAACAGTCAGATACATCTCTTCTGGCGCCAGAGCTATATCGTCGGCAGTTTCAACTTCGCGGTAACTGTCCGCCAGCGACTCATAAATGTCGCTAAGATAGGTCTCTATTCCTGCTGGCTCATCAATGATGAGTACTGCGTCCTTGAGGTGTTCGAAGATCGTGGAGTTACAGTCTCGAACTATCGGCATTAACCATTCCCAGCCTGGAAAAGGTTCCCCTTCATCTGCAAACGCTGTCCTATCGCGCAGCGCTCGGGCGTAACGATCTTCGTGCCAGCGCTCCCGCGCCATTTCTGCCCAAAAGCGGAAATCTCGCGCCGTGACCGCGAGTTCGCGCATTGGCGCCACTTCGACTTCGTCTAACCGTCTCGTTGAAAGTTGGGTTTCAGGATCGAATTCTCGTAATGAATCTATGGTGTCACCGAAAAATTCGAGACGCACCGGCAGGTCTCTTCCGGGCGGCCATATGTCAAGAATGCCACCCCGGATTGAAAATTCGCCGACGCCGCTCACTGGATCCTCTCGCATGTAACCTGTGGCTATCAGTTTTTCAACAAGTTCTTCAGGGGAATGATCTGCATCGCGCTTCAGGAGCGCTCCCGCTTGCTCAATTTCGGCAGGAGCCACTGTCTTTCGCGCCAAAGCCCGGGCCGTGAGAAGAACAAAATCTTGAGATTGACGTTGCAAACGCCAAAGCGCCAAGGCGCGTTTTTCAAGTGTCTGAGCATGGGGAGATATACCCGCGTAAGGATCTGTTTCAGAAGCTGGAAGAAGCAGTACTTCAGCATCGCAGCTCTCTTTGCCGGATAACGCGCAATACCAGAAGCGTAAGTCGCGTTCCCAGGTCTCCAGGTCGCCAGTAGCTTGAGTAACAACGGCGAAAGTCTTTTTTATCTCGCGTTGCAGTGCGGCCAACGCCAAAGCACGAGCCGACCCAGCCACCAGGCCACTGATTGAGATCACTCGAGCGCCACGCCGGAGTTCTGCAAGAAGACGCTGGTACTCAGTCGTTTCAAACACTCGGTACAACGTATTTTGTAATGCGCTCGTTTGGATAGTACTGCTCATCTGAAATTTTAGATTTGAGGTTTTAGATTTTTGATTTCAGTGCCTGGGCCAATCCTCGAATCGGTCGAACACTCTCTCGCTTTAAACGTTAAGCCTGAGACTTGGAGTTTTTCTTACCCTGCTTCATTCTTTTAAGCAACGTCGTCGTCGAGGCTCCCTCGACAAACGGTATTGACAGTACCTGCCCACCAGCCGCTTCTACTTCCTCTCGGCCGTGAATCTCATCGAGTGTGTAGTCGCCCCCTTTCACAAGCACGTCCGGCAACAGACTCGCAATCAGAGCGCGTGGCGAAAGCCCATCAAAGACCGTCACATAGTCTACCTGTCGCAAAGCGGCCAGAATCTCAGCTCGTTCATGTTCCTTTATTACTGGACGATCGCTTCCCTTCAATTTACGCACCGCTCGATCGCTATTGATCGCAACCAGCAGCGCGTCGCCAAGTTCGCGAGCTTCCGCGAGATAACGCACATGTCCTACGTGCAACAGGTCGAAAACTCCATTCGTAAAAACAAGCCGGACCCCGGCAGAGCGCAAACGTTTACGCTCCCCGAGCATTTTCTCCGGGCTCAGAATCTTGCCGCTCATTCAATCGAAGAATCTAACACGACATGTTTCGGTTAGTTAAATGGGCCGAGAGGTGGTCGGGTGGGTTATGGGCGGTTAAATTCCGGGAAGAACAAGTAACAGTCCGGGCACTCAACTACAGAACCGGGTGCGGTAGCGACCGCACTCAACTACGAAACCACTTGTGATAGGGCCCAACTAATATCAAGAACTACTCCTTAAGACCTGAGCACATGAACTCCTGATCTTGCCTATCCTGAACGTCGAGTGCAGTCACTACCGTTCCTGGTTCTGTATTGAGTCGCTTCCTTCACATAGTGCGGAGTTTGCGCTCGACTGCATCGCTCTCTATAATTCGCGCTTTACTATTGGAGTCAAAATTTGTCGACACCCTTCATCGAAGAGAACGATCAAACCGAGGCACGGCGTCAGCATCTCGAGGCTTTGCGGCTGCTTGTCGGAAATGTTTACCCAAATAAGTTTGAACGTAGCGAGATCGTAGAACCCGGACGGGAAGATACGATTACGGCAATCGCTGAAAAGTTTCGCGCCTTCGAGCCGAAGAAGGACGACAGTGTTCGCCCCGCAGCGGAAGAGATCGAACTCGCAAACCAGCAGTTGAATAAGTTTTCGGTGCGCCTGGCCGGACGAATTGCTTCACCACCTCGCCAGATGGGCAAAGCTGCGTTTGTTCACATCTCAGATGGGGTATCGCGTCTACAGCTATATCTTCGCAAGGGCGAGTTCGCCGGTGTGCGTAACGACGTGAACCGCGGCGCAGTCGACGGCTGGTCCCTATTTGAGCTCATCGACCATGGCGATTTCATAGGAGTTGAGGGTTATCTATTCGTTACGAAAACTGGAGAGCTGTCGGTCCATGTCCAGAAATTGCAGTTCCTGGCCAAGGCCCTGTTGCCGCTGCCTGACAAGATGCACGGATTGCACGATCCGGAGATCCGCCAGCGCCAACGCTATGCAGACTTGATTGCCGGAAGTTTAAAACTTGAAAAGGACGACGCGCTAACACCGCGCGAAGTCTTCGAGCGACGCTCATCGGTCGTTCGCGAAGTCCGCCGCATTCTCGATGACCACGGTTATATTGAAGTCGAGACTCCGATGTTGACCCCCTTAGCGACAGGTGCCGCGGCACGCCCTTTCAAGACACATCATAACGCGCTGGACATCGACCTTTACGCGCGTATCGCGCCGGAATTGTATTTGAAACGACTACTTGTTGGAGGTTTTGAAAAGGTCTACGAACTCAATCGGAACTTCCGCAACGAAGGTATCTCAACGCGTCATAATCCCGAGTTTACGATGCTCGAGTTCTACTGGGCATATGCTGACGTAAACCAGATGATGGATTTCTGCGAGGAGTTGTTACGCGCCGTGGTCTTTACTGTGCTGGGCCATACACATGTGCGATATGGGGAGCACGACATCGACTTCGCTCGTCCATTCCAAAGAATGACAATGAAGGAAGCGATTAGTGCAAGTATTGTTCATATTAAGCCAAAATATCGAGTGCTCGGTGGTAAGGAAATAAACGCCTCATGGTTGGAAGATCCAGAACTTGCTTTAGCCCTAGCCGATTTTTTGATCATGATGGAAGAGAGAGCTCAGCCCCTCATTGAGAGCATAGAGATTGCCGGCAAACAGACTAGTCATACCTTGTTGAAGGAGCCGCTTACTAGAGACGAAATAGAAGAGGAGTGGTCACGATGTGTTTCGCGACGTAAGGAAAAGCTCTCAGATGATGACTCTGCTACTAACTCAAGGCCTGTAGAGGCCATCGTAGAACTGTTCGAGTTGATCGCCGAGAAGACTCTAATCCAACCTACACTTATTTACGACTACCCAAAAGTCATATCTCCGCTCTCGAAGGCCTCACCGTTAGATCCGTCCGTTGCGGAGCGCTTTGAACTCTTCATCGCAGGCATGGAGTGCGCCAACGGCTTTTCGGAACTGAACGATCCGGCGGAACAATACCAACGGTTCAAAGATCAAGTGCAACAACGCGAGCGCGGTAATGAAGAGGCGATGGTGATGGACGAGGATTACATTCGCGCGTTGTCTTACGGAATGCCACCCGCGGCAGGAATTGGGATAGGAATCGACCGCTTCGTGATGCTCCTTACTAACAAACTGTCTATCCGAGACGTAATACTCTTTCCGCACATGAGACCCAAGGGGGGTACTATCTGAATTGGCTCATCAGCAACTGGATTGCTCAACTTAAGTAACCTCTCAGGTCAGGAAGGTGGATCCTGTCCCCGCCTCAAGTTTGAGTGCCATTCAAGCTCGGAGCGGGGACTGGGTCCACCTTCCTGACCTGACAGGTGGTAGCAGTTGAGTGGCTGACCTTTCGTTGGAGCCGCCTAAGTCAAGACACTGCCTATGCTTCTGACAAACAGACAATCAATTCGCGACGTGATACTATTCCCGCACTTAAGACCCGAACGAAAACCGACAGAACCCGATTCCTCGAAGCAATAACTCAATGATTACCGATTCATTAGCCGTTGCTTATGCTTTCTTTAATTCACTAAAAGGAGCCTAGTTATGAACCGCAAACTCTTTGCCTTTGCCATTATTCTCGCGCTTGCTTTCGTCCTCTATGCGCAGGGCGCGAAGACAGTTAAGATTGATGGCTACATCATCGACAACGCCTGCGCGGCCAGTCACGTGAAAGATGCCAACTTTGGCGAGAGAGTGAAGAAGCATTCAACCTCGTGCGCCCTGTCGCCGAACTGCGCGGGAAGCGGATACGAGGTGTACACCGCAGACGCAAAGCTTTACAAACTCGACAAGGCCGGCAATAAGAGCGCTGAACAACTACTGAAGGAGACAGATACCAAGATGGGTGTGCAGGTCTCCGTCGAAGGTACTATTGACGGCGACACGATCACGGTATCCAAGATCACCGAGAAGACCAACTAACGCGCCGACAAGATTTCACAAGAAGGCCCGCAGTAGCCAGTTGCTCCTGCGGGCCTTCCTTTTCATTCAGACAGGTGTTTGAGTTAGTTATTTCGCCGTAGTTTCCTGGTGGCTGGCCGCATACCATTTGCCACCGCGTCTTACATACAAGCTGCTGGCCCATACCGCGGGTGGCACGGTTTGCCCGCCGCAGGTTCCATTCTGCGAGGCTTTGTAAGTTAGAAACGCCGCATCACTGCTGAAGAACGTAACCTTGATGTCACTCAGGTCGTACGACTTAACATCGCACTGCATGCTCGACATCTCTTTTAGCGATGCCGCTTTGTTAGCAACACCGTTGTCACTGACCATGAGACTGTCAGCTGAAAGATAAGCTTTGAACGGCTTGGAGTCTTGCTTTTTCCACGCCTCCCAAAGTTTCTTTTCTGTCGCGACGATGATCTTTTGACTTTGCGCCCTGCTCATCGCGGGTTTTGGCGCTGGCGAAGGCGCGGGAGTCGCCTCCTGCGCAAAAGCAATCGAGGCGACAACTAACACGAAACCGATAGCCATGGGGAATCTTCGTTTCATTGGATTTAAGCTCCTTGAAGAAGAATGTTTGAGGCTTTCGAGCGCGGTACTTTTACTACCGTCTTGAGGGAGCTGTCAATGAAATTGGTGCTTTGTACTTGGTGCTTTGTACTTGGTGCTTTGTGCTTATTTCCCTAAACGCGGAGCTTCGGCTCGAACGTAAGCGACAACTGTTCCACCAAACCCCACGGCCCATCCGTGCGTGCGATCGGCGAAAAATATCCTCTCGAGCGGGTGTTCTGTATCACTATGCTCAGAAGTCCAATGCAAGCCTCCGTCGTTTGTATAAATGATGGTACCCTCTGCGCCCACAACCCACCCTTCAGCAGCATCCAAAAACTTTACGTCAAACAAATCAGTGGTAACTCCGGAATTTTGTTGCTGCCAGGTTCGCCCGCCATTTTCGGTGCGGTAGATGCTGCCATTGCTGCCCACTGCCCAACCCAGGCGATTATCAACAAATGAGGTTGCAGCAAAACGAATCGCAGTCTCAGTCGCGCCGGGCAAGCGCGAGAGATGCCAGGTTTCTCCGCCATCGGAAGTTTGTATGATGGTAGATCCCGCGCCAACCAACCAGCCGCGATCCTCGTCGATGAATGTCCCACCAAGGAGGAGGTGACGAGTGGGAGAATGCAACCGGGCCCAGGTTTCGCCCGCGTCGCGCGTCGCATAAATAGCGCCTCCTTCACCGAAGGCCCATCCACGTCCTCCATGACTGAAAACCGCCCGCATAAGGCGGGCGTCTACGTCAGCGCCACGGATGTTGATTCGTTTCCAGTGTTCACCGGCATCGCTGGTCTGCATGAGGTAAGAGCGCGGTTGTTCCTTCGTCTTCAATTCATAAACGTTGGTCTCACAAACAAGCCATCCATTCTGGTCGTCGGTAAAATAAATGTCACGCAGGATATCTTCCGTTGGTTGAGATTTTGCTTGCCAGGTTTTGCCACCATCAAGCGTTCCCAGCAACGTACCCCTGCTTCCCACGGCCCAGCCACGGTTTTGATCGAGAAAGAAAACAGCATGAAGCCAGGCGAGTGATGTGACCCGCTGCCGCGCCCACGCTCCTGTTTGGGCGAAGACTGGCAAGCAAAGAAGGGAAAGGAGCAGGAGCAGACGGCAGCAGCAGGAAACATGACGGTGCGCTCTTATCAAAAACGACGCTACGCCGACATCTCTACCGCGAACCCCTATGGTCATCTTTTCTATCTTTCCAACTAGCTTCGAAGGGAAAGGAGCAGGAGCAGACGGCAGGAGCAGGAAACATTATCCTGTGCACCCCATGGTCATCTTTTCTATCTTTCCAACTAGCTTCTACAGCAACGAACCCGCTTTCTGACGTGGCCTTCTGCTCTGCTCCTGCCTTCTGCTCCAGCTCCTGCTCCTGTCTTTTAGAAAGGCACACCAGTGAAGATGCGCGCAAAACTTAGTATTGGTGAGAAGGACATGATTTTTTGCAGTGTCTTCAGCTTATTCCCAGGCACAATAATCTGATCGCCCGGGACAAGATATGTACTGTCCGGAGCTCTACCTTTGTAGATCTCCGAGACGTTCACGGCAATCGGCAGAAGAACACCGCTAGCTTGCCGGCGCAAAACAACAACCTTGCTCTTGTTTCCGGTCTGCAGCACGCCCCCTGCCTCCGCCAATGCTTCTGTCAGAGTCATGCGATGGCTCATCAGCTTAATGCCTGGCTGACCTACATCGCCCATCACGCTGTAGCGGTAGGACGATGCCTTATCAAGCGACACGGTAACCTGCGGATCGATAATGTATTCGTCGTATTGCTTCTTGATCAGTTCCGCGACTTGCTCAACTGTCTTACCATTGACAAAAATGCCACCCGGTATGAGCGAGAGCGAAATGCGTCCGCTAGGCGGAATGATAATACCTGCGCGCGAGTAGCGGTCCTGACCAAACACCTGCACCGAGATGATGTCTTCGGGCCCGAGCCGGTAAGTGGTGAAGAAATTGTTGTAATAGGAATTGACCGCGGCTTCCTCCGAGACCTGCTCCTGACGATTGCCCACCGTGTCCTGAGGGACGTCCGCAGGCGATGTCTCGCTAAGTCCAAGCCGGTCTCCAGTCGTAGGAGCAGGCGCCGGCTTTTGGCTGTCCTTTATGCTCTTATCCTGAGGGGGCGTGGTAGCGAGTCGTTGTCTGGTCTTTTCCGTCTCAGTTTGCGTTTGGCCCAGGACACCAAACGTCGAGGCCATAAACATGGTCACAATCGCAAACTCCATTACTTTCTTCGTTGTCTTCATTTCAAAACCTCCAAACCCTGGCGTCTTATTGGGCGCCCCGCCCAAACAAAATTATCTTAATCGTCTCAAAGAGGACGATTGCGTCGAGAATCAAACTATGATTCTTGATGTAGAAGAGATCGTATTGCAGCTTTTGTCGCGCGTCCTCAATTGAAGCTCCATAGGGATATTTGATCTGGGCCCAGCCGGTTAGTCCAGGTGCGATCAGATGCCGTTGCTCGTAGTATGGAATCTCTTGTGCGAGTTGGGCCACGAAATGTGGTCGTTCGGGACGCGGGCCGACAAAGCTCATCTCGCCACGCAGGATGTTCCAGAATTGCGGGATTTCATCAATGCGAACCTTGCGTATGATACGACCCACGCGCGTGGTTCGATCGTCGTCTTTACTGGCCCACACCGGTCCTGTCGTCTCAGCATCAACTCTCATCGAGCGAAACTTCGCCAGCACAAAATGGCGGCCGTTCTTGCCGACGCGTTCTTGTTTGTAGAACACCGGACCGCGCGAATCGAGCTTGATCAGAATTGCTGTGACAGCCACTATCGGCAGCGAGAGAAATAAACCTGCAAAGGCCACCAGCCAGTGGACAGCGCTGCGGGTAAGGGCGGCTAACCTAACCTGGCGACCACGACCCGTGAAGATAAGCCAGGAAGGGCGAATCATATTGAGCGAGACTCGTCCGCTGACTCGCTCGTAAAAAGTGGCCCCTTCCTCGATTGACACCTGGCCCGCAAGACTTAGTTGCAACAACTTGTCAGTCGGCAATTGACCGCGTCTTTCACCCATGGCGACAACAATGCGATCTATATCTTCCAGTTTCACGATCTCGTCGAGCTGTTCAGTCAAACCAATTACCCGGGGATTGATCAAACTCTTGCCAAGCAACTCTGCATCGTTGCCGACAAAACCTACAATCCGGTAGCCAGCGTCGGGCCTGTTGAGTACCTCGCGTGCCACTTCTACAGCGAGGTTGCCCGAACCGACGATTAGAATCCGTTCGCCAAAGTCCGGATGGCCCAGGAACCAGTGAATAGAAACACGCCAGGCGACCATCAGGGCGAGCGCCAATGGTAGCGCGATAAGCGAGATCCCCCGCCCGAGCATAAGTCCTGGAAACGCGTAGAACGCGAGCGCCAGGGCTATCCATGCCAATCCGAGCGCCTGCACCAACCGCAACACCAACTCGCGGCGGTCGTGCATTACGATGAAGTCGTAAAGGTCGAAAAGGTAAAAGGCTGTAAGAGAAAAGACTGTCGCAAATCCGGCCTTCAACAGTCCTTGTCTCAAGGTCAACTCTGCAAAGCCCTCGTCCACACCCAATCGCGCATAGACAGCCACCACTATCGCGCCGAAGATCACAATCGCTTCGGCAAGTATTAGCATGACCGTTCGTTTGTTCAGGCGCGAGACTCTCAATTCGCGATCGCAACCTCCTCTTGACGTTCGCCGTCCAGTTGCCTGGCCTTGTTTCCGCCGAGACCTCGATCTCGTTTGTAGTAGCGATGCTGGTAGTAGTAAGCGCTGTCATCTAACCGTTCATCCACACGATTCAGCACAACGCCAAGCAATCTTTCGCGCGGAATCTGTTCCAGCAGCTTGTCAATGATGGCGAAGCGTGTTTTGCCTGAACGAACCACGAGCATTGCTCCATCAGCGCGACTAATCAAAACGTTAGCATCCGTGAAGATTCCCAACGGTGGTGCATCGATAATGATAAAGTCGAACATCTTTCTTACTTCGGTAAGAATGCGCGCATAGCTGGGACCTGAAAGCAGCTCGGCCACATCGTCTCTGGCCCGTCCACCCGGTAAGAGATAAAGACCTGCCGGATCCAAACGAACTATTGCATCTTCCAATCTCGCCTCGCCACCAAGCACTTCCGACAGTCCGATCGGGACGTCAATACCGAGATAGTCAGTGGCGCAGGGCTGGCGCAGATCGCTATCGATTATGAGGGCTCGTACTCCCTCGGTCTGCGCCATCAGCCAGGCCAGATTGAGCGCGGTTAGTGTCTTACCCTCGCCAATTCCGGCGCTTGTAATTACAAATGCACGCATCTGCTGGCGCTCACCCGCTTGCAGAATTCTTGTGCGGAGCGACCGAAACTGTTCACAATAAGCAGAACGAGGTTGACTAATAGCGACAAGGTGAGGCTCGACGCGCGCGGCGGAAATGTCATAAGTGGCAAATCCCCCGACGCGCGCCGCCCCGGCAGCGTCCAAAGTTGCCCCAGCATCACGCGAAGCTATTCCGCCGGGGAGTGCCGACCCGTCGGGTACATCCGCAGTGTGCGCAGAGGACGCTGAACTGCGCGCCGTCTCGCTGGAGACAGACAGAATTGAAGAACCGCTGAACAACTGGGCTTCAATCTGCCCGGCGGAAGGCAATCCCGGAACGTTGGGACTTCCGCTGCGACGCTCTGAATCTGGTTGTTGTCGCTTGGGAGCGCTACTATTCTCAGTAGCGCTAGCTCGTCTAATGGCATCAAAAACTCTTCCCATCCATTCACCTCTCGCACCTCCTTGCCAAAAGACAGGAGGCGTTTCGCGTTATCTTTGTTCAACGGGTACCGGCGTTACAACTTCTGCGTCTTTCTCGGCCGGTGAAGTCCCCGCAGCCCATAACTCGGCTCGCCCGGCAGAAGAGAAAATTCTGGCCGGCGCCTCTCGCTCTTCACCAGGTTGCATACCACGGTCTGAGCGAGGCAGCATGTCAAATGTTTCCGCTATATCCTCGATAATCTCGCGCCCAACGATTGTCTCCCCCGCTGCATAACCAGCGAGCAGAGCGTTATCGCAAAGATTGTTGATGTTGCGAGGAATTCCCTCCGAACAGCGAAAGATGAAATCGATCGCGGCGGGGGAAAAAATATCAGTATGCTCGGCGCCGGCAACCAACAATCGTGACGTAATGTAGCGATCGGTTTCCTCGACATTCGGCAAGGGTTTGATCACGCAGCGCAGCGCCACTCTTTGCTTTAGTTGTCGCAGATCGGGATTGTTCAATACATCGCGTAATTCCGGCTGACCGGTCAAGACAATCTGCAACTGCTTGGCAGTGTTCGATTCAAAATTTGAAAGCAGGCGAATCTCTTCGAGAACATGGGGCGACAGTCCTTGAGCCTCGTCGATAATAAGAACCGTACGCAACCCACGCGAGTGTCGCGATTCAAGAGCCCGGCCCAACTCCAGCAAAAGATCCGACTTCGTCTCCCACTTTTGAACTTCCAACAACGTGGCCACATGTTGGTAGAATTCCGACACGGACAAGCGTGGATTGAAGATATAGGCGACCAGCACCGTGCGATCCAAACGCTGCATCATCCAACGCAAGATCGTGGTCTTGCCGGTTCCCACTTCGCCGGTCACAACAACCAACCCTTTGCCGCTTTCAATGCCATAGTGGAGATTGGCCATTACCTCCGTGTGCGAAGGAGTGAAATAGATAAAACGCGGATCGGGCGTTAGCGCGAAGGGCAACTCTTTTAACCCATAAAATTCTGCGTACACTCTTTTGAACCTCCATGTTCGGGACTAAAGTTGTCCCGCAATTCTTTATGAGGTGCGTCCTGACGAAGACATCAGGAACTCGAAAACATGCGTAGCTCTCAACGCTAACGCAAGTAACGGAATGCTCACGATCGTTACCGCAAAGGCGGTAGCAAGCAATAATCTGCGACGACGTGGAAGGGCCGTAGCTTCTTGCGGCGTGAGCAGTTCGGGAACTGAGATGAGCACCGGCAACCCAGTGTAGTGGCGGGCATCTTCGCTGCTCTCAATGGTAAGTAGACGAGGAACTTCGAATATGCCAGTCAGAAGTAACCCGACGCCCAGACCGACAGCCAGTCCAATCGCGGAAAGCATAAATCTCCTGGGGGCCACCGGTTGGGAAGGCAGGTTGGCAGGGTCTACTACTTCGATGCCTTCGCCCTGTTGCTGCGAGGCAGCATCAGCACCCAACGTGATTCTCTGTTGTGTGCCCAACAACTGATCGTAAGAGCTTTTCTTTGTTTGATAATCGCGCTCCAGCGCCCCGAGGGCAACCTCGGCCCCAGGAACGTTGTTGATCCGCTTAAGAATTTCGCCAATCTGTTTCTCATTATCGTCGAGCATCTTCTGCTCGCGTATTATTTCGCCCTGTACCGACTTGATTTCCAGGTCAGTAGCGGAGACGCTTAAGTCTGGCCGATTCTGTAGCTTGTCCTGTTTTTCTTTGATCCGTTCTTTCCATTCCGCGACCATCTGGTCCATCTCTTTGCTAACTGACTCAAGCTGCGCCTGTTTAGCGATAACGTCGGGATGCTTTGGCTTCAGCTCGGTAAGCATATGCTGCAGCTCTGACTGGAGATCCGATTTTCTCTTTACCAGTTCGGCCCAGGCGAGAGTCGTCTTCGGATCAGTTGTGTTCTCGGCGACGTCGTCCCTGATCTGTTGTGATTGTTTCTTCATTAGGGTCAACTGGCTCGCCAGGCCTGAACGTCGATCCTGCAAACGACCGACCTCCGATATCAATGCTTTCTGTTGTTCTCGCAAACCGGTTAATTGACCTACCAGCGACGTCGCCTCCGTCGGCAGATTGCCGACGTTCTGCTGCATAAAGTCGAGTCGTCGTTTATCTATGGCATCGAGCTCCTCTTTTGCCTGTCGCACCTGCTGATCGATGAACTGCTTTGCCGAGGTCGTAGAGTTGACCGTGTTATTCATCTGCGCGCTGATATACTTGCCTGCTAACTCTGAAGTGACGGCCTGAGTCGTCCGGGGATCACGGCCGCGAAAAGTAATATTGAAGCCGTTTGTAATATCATTTCGGCTTGTGTTTACCTCAACCTTGATGTCCTTCCGCAACATGTCGATGACGGATTCCATCGGCTCACCGCGAAGTCGCTCTGTCTTGTAAAGTCCATATTTATCTACGAGTGGTTCGAGCGAACTGCGACTCGTTACCACCTGTGCAATGCTGGTTAACTGACGAGTCAAGTTGTCTTCCGTGACAGTCGGAACGACGTTAGTGGGTAGAGTCGAAGGCTTTACAACAATAAGAGTGACTGACTCATAAACGTTCGGCAACCGGTAAACCACCAGGGCGACGGCGGAGGTCACGGCGATGACCGGAAGGATAATCAGCCACTTGCGCCTGCGGATTATCTTCAGGTATTCGCTTGGGGTTCGCTGACGAAATTCAATACTCATACAAGCACTCCTATTCTTGCTACCGAGTTTCACAAGCTGCCGCGTGCCGGCGAGCTTCTCTCCTGCTATCCAATAACCAACTCCTGGATCCACATGGCGTTGCTACAACGTGGCCAGGGCCTTCCGTGCTTCATCGATATCAGCGAAAGGCGTTTTCTCCGCGAGTCGTAAGGCAGCTTCCAACTCTCGTCGCGAACCTTCTTTGTCGCCCTTTGCTTTTAGGGCTACGCCAAGATGGTAGTGATAAGTGGCGCTGGGCGAGGAATTGAGATTGCGGGCGGCTGCTTCGTCGTTCGAGACGGCCTTCTGCAATTGCTCTACCGCCGCTCCGTACAGTCCCTTCTTGTAGTAAACCCAGCCCAGCGTATCGATAAATCCGGCAATGTTAGGGGTTTTCTGGACCACACCCTGGGCCAGACGCACTGCCTCATCCAGATTACCTTTGCCGTAAACAGCGTAAAGCCAAGCCAGGTTGTTAGCCGCGATCGCGGCGTTTGGATCTTTTTCCAGGGCCTTGCGGTAATTTTCTGCTGCCGCATCGTAGTTTTTAAGCGAATCTTCCAGCAGACCGATCATGGTGTAGGCAGCGGGAGTGTCCGGCCGCAGTTCGAGTATCTTCCTGTACTCTGCGATTGCGCGCTCTTCCTGATGCGAGTTTATGAAGAGAGCGCCAAGAGATGAATAGGCGGCAATGTAGTTAGGGTCGAGTTCCAAAGTCTTGCGAAGTTCAGCCTCGGCGCCCTGCCCATTGCGTTGGAGGCCATAAATCTGGGCCTTCAAATAATGCAGCGAAGCAGTGTTGGGATAGGAATTCAGTGCCTGATCAATTCTGCCATGAGCCTTGTCAAGCTGATTCTTCCCGGCATACACGCTAATCATGCCGTTAAACGCATTAAAGTTCGTGCCATCGTTCTTGAGCGCATTTTCATAGAAACTTATCGCTTCGTCAGGCTTGTTTTCCTTAGCGGCAACCAGGGCCAGATTGTTGTAGACGTTGGGATCGTTCGGCGCAACATCATGCGCAGCCATAAAGTCCTGTCGAGCTGCCGCAAAGTTTTGCAACTGAATCTGGGCAGTTCCGCGAACCAGCAACGTCTTTTCATTTATCTCTGCCAGCAGTTGAGGCGAGTTATCGCGATCCGGAGTGGCCTTCGTCAAACGGTTGAGCAAGTCCGTAGCTAGACTTACGGTGCTCTTCGCATCCCCCGCGAAGAGACTGATCTGCACCTGCGTCAACTTAGCGGGCAGGTAGTCGGGATAGTTTCTCTCCAAATCTGCGGCAAAGGCGCGCGCTTGATCCATTAATCCCAAACCAAAATTCGCCTGGGCCATGTAGTAGAGTCCTGATCTCGAGTTCGGTTCCTGTTTCAAGACTTCCTTAAGGTCTTCTATCGCTGCCTTCAAACCATCCACCTGGAGGCTCTGGGACCGCATCTTCGCCCGAATCAACAGTGCTTGCCTGTCCTGTGGATCTTTCTTGAGCACCTCTTCGAGCTGCGCGCTAGCTCCTGCCGTGTCGCCGCGCATCAGCAGAATCTCACTGAGCCTGTAACGACCGTTAGTAAACTCAGGTGACTTGGAAAGAATCTCCTGATATATCCGGACGGCATCGTCGCTTCGATTGATCGTGGAATAGAAATCGGCCAGCATTGCCCGGCTCTCCGGTTTATCTTTATCGAGTGCGACCAGCGACTTGTATGCTTCTTCGGCTTTATCTAACTGTTTGTTGACCACATAAAAACTTGCCAAAACAAACCGTGCATTCCGATCCGTTGGTGCTACTTCAATCGCTTTTTTCAACTCGGTTTCGGCCTCACCCGGCCTCCCCGACTGAACCAGAAACTTGCCGTATTCCGTATGTGCCAACGCGGAGTTGTCGTCAACAGATATCGCCTTTTTAAATTGTTCCTCAGCTTTGGCTAGATCCTTCGTTACTATGTAGAAGCGAGCAAGACTGAGATAGGATTCAACCCGCTTTGGATCCAAGGCGATAGCCTGATTGAGCTGGTCCAGGGCCTTGTCCGTCTGCTTCTGAGCAAACAAGACACCCCCCATTAAGATATGGCCTTCAATGTTGTTGGCGTCCTTTTGTAAAACCTCCTTTGCCAAACCCTCTGCTTCAGCAATCATCTCCGCTTTGCCGTTACTTACACTTAAATAGTAGTTACCCAACTTGTTTCTGGCCTCGAGATTGTTCTTGTCCAGCTCAATTGTCTTCCTTAACTCGTCGAACATCTCGGGGAAGTGCTCCAGTTTTTCGTTGGCTTGCGCAAGGCCCCAGTGCGCCGCTGCAAGCTTGTCATCTATCTGAAGCGCATTGCGAAACTCGAGCGAGGCTTCCAGAAATTTGGAATCTTTCAGGTAAGCTTCGCCCTTTCTGACATGCTCGGCTTTGGCTTTTTCAGAATTGGTGCAGCCGCCGAGGGAAATCACTGCGGCCAGAAGAAGGCAGATAAGGGTGGTATAGTAAAAGTAACCGCGGCACTCGCTATTCATTCTTTTTTGACTCCATCGTTCGCTGCCACCAGGGACAGCCCTTTTCATCGATCACCCGGTTTAGCATCCTTCGGCGGGCAATTGCCTGGTGACGCCTCAAAACGGGAGACATTTCTGAAATACAGCCAATCCCGCATACTTTCCGCAATTGTGACGCAAATACCCAAGTCTTCTTCTGCTCAGTTTGGAACAAACTGAGGCAGGACAACCGTCGCACTGGCGGCCAGATCGGTAGCCATTTGAAGCGATGCCGCCTCGGATTTATCTATAGGTATTGTCACCCGGACCATTGCCCCGTCAGAACGGCGCAAACGCACGCTATCAAGCACTGTATAGACCTTGCCCCAGTATTCGCTGGCTACCGCCCGGCCTCGCCCCTGATACCAATAAACCAGTAAGTCTTTCTGATCACCGTTCTGAATCAAATACCTGTTCGCGGCGAAAGCCCTTCCATCCGGCAACGTAATCGTGACTTGGGCAGGATCGCTCATGATCCAGCCGGAACCGGGCAAGCAGTTCAGCGGACTGTGATAAGAGGCTCCATCACGTTGCGTTGCATAGTACCCAACATAAAAATTGGCAACGCGGCCATTATCAGACCGGTAGTTCCGCAATAGATAATCACTGGCCCGCAGAACTTTGAGCGTCTCATTGTCCAGTATCTGATCACTTCCTGTTTGCTGCCATCCACCTATTTGTCGTGGAAAGTCTTTCAATTGCTTGCGGTCCACGTGGGCTTCGCCCATGTATGCCCAGGCATTAACGAGAATTCCCGCCATCAGAATCACCGCCAGCAGTAGTCCAAAGCGCAATGAACCTTTCATCACTCCGTTACCTCCGCTGAAACTAGCTGCGGTGTGGTGGAAATGGTTCCTTCTCGCGCACTCAATTCTTTGTTTTCGTTTGATGGCCCATCTTTCGGCGGTTCTGGCGCCCGCGGTTTGAAGCGATCTAAGATCCAACCCACTCCAAGCAACAAAAGAAATGCAACGATGTAAATGACCCAACCTGAAAAAGAATGGAAGAAACCATCGGCTACCTTTGTGCCATAGTAATGGGCCAAAACACCGGTACCACTCACTCTGAAAGCGTTTGTCAGGATCGCGATAGGCACAGCCGAAAGCACCAGGATGGCAGAACGCCAAAAACCATAATTCCTTAGCCAGCCGAAGGAGTTGCCGGTCGGAGCTGGATTTTTCGGTCGCGGGTGACTGAAATACGCAAACACAACTGCCAACGTCACTAAGGTCATTAGCGAACGAATACCGCTGCATGCCTCGACCACTTCAAGCTTTTTCGTTTCCAGCGCGTTAAGGGGTTTTAACTCGATTATGTTTCCCTGGCGCAGCACGGGAATATTCAAAAGGCTCATGGACCAAACCGCGCAACGAGATGCGAACAGTTGTAGTGGAAAGGCTATCTTGTTGAAGATGATTGCCGGAATGGGAATTGCCAACAGGAGCAATCCGAGCGGCACCAGCATCAGACGGAGTAAACGGCCGCCCCAGAAATAGAGCACAATGCCGCCCAGGATCAGAACGAATGAGAGGCGCTGCGTGAATAGTTCTGCGCCAGCAACACCTGCCCAAAGAGCAAACAAAGCAATCGCGACTGCAGCACCGCCCCAGAATAGCGAGGGCTGGCGTGGTTCACTGGCAAATCTGTCGCGTTGAAGCCAAAGGACGTAGGCGATAACAAAGGGGATCAAGAGCCCATGGGAGTAGTTTTCATCCGACCACCAATCGTGCGTTAGTTTTCCGAGCACGGTGGCGTAGGCGAAAATGACAACGGAAATAAGGGCGAGGGCTCGCCAGAGACTCTTAGGCGCCGGGACACTCATGCCAATTCCTGACTATTTTCGCAAGAAAAGGGCAATTTCCCTTGCGAAAACGACTGGGTGACTTCGTAGCTGTCTCCCAAACTGAAAACTCGCGTCAGAGCTTATATCAAACCTGCATCCTGTGACAATCACAAAAGCTTAGGTCGACACTAGGCATAAACGTCGAATGCGCGGTCCCTTCCATAATTAATAATCTTACTGACCGAATCTGCGACGATACTCGATTGACCCAAGGAACGCTTTGACCAACTCCGCTTTCACGAAGTCGCCGCCAAACTGGTTTAGCTTGTTCAACCAGAACGTGAACCCTGCGCTATCTGGATCGCGTTCCAAGTAACCGAAGTATTGCATCAAGACAAATGCAGAATTGAATTCGCCGCGCGACAGTGTCGGGTTATCTACCAGCTTGGCCAGCACATCTGCACGCGACTTTCCATTGACCAGATCCTGAACCAAGTCGTCACGCTCAGCCGGAGTGATTGTTACTCCGCCGTTGGCGATCAATGTGTCAACGTATTGGTCATTCGTCAATCCAGCGTAGCGCGCCTGGAAGTCAGCTCGTTGCACCCAACCTTGGACGAAGGCTTGTTTGTTTCCGGCGAGCCTCGCCTCCCACCCATCTGCACCAACGATCACACCGTTCGCAATACTCATATTGTCTGGCTGGAACTCCTGCAGCGCCGGAACCCGCGCGTATGAAGATTTATACAAACGGTAGACATAGTACCCCGTCTGCTGAAACTCAATAGACAAGAAGAACGATGCAGAAACGGTGATGCGTTTCACTTCCACACAATCGGCATCAGAGCCACAGCTGGCGATTTGATTGACCCAAAAATCACCGCCCGCCTGATCTGGCTCGCGGTTAAGGAAGTCTACATACTGCTGCCGCACCATGTAGGAGGCGACGTCAATAGGGTTGGCAATATTGCCATACGTGATAAGGACATCACTCAACGCCAGGTTATTGATTGCTTCACGCAGATGACTCTTAAGTCCGGCGAGATCCCCCTGAGTTGCAGCCTGGTTCGCCTGGCCTGCAGCGACAAGCGCCGCCTGCAATGCGGCATCGATCCGTGCCGCTGCTGGGTAAACGTCTCGGTTATCGATCAAAATCGCGTACGCCTGTTGGATCTGAGATATGAACTCGGCGAGCATTGCTGTCACTGACTGGTCCATTGGCAGTTGATTACTCAGATCCTGCCCGTATCTTTTCACCCTCAATACACTATCTCCTAACCCGGGACCCGGCGCCGGAGTCGGTGTCGGTGTTGGAGTTGGTGTTGGAGTTGGTGTTGGGTTCGGTGTTGGAGTTGGGTTCGGTGTTGGAGTTGGGTTCGGTGTTGGAGTTGGGTTCGGTGTTGGTGTGGGTGTGACGCCTCCTAGGGCGGCTATCAGCGAACTCATATTCACACCTGGATCCGTGCCGTCTGACGCGCGGCCTTTGTACGGACTGTTATTGGCGAGCGCGTAGTTTACGTTCGCGATATCAACCCAACCCACGGCTACCTGGTTCGCCGCTATAAAGTCATTTGGATAGCGGTTGTCGAGCGGCCCGTTGGCTATCTTGCCGTCCGGAGTTCGGTTGTCGAGAATCACATTGTGGTTCTGAACGAGATCGGGCCAGCAGGGCTGAGCACTCTGACAGTTCAGACCATACTCGTTGTTGGCGAGGATATTGTCCCTAAACACGAAGTTCGGAGAGTTAGCGCCCTGGCCGATGATCATGCTGTTACCCGGCGGTACGTCGGATCCGGGATAGGTGTTGTGGACCACAGTCACATTATCGGCCCCGCCCATTGCCGCAAGAATTGCTTCAACGCCCGATTCAACCAGATTGTTGGAAAAAGTGAATGGACCACTGCGGACGTTCGAATATTCATTATCTTCGAGTTGCGGTCCGCCTATGGGAAAGCCATAGATGCGATCCCAGTTCTGCATTCGCTTCCACCAGTTATTGCTGATCGTTACATTGAAGACGCCGGCCCACGGAAAGCCTCCAGAAGTCTGCGAGTTGCCCTGGTTGCGGCTCGTGACGGTGAATCCGACTTCCCATCCCTCAAAAGTGTTGCCGTTGATCAAGAGGTTCTTCGCCATCTTAATCTCGATCATGCCCTTAGGCGCATTGCCGAAATTCGACTGGGTCGAACGAGGCAGCGTGGTCGGCGAGCCGCCGGTCGACACCCAGACCTGCTCGGTCGAAGCAAAGTTCTCCACGAACTGGTTGCTCTGTAGGGTGATATCCTGGTTCAGGTATCCGTTCCACTGCACCAGGCCGGGAGCATCAGGAGTTTGCAAGAGCGGGTTGCCCCCCGCCAGATTGCCGTCATACGTGCCCCACGATTGGAAGCTGACCGTATTGCCATTGATACCTGTTACCTTGACTACCTGAAAAGCAACCGCCTCATTCGGATGCGCGCTGTTAGTAGCAGGGGTTCGCCCGTTGGTCGTCTTCATGGCGACCAGATCGCCAACATTGAGATTGGAGACAGAAGAAAAGATCGCCGACCCCGTGTGCGTGTTTTCATCGAAGACCGGATTAGCCAGAGTAGCGGTATTCGGTGTATTTCCACCCGAGCCGCCAAAAAATACGGGGCAAAACCATGCTTCAAGGAAAGTGTTCCGTACAGTGACTCGCAGCGCGGAAGAAGGAAAGAGGATGGCGTTCGACGCTTCGACCCCTTGTGAGACTGGCTGGTATGCGCGGAACCCAGCGATGCGCGACTCAGTGATCGTAATGTCGGTAGCATCCAGATTGAATCCTCGAATCGCCGTCGTGACGACGCTGTTGGGCGTCGTCGTATCATTGGTTGCTTCGTGAATCCAACAGCGGTCAAAGGTGATGTGATGAGGATGCTGCGAGAAAGGAATTCCGCCACCGCTGGAGCGAGAACCCAGCACTACGAGTTCCTGCGTAACAACGCTGCCACCGACATTCGTGATCTCAATGCCGATCAGTTTGTAGTGATGCGCGTTGGCCTCTGCCTCTAACGCCGGGGTACTTACATTTGATATTACTTTCGCCATTGCTCCTGCATAAGAGGGGTCAATTCGTGTTCCAGCCGGCGGAAGACTGGCGACATTTGATGTTTGAATGGTTATATAGTCCGATTCAGACTCTCCGCAGGCCGACTTGTACCTCAAAGCAAAAGGACTGCCATAACCCGGTACAACATAACTTGCTCCAGCTTGGAGTACGATCTGATCTCCGCAACCCGCCATGTTAATTGCTGCCTGCAGGTCTCCGCCATTAGGAACGACAATCGTCGCGGCCTGAGCATCCCTTGCGAAACTTGCCAAGAGAATAAAAACGACTATTGATATTGCGGAGGATGTTAAGAAAACCCGCAGGGATATTCGAAGTCGCAAGTGCGATGCGATACATAGGGGCAACTTTAGACAATCTAAGATCAATATTTTGTTCCTCACTTTGAAAGTTCTTAAGCACAGCGGGCACACCTCACCCCACCGTTTGGTACGTGATCAAAAACAAGTTCGTCCTAAAGACACAGATCGACACATGAGTTTAGAAACTCTTGGTGATCTGAACGTGACTACTACTTTTGTGAGGGGTCTTGTTCGCTAGCTGCAGAGAAATTTTAAGAAGACATTAAACCATCCAACTCGACTTTGGGACTAGTCGTTTTATAAACCGTTTGCAAATCTAGAGAATGCACATTGGTACGTCAAGCACTAATTTTCTTAACCGCTGCTTTTTTGTCGCAAATCTGTGGACATCGCGAAAACACAATCTGATGACAATCAAACCTGAACAAAAAACAAAAGGTGACTCCGAAGAGTCACCTCTCTAGTCACAACCATGAAAATAATCCTTACTGACCGAATCTGCGACGATACTCGATTGACCCAAGGAAGGCTTTGACCATCTCCGCTTGCGCGAAGTCGCCATTAAACTGGTTGAGCTTGCTCAACCAGAAATTGAACCCTGCACTGTCGGGATCGCGTCCCAGATAGCCAAAGTATTGCATCAAGACGAAGGCGGAGTTGAACTCCCCGCTCGTGAACGTTGGGTTCTCCACCAGCTTAGCCAGCACATCCGCACGTGATGATCCATTCACCAGATTCTGAATCAGGTCGTCGCGCTCCGCGGCAGTGATTGTCACTCTCACGTTGGAGATCAGCGTGTCAACGTATTGTTCATTCGTCAATCCAGCGTAGCGCGCCTGGAAGCCAGCTCTTTGCACCCAACCTTGCACGAAGGCTTGTTTGTTTGCTGCGAGTCTCGCCTCCCACCCGTCTGAACCAACGATCACACCGCTAGCGATGCTCACGTTGTCTGGCAGAAACTCCTGCAGCACCGGGACCCGCCCATACGAAGATTTGTATAGACGGTCGACGAAGTAGCCAGTCTGCTGAAACTCGATAGACAGGAAGAACGCCGCAGAAACGTTGATGCGCTTGACTTCCACGCACTGGCTATCACTGCCACAGCTGGTGATTTCATTGCCCCAAAAATCACCGCCCACCTGATCTGGTTCACGATTAAGGAAGTCTACATACTGCTGCCGCACCATATAGGGCGCGAAGTCAATGGGGTTGGCGACATCGCCGTACGTGATAAGCACATCACTCAACGCCAGGTCAGTGATAGCTTGACGCAGATAGCTTTTCACTCCGGCGAGATCTCCCTGAGTTGCGGCTTGGTTCGCCTGCAGCGCTACGCGAAGTGCCCCCTGCAGTGCATCATTGATCCTTGCTGCTGCTGGGAAACCGGCTCCGTCCTGGTTATAAACCGCGCAAGCCTGTTGGACCTCGGAGACAAACTCGCCGAGGCCACTCATGGCTGACTGGTCCACTGTCGACCCGGCCAATGACGTACCGGTGGGTCCAGTTGGACTACTCGTAGTCAGCAGTTGATTAGCTAAAGTCTGCCCGGTCTTCTTCGCTTGCCCGACATGCCTTCCTAAATTCGTGGTTGGTGTTGGCGACGGCGTCGGTGACGGTATGGGCGTCGGGGTTGGTGTTGGCGTCGGTGTCGGCGTCGGACTGGGCGACACTTGAGAACCTTTGCCGGACCGATCCCACGTGGCCCGACCACCATACAGTGTAAAAGCCATGCCGTTGATCGACTTGCCTTCAAGACCTATCTGACTGGCAGGCACTTCAAGACGTACCCATTGACCCGATGCAGGTAACGAACCCATAAACTGCCGACCAACGGTGCCATCAGTCCCTAAGTTGAGATAGTTCCCACCCCAGTAGGCGCGGTGTTCCCAGCCGTTTGCCCCATCTTTCCACTGCAACATTATCTCGCCTGGAAGATTGGCAGAATCCAGCCATACGTACGTAAATAGCGTCTCACCGGTATTTACTGCCAACAGACTCGAAGCTCCGTCGAAGTAGTGCTGATGGAGTCCTGTGACCACTGCAGACTGGTGAGCGGCGGCGCCGGAATACTGAGTAGGATTGGTATTCACCCAGGTCCAGCCTTCGCCGTCACCGGCTACGGCGGCACCCGCCGGCACACTATCTTCAACCCAGACTACCTCCGCACCAGTACTAGGTGTGGGTGTAGGTGTGGGTGTAGGTGTGGGTGTAGGTGTGGGTGTGGGTGTTGGACTGGAATTGGGTGTTGGCGAAGGCGACGGTAAAGGAGTTAGGCCCCCGAGTGCTGCAACCAGCGTAGTCATATTGATTCCGGGATCGGTTCCGTCAGTCGCCGCACTGTGATAAGTGCTCCCGCTTGCAAGCGTGTAATTACCCGACGCAGCATCGACGAACATTCCGATATAGCTTGTGGGAATTAGGGAGAGAATGCCGCCAGCACCCCAAGTGCCGGTGTTTAGATCGCCGCTCCCCAGGAAAGCCGTATTAACCACCACATTGTTTTGCAGTATGCCCGACGGCCAGCAAGTAGAAAAACTGCCAAGACTGCAGTTAGCCCCGTAAGCGTTGTAGGCGGCAATATTGTCTCGAAACGTGAAGTTAGTGACGGGTTCAATTCCAGTAATGATATCGTTGTAGGAAAAGTTGGTCGGCCCAGTATTGATTACCGTGTTGTGATAGACGTTCATGCCGTCCATCTGCTTCATGCTCAGGAAACTACTGGTGTTCATAACAAGGTTGTTGTAAACCTGGGCATCCTGTAACGGCGTGATAGTCGCGTAGTTGTCCTGGTTAACGATCGTCATCGCTTCCCGCGTGCTCTCGGGATAGCCCAAATCGGGAGCAATCCAGTTGTTGCGAATGATGATGTGTTTCCCCGTGATCCAAGGTGCGCTCCCAGATTGGTTTGTCGGGTAGATCGCCATCACCGCCGGGTAACCCAACACTCTGTTTCCTTCAAAGGTGAAGCGATTGATATTCTTTAATTCGTACAGCCCTTTTGGTGAGTAGTGATTCTGCACATACATGTCGTGGGCGAATACAGGGTCTACATAAAAGGTATTGCGACGCACTGTGACATCATTGATCAGTCCTTGATCACCATAATTCCACGAGGCCGATGTTGCCCCATTTGCCTGAAGTGAATTAACCCCCGTAGGTATGTAATTAACTGTGGCACCAACCACGCTGGTGACGATGGCAGTTTCGTAAAGTTTCCAAGTCACCGCTCCCGCAGAAACGAAATCAGTTCGCACTTTCGCAACGGTTATTACATTGCCTGAAACTGCGCAGACTCCAAACAATCCGGAATTAGGACTGCCAGTTGCTAACCCTACACGCTGAACATCGGCAGCAGACAGTGTTGGGCCACTCGTTTGGGTAAAGGTAGCCGTAGAGTTGGCTTCCCCTGAAGATGTGGGCCAGCCGCCTCCCGCAGTTGTACATGAAGAGGTTAAGCCTGTTGTGTTAAGCGTTCCGGCGCCACTTAATTCCAAACGCAGCATAACTCCCGGAGTTAGGCCGGTAGTATTGGAAAATGTTGCTGATCCAGTTGTGGCATTGCTCAGAGTAGCAGTGTTTTGTGGTGCCGTATCACTGCCACCAAGAAAGATATTATTCCACCACGTACTTAGATAATTATCTTCGATCAACAGCGGCCCTGGACTCGCAACCGAAAGAACTGCCGTACTATCCATCTGATAGTGCGTGCCATTGCCTAAGGCTGAGTTGTAGTAACCGATGATGTAGACATAGTTCCACTTGAAAGTGAGGTCTATGCCCTCAAACTGGATGCCACGAATCACGGAACGATTGTAGTTAGTGCCAGTTTCTTTTTGATGAAAGTAGCAACGCTGCACTGTTAAATGGTGGGACGTAGAGTCCGCCACTGTAACTAAGGCATT
>Ga0070698_100001383_pt1 | contig 26887 bp, 18 predicted proteins | sample KBSK1502metaG_FD_65477 | JGI IMG/M metagenome (GOLD analysis project Ga0070698, IMG submission 65477) | Corn, switchgrass and miscanthus rhizosphere microbial communities from Kellogg Biological Station, Michigan, USA - KBS K1-50-2 metaG | ecosystem: Host-associated > Plants > Roots >... | reverse complement strand
AACCTCGTCACCGGGCTAAAGCCGCGGTGTTAATGAAAGTAATTGATAGCTCAAACTGCACCAGTCTCACCTGTCCATAAACTGTCGCTGCCAGAGCTCGAGGTTGAGTAACTGGAAAACCTGAAGGTTGAAATCCTCACGGCCTGAGAGGTTAGCTTCCACAATTCGTCTGACTTCCGCGGGACGAAACAACCCACGCTGCCTGACAGTTTCCTCCGAAAGCAGATCATCAACCAGCGGTCGTAACGCTCCGCGCAGCCATGAACGAATGGGGGCGCCAAAGCCAGCCTTCTTTCGCCAGACAACCTCACGCGGCAACAGTTTCTCGAGCGCGCGCTTGAGAATGTATTTGCGTTTGAAGCCGCGCAGTTTCATATCTGGCGGCATCCGCGCTGTAAACTCAATCATCTGGCGATTGAGAAAGGGCACGCGCACTTCGAGATTCGCGGCCATCGAAGTTTTGTCGGTAGTTATCAGATTTAGACAGGGCAGGAAGGTTTTTAGATCGACATAGAGCAAACGGTTTAAGGGCGCAGCGTTTTTGACCCGAGCGAAATAGCGCCGATGAGCGTCGTAAGCATCGAGGCCATGTGTTGCTTCGCGCAGGTCATCGCCATAGAGTTGCTGCTTCGCCTCGTCGGTGAAATAGGTGCCGTATCCCAGGTATCGGTCTTCAAAGTCGAGTCCCGCGCTGCGCGCAAACTTCTTCGCGTTGCGCAACGGCGCCGTCAAGCGCCCCGGCAGTCCGCCCGGTAATGTGCGCTCTATAGTTTTCATTAGGGGACGCCGTAACATCCCCGGCACCGGATCAAATGCTCCGGCAATCTTCATGGCCAGCTGGCGTGGGTACCCCGCAAACACCTCATCACCGCCCATGCCTGACAACATAACGCGTAGCGTTTCCCGAGCGGCTTGCGAAACCAGATAACTCGGAATTGCCATGTCTATCGCAGGCTCGTCCATGTGATAGACAAGCCTGGGCAGCAACTCGGCAACCGCCGGCTGCAGCATAATCTCGTGATAGTCAGTCACCAGATGTTTATTCACTCGCCGTGCCCATTCGACATCGTCCGGAATGATGTCGTAGCGTAGGTCTTCGGCTTCAATTCCCACGGTATAAGTAGAAACTTTTCGGCTGCCGCTGTGTTGCTTCATCATCGCCACGATTCCTGACGAATCAATCCCGCCCGATAAAAACGATCCGAGCGGAACGTCGGCAACCATCTCCATATTCACGACCCGATCGAGCGTTTCCAGCACCTGTTGCTGCCACCACGTCTCGCTACGGCCTTCCTCAATATTGTCGAAGGTCACATCCCACCACTCATCGACTCTTATTTCGTCGGCTTGAAATGTGAGGACGTGGGCGGGGGGGAGGGTTTTGACTCCCTGAAACAAGGTGTTGGGATCGGGAGCCCACAGAAACGTTAGAAACTGATTGAGTGACTCAGGATCGAGTGCGCGATCAACCAGGCCGCTGGCCAGAATCGATTTAACCTCCGAGGCAAAAATCAATAAGCCCGGTTTGGTAGCGCTGGCGGGTCTGGAGAAATAATAAAGCGGCTTGATGCCGACATGATCCCGCGCCAACGTCAGAGTCCGGTCAAGGTTGTCCCAAACGGCGAAGTGAAACATACCGTTGAGGCGCGGTAAACATTCTTTCCCCCACTCCGCAAATGCGTTAAGTAAAACTTCAGTGTCTGTCTCAGTACTAAACCGATAGCCCTTGCTGTTCAGTTCCTCGCGCAGTTCGCGATAGTTATAAATTTCCCCGCCAAAGGTCAGGACGTAGCGGCCATCGGCAGACAGCATCGGTTGATGGCCAGCTTTGCTGGTATCGATGATGGCGAGACGCCGATGCCCGAGCGACACGCGCCGTCCCGCCTCGTCAACCGGCGCGGAAGTCCAAATACCTTCATCGTCGCGACCACGATGCTCGATTGACTGCAACATCGCGCCGAGGTATCGCTCAGGTTCGAGGCTGAGTAGTCCGGCAATTCCACACATATGAAACACAAGTGAGTAATGAGTGGATGAGCAATAGGGGAATAGGTGAAAAGGGAAAGACGGGAAGTGGTACCTTACCCTTCCCCTGTTCCCCTATTCCCCTATTCCCCCGTGCTACTTTTCACTCATCACTTTTACTCTTTGTCCTGTTCGCAGAGAGTCCTTGATCCGAAACGTGGCTCGCGTCGTACCTTCTAGTTCGGTGAGGCTAATAGGCGCGGGATTACCCTTTGCGACAACAGCACAGGCCGCGCGCGTTTCCTCGGCCTGCCCTTTATCCTGCTGGCGCAGAGTCTCTTTTTTCTCACGCCCATCGGCGTAGAGTTTGGCGCTGCGAAAATCGTCAATGACAAAAGTCTTTCCCTCGCCAAAAATCTCGATGTGCTCTTTCGGCAGGCTGCTATCGCCTTCGGCGAGATAGGCAATCACCCCGTTTGAACCATCTTCGAATTGGAGAGTAATGAAAACCGAATCCTCGCGAACGATATCCCCCAACCCGCCGGCGACACACTCGGCAAAGACGCTCTTCGGCCCCGCGCCGGTTAAGAACTGCATCAGGTCAATAAAATGACAAACCTCGCCGACGATGCGTCCACCGCCTTCGTTCGGATCCTGTATCCAATGCTCGCGCGAAATGTGACCGGCGTTCACGCGGTAGACAATTGAGAGCGGCGCCTGACGATTTGCGAAAAACTCTTTTGCCTTCGCAGCCAGAGGTGAAAAGCGACGGTTAAATCCAACCAGCAATTGCCCTGCAGATCCTGACGCCGCCTCAAGCACGGTATTCAATTCCGCATCGTTCAGCGCCAGCGGCTTTTCTACGAAAACATGCTTGCCGGCCTGGAGCGCTCGGGTCGCAAGTTCCGCATGCGGGCCGTGGCGCGTAGCAATGACGATCAGGTTTGTTTCGTCGTCATCGATTACGCTCTGGGCGTCTGACAGAAAGCGTTTGAAGCCATACTTCGTCCCCACATCGCGCGCCGAGACCCCGGATGCCGAAGCAATCGAACAAAACTCTGCTCCCGCGGCCTTGAAGTTTGGCAACAACATTTTTTGCGCATAACCACCCGCACCAATTAATCCGACACTCACCCTCCCGGCCGACTGCGACGCCTTTTTGGTTGCCGAGGTGTTTTCGATGCGCCGGCTAACTTCTCCTTCGGTCCGGTATTCAAGTATCACCGCCAGGTATGTCTCATGTGTCTTTCCCGAGATTAATTGATAGGCCTTTGGACCATCGTCGATCGGAAAGCGATGGGTGATGAGCGACTTCACGTCAATCTGTCCGCCTGCGAGCAGATCAAGAAAGGCTTCAATGTTTCGTCCTTCAGTCCAGCGTACGTAGGCCATCGGATAATCGTGGCCACGTTCCTCGTAGTCGGGATCGTGACGACCCGGCCCGTACGACAATGAAACTTTCAAAGTCAGCTCACGCTGGTAATAAACATTGCGTGGCACATTCATTCCCACCAGACCGACGGCTACCACGCGTCCTTTTAGACGGGAGATCTCGCCCGCTAATTCGACGGGTTCGTCCGACGTGGTCGCGGCCGCAATAATGCAGGCATCGGCGCCGCGTCCTCTTGACCAGGCCATCACTCTGTCTTTCGCTGCAGCGGGAGCGGCCCCGGCTTCAGCTCCTGACCGGAGCGCCATCTGAATTCGCGCCTCGTCGATATCAATTCCAAAGACATGACAGCCATTCGCCTTAAGCAGTTGCACGGTAAGTTGGCCAATCAAACCAAGCCCGATGACTACTACTGCTTCTCCCAGCGTTGGCTCAGCCAGACGCACGCCTTGCAACGCAATCGCGCCGACCGTCCCAAAGGCCGCCTCTGCAAAACTCAAACGCTCGGGTAAACGCACGCACAAATTTCGTGGCACTGAAATGATCTCCGCGTGCGATGTGTAATCGGTACCGGCGCAAGCCACGCGATCTCCGGGGCGAAAATCCGTCACGTCAGGGGCGCATTCAATGACGATTCCGGCAGCACTGTACCCAACAGCGTGCGACTGATCGAGCTTGTCGCGCACGCCTTCAAGAGCCTGCGCAACGCCTTCAGTTTTTACTCTCTCCCAAACTTTTCCGATCAGCTCCGGCCTCTCTCGGGCTTTGCCTAATAAACTTTTTTGTCCCAATTCGCTCAACGCGCGCTCGGTGCCGGCGCTAATCAAGGATGCAGCGGTGCGAACCAACACGCGGCCGGGCTGCACTACTGGAACCGGAACTTCCGCGACGGTCGCTTCGCCTGTTCTCAAGTTTTGCAGAAGTTGCTTCATCGGCTATTTGAATTTGACAAAGAGCGGGGCAAGCCCGCCTTCCCGACCAGAGACTCTCAAGTAGCTCGGCGATCTAAGATTGAAAGCCTTTCAAGCCAGGATCACAACTCAAGGATAAGTAGCTCGGGGTCAGGAAGGCGGGCTTGCGCCCGCTCCTTCCGAACTCTTCAAAGTCTTTTCAATCAAACTTGAGACCCATTCAGAGCGTGCGTCCCAGGTTCCGAGTGAAACCGCCTCCTGTCTTGCTCGCGCCGCAGCCGGATCGTCTTCCTGCAATGCTTCCTCAACCAACCGAAACCAGTCATCGTGCGAGCGCGCAATCCGTAACACGTCGCTCATCGATTCGTATTCCGGCAGCGGCGAAATTACGACTGGCTTTCCCGTCGCCAAGTATTCACGGACCTTTATCGCTGAACCATAACTCGTAAACGAGTGCGCAGTGTCCCACGGCAACACGCAGACATCAAAACCGGCAGCGTAGCGTGGTAGTTCCTGATAAGGCACTGGCGGCAAAAAATGCGTATTTGGTAGAGCCTCGATCTCGACCCCGCGTGACTTGTTGCCGATGAAGATCCATTGCCATTCGGGTCGCTCTCGGGCTGCGCGCGTGATCAGTTCCTGGTCCACCAGCCAGGGCTCGATCGCACCAAAATATCCCAGTCGGGGGCGCGGGATTCGCGCCACTGACTCGGCGATTTCCAGTTTGCCGCTGCCAACCTGCGACCAGTGATCGAAATCGACCGCCTGTTCAAGGAGAAATGATCGTTCACGACCCCGCTCCGCTTCGGCCAGTAATTTTTGCCCGGAGTACAACACCAGATCGGCGTTGTCGATCGCGCGTTCGTGAAGCTTCCTGATCGTTTGCAGGTCGGTGGCATGATCCATCAGGTTTGCATCATACTTGTCAGACACCTGATAGATCACCAGCTGCTCATCAAACTGGCCAATCATGTCAGCCGCCGTGGGAATCGCGATCCATAGAATTGGTTTTGTCAGACCGCCACGTCGCGCCAGTCTTCCAATTTGCATCGCGAGTAGTTTGCGATTTGCGGCGCGCGCCAGACGAGTGCCAAAAAACGGAATAACGGCGGGCGAAACGACTGTGACGCCTTCTGGAGTAGGACGCGCCAGACGGGCGTATGAACGCAGTTTGCGAACAATGCGCGGCAGCAGATCCTTGTTCGAAAGACTCGGCAAACCCATCGAAATTGAGTTTACAAAGATCACGCGGTTTCCGGCTTTGGCAAAGCGGCTCATCAGGTGATACTTCGAGTGCGGATGGTGATACCACCAATCCTCTCCGGCAAAACAAATAATCGAATGTCTTTGAATCACGTTAGCTTCGGTATAATCCGCGGACAATGAAACTACCCGAGCCTGGCGCCGGCGCAACGCCCGATCACCCCTCGGTTACGAGACCGGCTGCGGTTGATCGCCTGGCTCAGCATGGCAAAGTATTAATTGTTGCTTCGATCTTTTTCATCGCGCTGGGAGTTCGACTCATAAACTGGCAGAGCCACCACGATGAAGCACTGACCGTACAAACCAGTGTCGCGCTCAACTACAAACATCAGGCCCGCTTGCTAAAGACAAACGGTGTTGCTTCGCTTTACGTTGCCTCGTCACCAACCAACAATCCCGATCTGCTGGGCCACCCACCCGGTTATCCAATTCTGCTTTCGATTTTGTATCGTGTCGGCGGCGAGCACGATACCGTTACTCAGTTTCTGCAAATAATTCTCGACTCGCTTTCGGTGGTAATCATCCTGCTGATCGCCTTCGAATTCTTTCCCGCCGCGATTGGTGTGATCGCCGGGCTGATGGCTGCTTGCGCCCCCCAGTTCAGTTGGAATTCGCTGACGCTTTTGCCAGATTCTCTCGCAACACTGCCCATCCTGGTGGCCGTCCTAATCATTACCAAAGCACGCTCGCGGCCTGATGCGCCCGGTCGTTCCCAACTGCTTTCAATCCTGATCGCAGGCGCGCTGATCGGCGTCTCTATTTGGCTAAGAGCAAACGCGCTCCTGCTGGCGCCTTTCCTGGCCCTTCTGTTGTTCTTCATCTACAAACGCGACGCTCGCTTGCGTTTCGCGCTCGCCTTAGTGTGCGGGGTTTTACTAATTATCATCCCGCTTACCATTCGCAACCTCGCCGTTTTTGGCAAGTTTATTCCCGTGTCGCTGGGAGCCGGACAAACACTTGTCGAAGGCATTGCAGATTACAACACCCACGGGTCGCTTGGCTTGCCGCAAACTGATGTCGAACTAATTCGTAACGAGGCTGATATTTACAAACGGCCCGACTATGCCAACTCGCTCTTCACGCCCGACGGAACCGAACGCGACCGGGCACGACTGGCCCGCGGCGTTGCTGTCATCCGCGCGCATCCATTTTGGTTTGCCGGCGTTATGATACGGCGAGCTGCGTCAATGCTGAGGCTTGAGCGAACGCCCCTCAGACTTGCAGCGACAGATTCGGGCGGCTCGTCCCTATTGCAGTGGCCGCTCCGTATTGTGCAACGGCTTTTCATAACCGCGCTCTTCCTACCGTTGACCTTGATTGGCGCCGGCAGTCTTTTGTATTGGCGGCAATTTCAAACGCTCGCGCTTTTGTTGGCGGTTCCTTGTTACTACTTCTGCACTCAGTCAGCCTTGCATACGGAATATCGTTACGTGCTGGTCATTCACTATTTTCTCTTTGTCCTGGCCGCAGTTGCTATCTACACAATCGCAATCTCGGTAAAGAGACTCCTCCGTTAAACGCTTTCCCTTTCCCCTTTTACCCTCTTACCCTGTTACCCTTTTCATTAGGCTTCGAGTAGCCCTGCCAACGCTCGCAGGTTCTCCTCTGCCTCGCGGCGATAACGCGCCGCCCACGGGTTTGGTTCTTCCACCACCGGATACAACAAGGCGGCCTGCAACTGACTGACTAGTTGATCCACGTCACCAAAATCGTATAGCAACATGCCACGCGTTTCGCCTGCGCGTGTCGCCACCACTGGTAGACCACACCAAAGGGCTTCAATGCGCGAGATTCCATAACTCTCGTCGGCAAACGCCCGCACAAATACATCGCTGCGTTTCAGAATTTGGTAAATCTCAGGGTTAGGAACCTCTTCCAACACGGTAATCCAGTCACGGTCCCACAACACCTCGTCTCGATAACTTTCATCCCGTACAAACCCGCCATCCAAAAGCGCCAGACCGATATCTTTGCCGGTCCGTTCGCGGAGTTCCTCGACCGCTTCAGCCACATCGCGAAAACCGTAGCTATGGAAAAAGACTCCGATGGAACAAACACGCTTCGCCTGGGAGAGGTAGAGTTCAAGCTGTTCTTTAGTATCACTCGATAAAGCAGTGACCTCCCCATCCATCGACTTTGGCAGGAGGCAGGGTATGACTGTCACTTCCTGGCGAACCTTGATCTCCTCCTGTAACCAGCGACGCAAGTCCTCGCTGACAACCACGAATTTGTCGACAGCATTCACGGCGCGACGAAAGAGCAACCGCTGTATTACGCCAAAGTTCGGGTAACGTTTCGGCAAGGAGCCGTCGAGAATGTTTTTGTACCATTCAAAGCGTAAGAGCCGCTTGAGCACGAGCCACAGCGGAAGCAATAGCAGGTTGGGATATTCCAAATGAAAGTGTGAAGCATCAAGAACCCGCGCGCCGCGTCCATCAGCAAGCAGCGCCCAAAACGTTCCCAGTCGCCGGTGGGCCACGAAACGCACTTTTGAATCTTTCGGCTTTGCACCTCCGTAAGTCCAAATCTTAATATTTGACTCACGAAAATGCGTGACCAGCGCCTTCATGTAGATTGCTACGCCACCATAAGGCGGCGGCAGTGGCCCAAAGAGTATAATTCTCTTGCTCATGCCTGATTATCTAAGGCACAGACTGTAAAGTAAGCAAAAAATGATAGCAACTGAGTTACAGGAAGAGTGGGAACTAGCAGTTCAACGCCGGCCTGCGGCAGTTTCCGTTGTCGTGCCTTCTTACAACCACGCGAGGTTTATCGAGTCGACGTTGCGATCAATCATCACGCAAACGCGGCAACCAGCGGAGCTGTTAGTTATCGACGACGGTTCGAGCGACGAATCGCCGCGTGTAATCGAACGCGCGCTTACGGACTGCCCCTTTCCCTCTGAGTTGATAGCGCGTGAGAACCGCGGCTTGTGCAAGACTTTGAATGAAGGGTTTGAGCGAACGCGGGGGGAATATTTCGCTTATCTAGGTTCGGACGACTTGTGGCTCCCGGACTTTCTAAAGGCCCGTGTGGAGCTGCTTGAATCGCGTGCTCACGCCGTCCTCGCATACGGCCACGCGTATTTGGTTGACGAACAGAATCGCATATTCGATTCGACGGCGGACTGGGCGCGTTTTATCGATGGTGACGTGCGCCCGATGCTGCTCGAGACGATTGCGCCGATGAGCCCCACGGTGTTGTATCGTCGCGCTGCCCTGGAGCAGCACCGCTGGAATGAGGAATCGAGATTGGAAGACTACGAACTTTATTTGCGCCTTAGCGCTGAGGGCGACTTCGCATTTGATCCGCAGATCCTTTCAGCCTGGCGCCGGCATGGCAGGAATACCAGTCGGGATCAAATGATGATGCTTGAAGAACATTTGCTGGCACAGCGCGAAGCTGCGTTGAGCTTTGGTCTAACTGACGAACAGGTTGCCGAGCTGCAACTTACCACCAGGTTTGGCCGAGCCGAGGATTTCCTGAGAGTCGGAGAGAAGTCTACGGCGCTCGGTTTGATGAGGAATAACTGGCGCGGTGCAAGTTTCTCACGTACAACTGCGCGAATGTTTTTGCGGTTATTGATTCCAAACTCGTTCATGCGCGGACGCGCACGTATCCGGGCGCGCAACGCTCAAAAACGCCACGGAAGCCTTGATGTTTAAATACGCGAGGTTTGAATCCGCAGATTACGCGGATACCCAGATAGGTTATTCGCGAACGAAGCCAAAAACATCCTGATGATTGTCCCAGCCGCGTTCCTTAAAAAAGACTTCTCGTAAATCTCCCAGTTCGCGAACGCGTGTGCGTATCCATTCAGCGGAGGTCAGCGAAACTCCATAATCTTTCTCGCCCGAATAATCTTCAAATCCGTAACCTGTTATCGGGTAGTCCCTGACAATCCTATCGATCTGTTCCGGGGCCATTCCGTAATCAAAATCGCGCGTCGGTAATCTGCGCGCCACGAAGTCTCCATGGGTAGTAAAGATCATCAGGCCTCCCGGCTCCAGGTGCCGGCGAAACAGCCCGAGCAGCGCGGTTATTCCGACTTCGGTCAGATGAGTGACGAGCGAACCACACCAGATCAGATCAAACTTCTTTTCAAATGAGACTTCATCAAGGTTGAGCGACGAATATGCCGGCCGCGCGCCAAACGTGCGCGCGCAAAATTCCACTGGCCCGCGTTCGAGCTCGCAAGCGGTAATCTCTGCTTCCGGAAATCGCAGCGTCAAAAATCTCAACACGCGACCACAGCCGCATGGCAGGTCAAGGACCGCGCGAACTGTCTTGAGGCCCGCGCCTTCAAGCGCTTCGTTAATGCAACTGATCGCCGAGAGCCCAACTTTGAAATAATGCACGCCATCACCGTCGTACATACCGTCGCTGTAGTGGATGCGGCTGCTTACTCGGTGGAGCATCGCGCGTTCGTCTTCATTGAGTGAGGCGTCGGATAGCAGCCGCTGCCTGGCCCTGGACGGTCGTGGCGGAACGGTCCGAACAAATCGACGCACAGCCCCGAGGTAGGGCCAAAGTGGACGAGGAACCACGCGTTTGAGTCTTTGCACGTCCATTCCGAAGATAACTAGATCAAGTTGGGCCTTGCTGATCTTAAGGCCTTCCTTGACGGCACTGTTTGGTGGTCTTTAGACTGGCCATCTTGATCGTAAGCAACATAAGCATCCTGAGTTTCGATTGCAAATGAACTGATAAACTTCGGTTTCCGATCCGCAGCAAAAAGAGCTTGAATGAATTCTGAAACCGGTAATCGCACAAGCAGCGAGCTTCTCAAGGCTACAACAGAAGGGGTTAGATCACTGAACTCAGAGCCCGGACGTGTAGCGGAAATCATCCCTCACGACCTGCGCACACTAATCAAATCCGAAGAGAGCGGAGTTCAACTCAACCTTGGCGAGCTGTGGTATTACCGCGAACTCCTCTATTTTCTCACTCTTCGCGATATCAAGGTCCGTTACAAGCAAACCGCGATGGGTCTGGCCTGGGTAATAATCCAGCCGCTAACGACCATGCTCATCTTCACGCTCGTGTTCAATCGTTTCGTGCGGCTCGACGCCGGGGCGTTGCCCTATCCGCTCTTCGCCCTTTCGGGTTTATTGCTTTGGCTGTTTTTCGCTAATGCTGTCACCAACAGCACTCACAGTTTGGTGAGCAATGCCAACCTGATAACCAAAGTTTATTTCCCGCGCATGTTCATTCCCGCAGCGTCAGTCGGCGCCGGTCTGGTAGATCTCGCCGTGGCGTTTCTGCTGTTGATTGTTCTGTGCTTTTACTATCACCTGCCGCTGACTTTGAACCTGCTGTTGCTCCCGCTTTTTGTTTTCTTAATGGCCTTGCTCGCGCTGGGGGTGGGCCTCCTGTCAGCTGCGGTGACAGTCAAATACCGCGACCTGCGCCACGCATTGCCCTTCATTATTCAACTCTGGATGTTTGCCTCGCCGGTCATATATCCAACGAGCATTGTCCCGGCAAGGTGGCACTGGCTGGTCACCATCAACCCAGTCGCCGGGATAATCGAAGGTTTCCGAGCGTGTCTTACTGGTGGTTCATTCGATTGGCTGCACGTGTCAATCGCGGCTGCTATTACCGCCACGCTGTTCATTTGCTCCGTGTATATCTTCCGACGTTTTGAGCACACTTTCGCTGACGTTGTTTGAGTTTCAAAGATGAACACCGCAATCAGAATTACAAACGTCAGTAAGCGTTACCGCATCGGCGGACTGCATCCCGGGTACATGACGTTCCGCGAAATGGTCGGCGGCCTGGTAACTGCGCCTTTCAAAAAAAGCAGTAACGGCCGACAGACTCTCTGGGCCCTCAGCGAGATCAACCTTGAGATTGGGCAAGGCGAACTGGTGGGAATTATTGGTCACAACGGCGCAGGCAAGTCAACTTTACTAAAGATCCTTTCACGTGTGACCAGGCCAACCACTGGAGAGGTGGAATTATTCGGACGCATCGGCAGTCTGCTGGAGGTAGGGACCGGATTTCATCCGGACCTCACTGGACGTGAAAACATCTATCTCAGCGGAGCAATTCTGGGCATGCGGCGCGCGGAGATCGAACGTAAATTTGACGAGATTGTCGCCTTTTCGGAACTTGAAAAATTCATCGAAACCTCTGTGAAGTGGTATTCATCGGGCATGTATGTGCGGCTGGCTTTTTCCGTGGCCGCGCACCTGGAACCGGAAATTCTGATGATGGATGAAGTGCTGGCGGTAGGCGACGCAGCCTTTCAGCAGAAATGCATGGACAAGATGCGAGAAATCCGCCAACAGGGCCGCACCATTTTGTTTGTCTCACACGACATGGCGGCCATTACTCGCTTATGCAAGCGTGCTGTATTGATTGAACACGGCGAAATCAGCGCCGACGGCGCGCCGCGCGAGGTTGTAAATCAATATCTGAGCTCGGGTTGGAAGACAGGCGCACTGCAGGAATGGACGGATAGTGAGAATGCGCCGGGCAACGAAATTGTGCGCCTGCGTCGCGTTCGCGTGCGTTCAGAGGCTGGAGAAACTATCGCGGCTGTCGATATCCGAAACTTGTTCGGGGTTGAAGTCACTTATGACGTACTGGAAGCCGGTCATGCTTTGGTGCCGATCCTACAGTTTCATAACGAAGAGGGCACAGAGCTTTTCAGTACGCACGATACAGATCGTGATTGGTATCGTCATGCGCGCGCCTGCCAACAATACACCAGCACGGTCTGGATTCCGGGCAATTTGCTTGCTGAAGGCAGCCTGTTGGCTGAGGTCTCGATCATGTCGCACTTTCCCGCCACCGTGCGGCACGCGCACGAGCCGAACGCCGTAGCTTTTCAGGTGGTCGACAGCCAAAAAGGTGATTCCGCTCGCGGAGAGTATGCCGGGCCGATGCCTGGTGTTGTGCGGCCACTCCTGCGCTGGACTACGGACGTAAATTCGAGTTGAACCTTTGCGATTTCTATCTCTATCAGCGTAACGCTCGGAGATAACCATATGCACCTAATCTGCCGAAAAACTTGTCGCGTGTGCGGCTCTGATTCTTTGACACCCGTTATCAATCTGGGAGAACAGCATCTGCAGGGATCTTTTATCAAAGAAAGTAAAGAAGCTCCGCCCCTGCGCCGGATTCCTTGTGAACTCGTGCGATGCAATCCGATGATTGATGAAAGGGCTTGCGGGTTGCTGCAAATGAAACACACCGTGCCGCCGCAAGTGCTCTACGCCGCCTATTGGTATCGCTCGGGAACCAACAACACTATGCGTAATCACATGCGGCTTCTGGCGGAAGAAACCATGCAGATTCTCGCAAAACAAAATGCAACGGTGCTGGATATAGGGTGCAATGACGGCACGTTGTTAAACTGCTATCCCGCAGGTTTTGTCAAATATGGAGTCGATCCGTCAGACGTAGCGCAGGAGGTGAAAGGCGAAAATATACATGTCGTGCAGGACATCTTCCCGTCACCTCAACTGGCGAATGTGCTTGGCAGACAGAAAGTCGATCTGGTTACGTCCATAGCTATGTTCTATGACCTGGAAGACCCCGTAGCCTTTTGCCGCAGCGTAAGCAGTATTCTCTCAGACGACGGCATTTGGGTTCTTGAAATGTCTTACATGCCCGCGATGCTCAAGTTAAATATGTACGACACTATTTGCCATGAGCATTTGGAGTATTACAGCCTGGCAGTGATAGAGAAGGTGTTGGGCCTGGCTGAGCTGTATGTATTCCGCGTTGAGCTTAACGACATAAACGGTGGCAGCATTCGCTGCTTCGCAACTCATACCGACAACACAAAGTACATAGCCACGGCAAACCAGCAGGTCATAAATAGAATCCGCTTGCAGGAGTTCGATCTTGAGCTGGAGACCGACACACCGTATCTCGTCTTCCAAAATCGTATAGACAAAGAGAAGGAAGCCCTGCGCTCGCTGCTGGTAAAACTTAAGCAGGATGGCAAACGTATACACGCTTACGGAGCTTCAACCAAGGGCAACACCATTCTTCAATTCTGCGGCATCGACAATGCCCTAATCGAATGCGCGGCAGAACGAAACCCTGATAAATACGAAGCCCGGACATTGGGCACAAACATTCCCATTGTCAGCGAAGCTGAGTCGCGCGCGATGTTACCCGACTACTACTTAGTGCTTCCCTGGCACTTCAAAGATGAATTTGTCGAGCGCGAAAAAGCAATGCTGGATAAAGGTGTGGGGTTTATCTTTCCCCTCCCAACCATCGAAATTCTGAAGAAATGAAACGCAGCAAAGCTGAATGACTCTTACATTCCTCAAGAAAACACTTCACGATCATTTTTCCCTTTCGGCCAGACTTTTCATGAAAGAACTTTTGATTGGTTTGCCGCGCAGAATCGCGCGGCGAGGCAGGCCGCTAAACGAAACTGGAGAACGAACAGTAGTCCTCGTTTTCGACGAACGTATACCTACGCCGGATCGCGATGCGGGCAGTTTGAGAATGTTCATAATTCTCAAAACTATCTCCGAGTCGTGCCGGGTCATTCTAATCCCGTTCAATAGAACGCTGAGTTCAGACTATGAACGCGCGCTCTGGCGGGAAGGCATCGAAACAGCAGACGTAACCGATTATCGCAGGCTGTTGAAGCAGGCAAACGTGAAAGCTGCCATCGTCAGCCGTCCGAGCATGGCTGAAGTTTTTATCCCGCGTATTCGCCGGCTTAATCCGAACGCAGGCATCATCTTTGACACGGTCGACATACACTTCGTCAGGCTGGAACGCGAGTATGAAGTTCTAAACGACGCTGTTGTTTTTGCCGAGGCAAAACGCTATCGAGAACTTGAGACGAGGCTTGTCAAATCCAGCGACATAGTTTGGTGTGCTTCGACCGTAGATAAGGAAGTTATCGAACTCGAGGCAAGAAACACTGAATTCGCGGTGGTGCCGACGATTCATGAGCTCCGGGACAGCGGCAAGCCCTTCAAAGAGCGACAGGACTTGCTCTTCGTCGGCAACCTGGCCCACCGGCCGAATGAAGACGCGGTTCATTTCTTGATTCAGAATGTCTATCCGTTGCTTAGAGATCTTCTTCCCCGAGTGCGGTTGGACATAATTGGCGACAATCCATCGCCCGTTATCTCAGCATACAATTCGCCCGAAATACGCATCCACGGATATGTTCCGGATATCGAACCATACCTTCGGACCCGCCGAGTTTTTGTTGCGCCGCTGCGATTTGGCGGGGCCGGCACGAAAGGCAAGGTCGGGGAGGCGATGGCCCATGGACTTCCAGTGGTAACAACCGCGATCGGAGCTGAAGGCTTTGGATTAACGGACGGGCTGGATGTGATGGTTGCAAATGATCCGGAATCCTTCGCGGCTGCTATTCAAAGAATGTATTCGGAGCAGGATTTGTGGGAACGGGTGGCGCAAAACAGTCGCTTACGAATCGAAAAGAACTTCACTCCCGAAGTTATCGCTGAAACTATCAACAAGTCGCTACAGAGTTTTTCGCCAACTAACTAGCTGAGTCAAACTCACCTTCCCGACCCAGAGTCTCTTCGTTAGTTCGAATAATTCAGCATTGAAAGTCTTTCAGTGCAAGGATCAAACTCAAGGATCGAACCAGCGGTCGTACCAAAGACTGACATTGAGAAGCGCCCACAGATGGAAACTCCAATCGCGCGCGCCGCGCCGGTGTTCGCCAAGCAACCGCGCGATAAACTCATAGTTGAACAGTCCACGCTTGCGCATCGACGAGTTCATGATATGCCCGCTTAATACTTCACTACCGGCGCCGCGAAACCATTCGCGGACAGGCGCGCCAAAACCTCGCTTCGGACGATAAAGCAGATCCGGCGGCAAAACCTCTTCCAACGCGCGCTTCAGAATATGTTTTCCACTCGTGCCCTTTATCTTGAGTTCGACCGGAAGACTCATCGCATACTCAACCAGATGATGATCCAGAAACGGGACGCGTGCCTCGACCGACGTTGCCATGGTCATTTTGTCCACGCGCATCAAAAGCAATTCCGGCAGCCGCAGCTTTAGTTCAAGGTAGCTCATGCGCGCTGCAAAGTCGGAGTCAGGCCGGACGCGAGCAACGTGATCGAGATGATCCTTTACGGCGTCATAAGAAGACAGGCGGTTCACTTCTGCGCTCATCTCGCCGGACAACATTCGGCGCTTGAAATCTTCATCGAAAACTATCGCGCCGCCCCAGAAGAGCGGTTCGCCTGCGCCCAGCCTTCGCGTCAGCTCAATGGCTGTGCGTTTATTAAACGAAGCCTCCATCAGCGGCCTGGCCATCGCCGCCAGCGAATGACGCAATGAAAGCGGAAGCTTTTCGGCCTGCTGCCAAAACTGGTCGTTGATACGGACGTATTTTCTAAACCAATCGTAACCGGCGAATATCTCATCAGCGCCTTCGCCAACCTGTACCACGATCGTGCCGGAGTCGCGCGCCAGCCTGGAGACGTAGTAGAGCGGCACGCAGACAGGATCTGCGAGCGGTTCATCCTGATGGAAAATAAGATCGGGCAAAAACTTCTGCATGTCGTCTTGCCCGATGATCACTTCGTGGTGATCGGTACCGAAACGTTTTGCCACCGCCCGCGCGCTTTCAAGCTCATTCAGTTCCTCATTGTCTGCGAAACCCACCGTATAAGTACGCACCGGCTGCGACATTAATTCCGACATCAACGCCACGTTAGCGGATGAGTCGACACCTCCAGAAAGGAAGACGCCGAATGGCACGTCAGACATCATCCGTTTACGAATTGAATCTCTGAGGAGCCGCAGGATTTCCTCCTGATGGTCCGCCTCGCTCTTATCCGGCAGCGCCTGGTCGGGCAGTGCATCCCAATACTGCGAGGTTTCAGTGGCGCCATCGCGTTTCACGACCAGCATATGTCCCGCCGGCAGTTTCTGAATATTGCGGAAAAGTGTGTGTGGCGCCGGCGTGGTGAGGAAAGTCAGATAGTGGTAAAGCGACTCTTCATCGAGCTCGCGTGTCACCACAGGGTGTAGCAGAATTGCCTTGATCTCTGAAGCAAAAATGAATCGCCCTTCGCGGTTATAAAAATAGAGCGGCTTTACACCGACTCGATCGCGTGCGAGTACCAGCTGCTCTTGCTCCGCGTCCCACAAAGCGATCGCGAAGTCTCCTTCAATCTCATTGACGAAATCCAGTCCACGCTCTTCGTAAAGATGGAGAATCGTTTCGGTATCCGTGCGCGAAGCGTACTGATGGCCGCGTTGTTCAAGTCCCTGACGCAGTTCGGCGTGGTTGTAGATCTCGCCATTGAAAACGATCCATACGTGCTTACTCTCACAACCGCGCATAGGCTGATTGCCGGCCGCCGAAAGATCGATGATTGACAACCGTCGAAAGCCAAGACCCATGCGGCCTGCATCGAAGAGCGATGCACCCTCATCGTCAGGCCCGCGATGACGCATCTGATCGCGCATGCGCTCGACCAACGACAGATCAACTCGACCTTCGCTTGCGCCATATTCCCAGATTCCGCAGATGCCACACATCGGTTAAGTCCAAGGTCCAAAGTCCAAAGCCATTCAAGAAGTTCAGAGTTCAACCTTTAGGTTGCGTATGTCGAACGACGGCAAGCTAAAGCTTGAACTCTAAGCTTTCCTGACAACTTTGGAATAGCTCTAGCCGTTCTTCAAGGCTTTCCTCTGGGCGTACGGGTACTATCGCCCAACGCAGCTTGTAAGGCACGCTCGCTCGTATTGACCAACATGCAGTGGTTGAAGGAAGTTTGGAGCCATACTTTCTCGATACGAATTGTGGTTCCAGGCTAAGTTGCAACGCGTCGTCAGCGGCCCAGGAGCAAACAAAAAGTTGAGCGCCTACCACCGGATCTTTCGCCACCACGGCCTGCTCACCAAAGAGAGCAACTTCCAACTCCGCGTTGAAATGAAATCGCGCTGCGATTGAATGGTCGCCACTGCCGCTAAGTTCGTCTTCAATGAACCACCAACCATTGACTTTATCAAATGTAATCGTGCGCCGATGCGTGACTGGCTTGCGGAGGCGCTCGTACCCGGCGTGTGCAGCCACAACTTTGTCTTGCCGCTCCGTGCTTTTCCATTCCAAAACCCGAACCGCCGCTTCCGCTCCAATCTGAAACGGCTCGTCTTCGCGCATTGTTTGCTGCTCTTCGCCATCGATCTGAATCGTTGAATGGTAGGCAGTTGAGCGAAACAGATGGCGCTCGCGCAAATCGGCCGTATAAACGTACGTGCCAGGGTCAACTATGAAAGCGGCGCCATGCGCTGAAATATTGACGCTCAGCGCGTCATTGTGCCGGTGTGAAGTTGGCCTACCCTTTTGCGGACTGGTTGCGTTGAACACAAGCGCCAACGCCTGATCGCGCAGCACATAAGTGCCGGCTTGCGGAAACGCGTGCGATGCTCGCTTGTATGACTGCAGTCTGAGCTTTGCTTCATCACGCCGACTCTCCTCGCCAAAGACCCAAAATAATTCAGTCGTTTGACCGACACGGAGAAGTCCTGGATCTTTAAACGCGAGCGCACCCATCGCCAGTAAATCTCCCTCGTGATTCCTCGGTGGAACGGGCCAAACATAGCTGTCGTCGCTGTCACCGATGAGGGCTAGCTCCGAGTCAGACCCAAGGGCTCCGAGATAAACAAACATCGCATGCAACCTGGTCCAATACTTTTCCGCGATTGGAATTTCATTAGCGCGGCAAAGCAGAAACGAGTAGAAATACAGCTCGAGAATAAAGCGATGGTACGCCGTGGACGCTTCGTAATCGGCGCCATCATCCAGAATTTGTTTATCCATCTCACGCAGCAACTCAGCGAGGGCCCAGCCACGCCACTCCTCAGCCGCTGCTAACTCCGGCAGCATGATGCCAAGCCACAAAAGACCAGCGAGATCCGACAAGTAATGATTGCTGGTTGCGATGTGAGAATATTCCAGATTGCGCTTTATGTGTGCGCCGTGCTGGTCGAACAGTTTCAGCAGTAGCAGCAGCCGATCCTCGTTGAGCGCGGCGGAGTTTTTGAAAAGAGTGAACGCGGTAATTAAGTTTATTGATCGCAGCGCCACTTCCATCGCACACGCCCAGTTAGCTCCGCGTCCGAGCGGGTTTTGCCGGTGCCAGCTTTCAACCTGCAGGAAAAACTCTCTATCAACCGCTACTCCCAGCAACCCTGAAGCGATCGATTCGTTTGCCCTGGATACGAGATAAGCCCGCCCGAGCGTGACCAGGTGACCCAGCCGATTCAGTTCCCACAGTGCTCTGATGTCTGAACCGTCGTTGTGCCACAACGCAATGTTAGCGTGGTAATCGAGGGGCCAGATTCGTCCTGAAAGCGGATCGCGATGCCAGTTGATGTCGCGGCCAAAATCCTTTTCTCCAAAACCCAGCAGCGGCCAGCGGTGTTCGATAATTCCCCGCGCCGGCAAGAGCAATGTCGCTACGAAAAGAGAGCTGATAATTTCCGCAGTCCAGAGGCTTTCTGTTTCAAAGCCTGGGAAAAACCTGGGTGAAGTTCGCGAGCGGAAATGGTCTAACAAATCTGGCGATGATAACCGAGTGAATTGTTCGGTCAACTGGGCGGGTGTTTCATTTAATGCAGTCAGGGAGGCACGTTCGCCACGACGTGCCAACGCCACGCGAATTCGTCGTTGTGTCTCGAGTGCAATCGCTCGCGCGCTGACATTGCCGCGACGCAGGCGTCGCCACGCAGTATTGAGTTTCTCCATTAAGTCCAGGAATCGTAAGGTAGGCGAGGCACGAAACGCTAGTTGCTCTTGACGGTTTACCAAACTATTCAGATGCCTTGTAGCCTCTGGCCCAGTTGAAATACGCCAAAACCTTCTCCTGGTTAGCCCTAAGCCACTTTTCAGCTTCTTTGTTACCACCCTGCTGCAGCACGATGTAAGCGAATGCCTGGTGGTGACCGGCAGTTTTCAAAGCCTCCACGTATGGTACGTATTTTTTCCCCACAAAACTCTTGCGCAGATCTTTGTTCTCACTCAGTAACGCGATTACGGTACCGACACCATCGACAAACATCTCGTTGTCTGTTTTGTTCTTGTCGTCATCTCCTCTTACGGTCGTAATGCCGAGAATTAGTTCCATGAACCCAAAGTCGCCTTCGTCCTTGGGAGCGTTTAGATTAAGGAAGATATTTATGTTGCCGGTTTTTTCGTCTTTTGGCGCCGGCTTTAGAACCGTCAGAATAGTTTGGGCGGCGATTTGAGTTCGTGGAGTATTTTGTTCCAGGCCCAGAAAACGAGCGGCTGCCAGAAAACCAGGAATCTTGTATCCCGTGCCGGAGTAGATCTGGGCAAGCACGAAATGGGCGCTGACATGCGAGAAATTGGCTTCCAGCCCCTCTTTTAATGCGGCGCGCGATTCTGCAAATTGCTTTAGCCGCGCATAGGCAACACCAAGATTAAAGTCCGCCTCAGCCAGCTGTCGTGAGGCATTTTTATTTTCCCGGAGCAGCTTGACAGAGTCCTTGTAAACCTTGATAGCCTCGGCTGATTTACCGTTATCATCAAGAATGTTGGCGATGAGTGTGTAGAACAACGGCACGAGTTCCGATTTGTACTGGGCCCCCTTTCGAGCTAATTCGTCGGCGCGAACACGATCTCCCATGTTGTAATGTGTCATGGCGAGTTCATAAATTGCCTCAGGACAATCAGGATTCTCCTTCAGGACCTGCGCATATTTCATTATCGCGTCGTCGTATTTCCGCTGGTCGAAAAGTGTGACTCCCTCTTTGATTAGCACCTCTTGCGCAGTGGTTGGTGGCTGGGGCGTTAGCTTGGGTTTCTCTATTTTTTGAGCAGAAACGATGAGCGGAAACAGAATCAGGAGTGAGAATAAAAAGAGAGTCTTCTTCAAGGCGATGCTCCTACAAAGGCAAATTTAGAATCTTAGATGCGGCTGACTGACAAAAGTTTCCAGTCAATCAGGCGGAACCAGCCAGCACATCCACAATCCGTCCGGCGGTCTTGCCATCCCAAAGTGGGATAGTCGCTGGGGGCTTTCGCGGCTCATCGAGTGCAGCGAAAGCAGCACGCACAATTTTGACGCTCTCTGTACCGACGATCGTGTTTGTGCCTAACGAAACTGTGATGGGGCGCTCAGTGCTGTCGCGTAACGTGACACAGGGAACACCCAGCACAGTAGTCTCTTCCTGAATCCCACCGGAGTCAGTCAAGACTAAGCGCGCCCCGCTGTAGAGACTTAAGAAATCCAGGTAGCCCAGCGGATCGATCAAGTGGAGCGCTTCGGCTTTCTTGATTCTGTCCGTCAGCTGCAGCTCATCGATCATTTTCAAAGTCCGTGGGTGAACTGGAAAGATGATCGGCAAGCGGGCGCCAATTTTTTCCAGCGCATCCAGAATACTGCTGAACGCTCGCAGACCATCGACATTAGACGGACGATGAAGGGTCAGGACTGCGTAGTCGCCGCCGGCCACTCCCAACTGTTCCTTGATCTTTGATTGCGATGAGCGTTCGAGATGTTTGTACAACGAATCGATCATCACGTTGCCGACCAGCCGGATCCGCTCGACTGGAATTCCTTCTGCCAACAGGTTTTCGTTGGCGTCGGCTGAGGGAGTGAAGAGCAGATCCGAAATCTGATCGGTCAGTAGGCGATTGATTTCTTCCGGCATGGTACGGTCCCGGCTACGCAAACCAGCCTCAACGTGCGCCACCTTCACGCCCAGCTTCACACAGACAAGAGCGCACGCGAGCGTGGAATTCACATCGCCAACAACCAAAACCCAGTCCGGCTTTTCCTCGATTACCACCGGCTCGAATTGTTCCATGACTCGGGCGGTCTGCGCCGCGTGTGAAGCGGAACCAACACCCAGATAAACGTTGGGTTCTGGCAAATCCAGGTCACTGAAGAACGTGTCAGACATGGCCGCATCGTAGTGCTGGCCCGTATGAACAACTAGCGGCGTAAACTCTCGTTCACGCCGCTTCATCGCTTCGACAATCGGGGCGACTTTCATGAAGTTAGGCCGCGCGCCGACAACGTTGATTACTTTAATCATGTTTCGAGTTTCGAGTTTCGAGTTTCGAGTTAGACTCCGCCTTAAACTCGGAACTAGAAACTCGAAACTCGAAACTTCTTAAAGCCGGATTATCCGCGCGCTGCTATCGCGCCTGACCTCGCCGTTAAGCGCATTCCGCGTATCCACAATCAGCGAGCTGAGTTTGCAAACTCGTTGGTAGTCGGTCTCGCTATGGTCGGTAACAATTACTACGCAGTCACTGGCGCGCAATTCTTCATCGGTCAGCGACACCGACGATAGCGGCTCACCGCCACCTTCCGTGTGGGCATCGTCAAAATGAACTTCCTTCACAAAGGGATCGTGGTAACTCACCGCAGCGCCCCGCGCTCGCAGCCGATCAATGATCGACAGCGCCGGACTTTCGCGCACGTCATCAATATCTTTCTTATAGGCCACGCCAAGTAAAAGAATGCGCGAACCCTTCATCGCTTTACTTTCATCGTTGAGACCATCAGCCACTAACTGCACCACGTGTTCCGGCATCCGTGAATTCACTTCCTCGGCCAAACCGATGAAGCGCGAATCAAAGCCGTGTTGGCGGGCCTTCCATGACAGGTAATGCGGATCGAGCGGAATACAATGGCCGCCGATTCCCGGCCCGGGATAAAACGGCATGAACCCAAACGGCTTGGTGGCAGCGGCGCGAATCACTTCCCAGGTATCTATGTTCAGCGCATAACAGAGCCGCGCCATCTCATTAGCCATGCCGATGTTCACCGCGCGAAACGTGTTTTCCAATAGCTTGGCCGTTTCCGCAACGCGCGCTGAACTGACGGCGTGAACATCTTTAACAATTTGCGAATAGAGATGGGCGGCAGCTTCCGTGGAGTCTTGGGTAACGCCACCTACAACCTTGGGAATATTGTGCGTCTGAAATTCAGGATTACCGGGATCAACTCGCTCCGGCGAAAACGCCAACAAGAAATCCGAGTCGAGCTTGAGTCCGGTTTCCTCAAACATTGGCAGCAGAACCTCGTCCGTCGTGCCCGGATATGTAGTTGACTCGAGAATGATTAACTGTCCCTGATGCAATCGCTGCTTGATTTCTTCCGCAGCAGCCAGAATGTAAGAGACGTCCGGCTCCTTCGTTTTCCGCAGCGGCGTCGGCACGCAGATGATGACCGCATCGCACTCTTTCAAATGGTCGAAATCGGTCGTGGCCCGCAGACGCTTGCTCGCGACGTGATCTTTGATTATCGAGGAGTTCACATCGCCGATGTAAGACTCTCCGGCATTGATTTGAGCTGCCTTATTTTCGTCAACTTCAAATCCGGTCGCCTGAAAACCGCTTCCGGCAAACTCGGCAAGCAACGGCAAACCAACATAGCCCAAGCCGACAACTCCGACGTGAGCGCGCTTGGCTGTAATCGCAGCGATAATTTGTTCCTTGACCATGTAATCCGTTTATCCTTAAGGCTCTCTGGACGAAAACCTCTCACAAAATCCAAGCAGGCAAGACTATTGGGCGCTGCGCGGGGTGTCAAGCAGGGGTTTCTAAAGACTAGTGCGTTGACCGTTCAATCACTTTCATTAACACCGCGGCTTTAGCCCGGTGACTAAGTGAGTGGAAAGGAAGCGAAACCGTTTAAACGGTTTCCTGTCTCTACTGGTCCTCGATCACCGGGCTAAAGCCGCGGTGTTAATGAGAAAGAGAAAATAAATTCACTGCCCTTACCGACACACTCTTAACGCATTCCTCACCCTCCGCGACCAACGATTCACAAGGTCGAGAGCGTAAATTCAAGCCATTTTATCCAAGGCAGCTCTAAGTTCACGCGCAAGTACACCGAAACTTGCAGCTACTAAACCCTTTGGAAACGGAATGTACACCAAGCCGTGAATATTGCTCGGAATGTTTGTTCCTTCTTCGTGTAGGAGGCAAACGTTCTCAAGACCCAGTTTGCCTTGAAAAAATCCAATCTCATGCAAGACATTCTCACGCGCTCGCGGTGGCCCGGTGCCGACGTCATCGTCTCCGGTCATTACAACAACAACGAAACAGCATTTTTCAGACTCATCATGTAGCTTTTGTAAGACAGTTCGTCCTCGGTTCGGCTGTTGCGCCAGCTCTAGGGTGTCAAGACTTAGATCCTTCTCAATGTACGATTGCACTTCTCTCCAATCAGGACTTCGCCCATGACTTATAAATACTCTTCTCGCGAGAGTTTTCTCTCCAACATCGGGCTGCTCTATTGGTTTAAGTTCACTGTTCGCCCTCACTTCGAATATGTATTCCATATCCCTAATTAATTGTCTGTAATGTTCTGGTGTGACGACGCCCGCAGTTAGCGGGCGCGTTCGTGCCGGGAGGTCTGAATATAGCTCCGGGACCTTCTCCATAATTTCCCGCTGCAATAGACGATATCGGGTCAGATAATCAAACACCTCGTCATCCGGAACATTGAAAGGGCTACGGTTTCTACTACTAAGCTCTTTATAAAGCGCTGCAAGCTTTGCAAAGATAATGGCGACAGTACTCATTTCACCTCCCGATTAGCCTCCGTCTTAGCATGTGTCTAAAATTCACACCTCACTTCACCCACTCATCCGCGATCTCGGTTTCAACTTTCACCGGCACCGTCTTGACGTATTCCTCTCCCGCCGCGACCATCGCGCGCTCAACTTTCAACGCCACGTCTTCGGCTTCGCCGGCGTCTGCCTCCACTACAATTTCGTCGTGAATGATATTGACGATCTGCGCGTTGCTGCCGCGAAGCTCATCTTTCAACAAGCGCAAGGCTCGTTTGAGGATGTCGGCACTGGTGCCCTGGATCGGGGTGTTCTTGCCGTTTCGTTTAGTCATCGAAATCTGTTGGCGGTCCTGGTCGTCATAACGGAAGCGAACCAGGCGACCCGATCCGGTTCTCGCCTGGCGTTCACGCACGGCGCGATTCGCTGCTTCGTTCAAATAAGTATCGAGCTGACGATAGGTCGCGAAGTATTTCTTCAACACGCCCTCAGCCTCAGGCACACCCAACCCGGTCATGATTGAGAAGCGTTGCGCGCCGATGCCGTAAACCACTCCGAAGTTCAAACGCTTGGCAAAATCACGTTGCTCACGGCTCACTTGATCCACGGAGACATTGAAAACTTCCGCTGCTGTTACGCGATGCAGATCGGCGCCAGACCTAAAGGCGTTGATGAAAGCGCGATCGCCGGAAAACTCTGCGAGGATTCGCAACTCAATCTGAGAATAGTCGGCAATCACAAGTTTTCTGCCTTCGGGGTGACCGGAAAAACAGCGCCTGTATTCCACCGCGTGCGGCACCTGTTGAATATTTGGATTCGTACAGGCAAACCTGCCGGTGGGCGCTCCGATCTGGCGGAAGTCAGCGTGGAGACGGTGGGTGGTGGGATTGATCAACTCGATCATGTTCTGACCGTAACTAGTCAGCGCCTTCTGAACCGTGCGGTATTCGAGTAGGGTTGCGATGATTGGATACTCAAGCGCGAGCGGCTGAAGCTTCCAGTTGCGGGTTGAATCCGGAACGGGAATCCCCAGACGTTCCAGGGCCTGTGTCAGTTGCTGATGTGAATCCAGATTGATGTCATCACGTTGTGGCCCGCCAAAGAGCGTTCCCTGGGACGACTCTTCCGCCAGAACGGATTGCAACTCTTCAGCCAGTTGGGTCCTTCGCTTTTCGACAATCGCCAACTGTTCGAGCCAGCGATCCTTGTGCATGTAAAAACCAGTCAGCTCCATATCGGCGACTGTCATCACGCAGTCGAATTCCAGTCGTGCGCAATCGATTAGCGAATCCGACTTCAAACGCTCGATCAGTTTCTCCCGCAACGGCAAGAGCACCGCAGCATCGCGCGCGGCATATTCGAGTTGCGACTCGGTTAATTCGAGGTCCCAATTGCTCAGCCGCTCCGTCTTGTCGACCGCTTCGCCAAGGTAGCGCGAGGCAACCGCTTCGAGACCGTGCCGCTCTTCAATGTCGCCGGCGCCGAGCAGTTGACTGGCAAGCAGCGTATCGAAGATTCCGCCGAGGTCTGTTCCCAGCGTGTGCTTGATGAATTTCGCGTCAAACTTCGCGTTGTGCAGGATTTTGATCGGGCGAGGAGCTGCAAGCAGATCGCGCAGCGACTGGAGCGCCGTGTTTTGCTTTAGATCGCCGTTGCGAAATGCGTCGACGTCAACGACGTGCACGCCTGACGGTGTAGCTAACTGGATTAGTCGCAGCCGGCCATAATAAGGATCAAGCTCCGTGGTTTCAGTGTCGAGACCAATTACCTGGTGAGTCGATAGCAACTCGACCGCTTTGCGCAGTTCTTCCTCAGCTTTTATTACCCGGTAATTCGTGTTCATCGACGGCATTGAAGTGTATGGGAATACACTAGCCGAAAATCAGACTGGTGTCATGGACGGCGAGTCTGTTCAGTCATGGCGGGCGCCTTACCCTCCATGTTTAGGTTAAAGCCAGACGGCAAAACCAGGAAGCGCTTCCGGTTTTCGCAAAAGTGCTGAGGCTTTTCGCACTGCCGCTTCGCGAGTTCAGAGTTGCGCTTCGCGAGTTCAGGATTGCGCTTCGCAAGTTCAGGGTTGCGCTTCGCGAGTTCAGGGTTGCGCTTCGCGAGTTCGGGGTTGCGCTTCGCGAGTTCAGAAAACTGCTTTGCAATATCAGAGTTGCGCTTCAGCGATTCATGAGAAAAGCGCCAAAGGCGCGAAATGTAACAGCCTGGGGCAGCGCCCCAGGAACCCGACCCTGCTGATATGGGAAAGCGCTGAAGGCGCGTAATGTGAACAATTACTGTTCGCTCTCCCAAGACCAACTCGCTAGTAATTATTTCGCGCCTTCAGCGCTGAAACGGGGTTGCGGGCACGGGTCCTGGGGCGCTGCCCCAGGCTGTTACATTTCGCGCCTTTGGCGCTTTCAAACCAGTGGACCAAATGAACAAACCAGTGGACCAAGCGAACTCTGGCTCGTAGCTAATCTATTAATGATCACCACAAATCTGAGCTTGCGCAGCAGGCGTTAGAAGCCTCGATAAACTGTCCTTCTCAATTCACGGCAGAATAAGGTGCAGGTAGTTGCTATGGTCAACAGTTGCCTTCACCAGTCCTGCCTCCGCAAGCGGCCCATCATCGAAATAAACTACAGCTTGTGGGTTCACCTGCTGAATGACTTTTATCAGTTCAGTTGTCAGTTCGCGCGAATAGTTGGGAGCGAAAATGTTTGTCGGTTCACTGGCGCCGGTGTTGGAAATTGCCCAGATGTCAACTTCGCGTCCGTCCTGATGGTCGTCGCCGTGGGGCGGCAAAGGACCCCCGCCCCTCTGACTCAAGTCT
>Ga0070698_100001382_pt1 | contig 26902 bp, 26 predicted proteins | sample KBSK1502metaG_FD_65477 | JGI IMG/M metagenome (GOLD analysis project Ga0070698, IMG submission 65477) | Corn, switchgrass and miscanthus rhizosphere microbial communities from Kellogg Biological Station, Michigan, USA - KBS K1-50-2 metaG | ecosystem: Host-associated > Plants > Roots >... | reverse complement strand
GAGGGCAAGGGTCTGAAGCTCGCCCTGATCACCCTGAACACAGGGCGCCTGACGCTCCCCATCTCATCGGTCGCCGCCGGGAAGCGCTGCCTCGAGATCTCGCGTCGCTGGTCGAGCGAGCGCGTGCAATGGGGTCGCCCCATCGGCAAGCACGACGCGATCGCGCAGAAGATCGGTGCCATGGCGGCCAACACGTTCGCGATGGAGGCCGTGGCGGAGCTGTGCGGCGCCATGGCCGACCGCGGCGGCTACGACATCCGCCTCGAAGCCGCGATCGCCAAGCTGTACAACTCCGAGGCCGGCTGGCGCATCATCGACGACACGGTCCAGATCCGCGGCGGCCGGGGCTACGAGACGGCCGACTCACTGCGCGCCCGGGGAGAACGGCCCGTGGCGGTCGAGCGCATCATGCGCGACTTCCGCATCAATCTGATCTTCGAGGGGTCGAGCGAGATCATGCACCTGTTCATCGCCCGGGAGGCCGTGGACAAGCATCTGCAGGTGGCGGGCGACGTCGTGCTGCCGGGCAAGACGCTCGGGCAGCGGCTGCGCGGGCTGGTGCGGGCGGGCGGGTTCTACGCCTGGTGGTATCCGTCCCGCTGGCTGGGCTGGGGATTCTGGCCCAAGTACGCGGAATTCGGGCGCCTCGCCCGGCACGTGCGCGCCGTGGAGCGCGGAGCCCGGCGGCTGGCGCGAGGCGTATTCCACGCGATGGTGCGCTTCGGGCCCAAGCTCGAGTACCGCCAGGCCGTCCTGTTTCGGTTGGTGGACGTCGGGGCCGAGCTATTCGCCATGGCGGCCGCGTGTGCGCGGGCACAGTGGCTGCTGCGGCACGATCCCGCCGCCGGCCGCCGCGCCGTGGAGCTCGCCGATCTGTTTTGCCGCCAGGCGCGCGCGCGGGTCCAGGTCAAGTTCCGCGAGCTCCGCCACAACGCGGACACCCGGGCCTACCGCGTGGCCCAGGAGACGCTGGCCGGAGAGCACCGCTGGCTGGAGCGAGGAATGGTGGAGCTGGAGTAAGGCGTCACGCCGCTTGGTGCGCAATCATGATGCTCCGCAAGCGCTCGGGCGTGTCGCCTGACGCGTCGCCGTACGGCGCCGGATGTCCCCCCGCATCCATCACCACCGTGGGACACGCGAACTCGTAGCCCCGGGCGGCGATGCGCTCCGCCGCAGCCTGACTCGCGACCGGCGTGGCGATCACCACCTGCTTCGCCCCCAGCTGCTCGGCGACCTTGGCCGCCGCCAGGACTCTCCACGGGTACGCCACCTGCCCGTCCACGATGACCGCGATACGGCCGGCCAGCTTTTTCACCGGCCGCTGGGTGCGGTACAGGATCAAGTCCTGACTGATGCGCGCGCGCGACTCGTCGATCGCGCTGGCCAGCTTGTCCATGAGCCCGGCGCCGGGCTGGAAGTCCGGGTCCATTTCCGAGGGCGCCGACTCGGCGATGGCCCCGATGGGCGCGAGGTTGGATCCGAGCTTGATGAACGCCGCCACCAGGACGTCGAACTGCGCGCCCATCGCCTTGGCCGCGTTGGCGGCGATCTCCACCCCTTCGGGTGTGACGCCGAGGAGGATGCACCCGATGTAGCCGCGGGCCGCGAGCTGCTGGCCTAGCAGGGCGCCCGCGCCCGAGCGCGTCGGGTAGAGGGCAGGGCGTTTGGGCGGAGCGGGCTGGGTCATGGCAGAGGCCAAGATACGTCAGTTATCTTTCGCCAGCCATTTCCAGGACGTGCACGGCGTGCCGAAGAGCACTCTCTCGGTCATCGACAATCGCACCGGCAAGCAGTACGAGCTCCCGATCGAGAGCGGGACGATCCGGGCCGTCGATCTCCGCCAGATCAAGCTGGGCGACGGGGATCAGGGGCTCGAGACGTACGACCCGGGTTTCCTGAACACGGCGGCGTGCCGCAGCGCCATCAGCTTCATCGACGGCGACAAGGGCATCCTGCGCTACCGCGGGTACCCGATCGAGCAGCTCGCCGAGCGGAGCACCTTCCTGGAGACGGCGTACCTGCTGCTGAACGGGGAGCTGCCGTCCGCCGCCGAGCTCGATTCGTGGGTGTTCAACATCACGCACCACACGATCGTGCACGAGAGCATCAAGAAGTTCATCGACGGATTCCATCACGACGCCCACCCGATGGGGATGTTCGTCAGCACGGTGGCGGCGCTGTCGACGTTCTACCCCGAAGCGAAGCACATCCAGGACGAGACGTCGCGCCGCAACCAGATCTTCCGGCTGATCGCGAAAGCGCCCACGCTGGCCGCGTTCGCCCATCGGCATTCGGTGGGTCTGCCGTACGCGTACCCCGACAACGACCTGTCGTACACGGGCAACTTCCTCAACATGATGTTCAAGACCACCGAGGTGAAGTACGCGCCGAACAAGACCCTCGAGCGGGCCCTCGACATCCTGTTGATCCTGCATGCCGATCACGAGCAGAACTGCTCGACCAGCGCGATGCGGGGTGTGGGCTCCTCGCACGCCGATCCCTACTCGGCCATGGCGGCGGCGGCGGCGGCGTTGTACGGGCCGCTGCACGGCGGCGCCAACGAAGAGGTCTTGAGGACGCTGCGCGAGATCGGCTCTAAGGACCGCATCCCCGCCTACATCGAGCGCGTGAAGCGCGGCGAGTTCCGGTTGTTCGGCTTCGGTCACCGGATCTACAAGAACTACGACCCGCGCGCCACGATCATCAAGCGGATCGCGGACGAAGTATTCGACGTCACCGGGAAGAACCCGCTCATCGACATCGCCGTCGAGCTCGAGCGCATCGCCCTGCAGGACGACTACTTCGTGTCCCGCAAGCTCTACCCCAACGTCGACTTCTACTCCGGCATCATCTACGAAGCGATGAAATTCCCGATCGACATGTTCCCGGTGCTGTTCGCGATCGGGCGGACGCCGGGATGGCTGGCGCAGTGGCAGGAGATGCTGCTCGACAAGGACCAGAAGATCGCCCGGCCGAGACAGATTTACACGGGCGCCGATAAACGCGATTACGTTCCGATAGAGACTAGAAGCTAAGAAACGTAACGACCTTAACGCCGCTTCCGCCCTCCGGCCCGCATTCTCACCGAGGGCCCGGGCTTCGGCACTGCGGGCTGTAGCGAGCGGGGCTGTAACGGCTTTACCGACGGCTCGAATCCGGGAATCACCTCGCGCGGGAAGATCTGGCCCACCAGCTTTTCGATGTCGCCCATCAAGAGCCATTCGTCGGGTGAGAGCAGCGTCAGGGCGAGCCCCCGCGCCCCGGCGCGCGCCGTGCGGCCGACGCGATGCACGTACACTTCGGCTTCGTGCGGCACGTCGAAGTTGACCACCATCCGGATCCCGTCCACGTCGATCCCCCGCGCGGCGATGTCAGTCGCGACCAGGACGTCCGCCTCGCCCGAGCGGAACGCGTCGAGGGTGCGGGTCCGGTGGCTCTGGGCCTTGTCGCCGTGGATAGCGTGCGCCGCAATGCCCTCCCGCCGCAGGAACGTCACGAGCTTGTCCGCCCCGTACTTGGTGCGGGTGAACACCAGCGTCTGGCCGGCGGGCTTGGCCTGCAGGATGCGCGCGAGCACGCCGCGCTTCTGCAGCTTGTCCACCGCCACGACGACGTGCTCGATCCCGTCCGCCGGCGTAGCACGGCGGCCGATCTCGACCGAGGCGTGCCCGTCGAGCGCCCGTCGTGCGAGTGCATCCACTTCGGGCGAGATGGTGGCGGAGAAGAGCATCGTCTGACGGCGCTCGGGGAGCGCGGCGAGAATGCGCCGCACGTCCGGCGCGAAGCCCATGTCGAGCATGCGGTCGGCTTCGTCCAGCACCAGCACCTCGAGCCGGGAGAAATCGACGTGCCCGCGCTCCATATGGTCGAGTAGGCGGCCCGGCGTCGCGACCACGATATCGACTCCCCGCTTGAGGGCCCGGGTTTGCGGCTCCATGCCCACGCCGCCGTACACCGCCGCCGCGCTCACGTCGAGGTGCCGTCCGTACGCGCGCGCGCTCTGCAGCACCTGCTCGGCGAGCTCACGCGTGGGGACCAGCACGAGGGCCCGCAGCACCTGCGTGGTGCCGTTGCGGGTGAGGCGCTGCAAGATCGGGAGCATGAAGGCCGCCGTCTTGCCGGTCCCGGTCTGGGCCGACCCGATCAAGTCGCGGCCTGCGAGGGCGAGGGGAATCGCTTCCAGCTGGATGGGGGTGGGCTGCTCATAGCCTTCGTCGGCTACGGCGCGCACCAGCTCGGGCACGAGCCCGAGGGATGTGAATGGCATTACTGATTGCTTCCTTTCGCAATACACACACACGCACGCTGCCGGTGGCTCATGCCACCGCGCTGCAGCGTCACTCTCGTTGTGAACCTGGGGAATGAGACCGGGCGTGTGTACAGCGCCGGAACCCGCTCCTGAGCGGGACCGTCCTTCGGAAGGATGCCAGCTCGCGGTTCTTGCTATCGACTTCGCACGGAAGCTAGTCGGCCCACCCAGTTACGTCAATGGCGTCACGGAAAGACGTCGCGGAGAGGCGTCACGGTGAAACGTAGTTACGACGCTCCTTGACGACGCTCCGTGACGACTCTCCGTGACGTCTCTCCGCGACGTCTTTTACTTGACGCCTTTTGGCTCCGTATCCCACCACCACATCTGCGGCAGGGGCTTCGTCCGCGGCCACACCTCGTTCAGCGTCTCGCCCTCGTACAGTCGCCCGTTCTTCATCACGTAGCGAATTTTCTCGGTGTTGTGAATGTCGTCGAGCGGGTTGGCGTCGAGCACGATCAGGTCGGCGAGCTTGCCGGGCTCGAGCGAGCCGAGGTCCTTGTCCATCCCGATGCCGTAGGCGCCGTCCATGGTGCCGACCCGCAGCGCTTCGCGCGGCGTCATCCCGCCTCCGGCCATGGCCCAGAGCTCCCAGTGACACCCCAGCCCGTCTAGCTGGCCGTGGCAGCCCATGCCGACGTTGCCGCCGGCGCGGAGCACGGCGGCCGCGGAGGCGGCGATGCGCGAAAACACGTACTGGTTCTCGCGGAACCAGGGGCGCCGCTCGGCGCGCTGGTCGATCTCCTCGTGGGGAATGAAACGACGGATTTTCTGATTGTCGTGGATGTCGTAGCGTTCGTAAAAATAGTTCTCGCTGAACGGGCCGCCGTACGACACCAGCAGCGTCGGCGTGTAGGTGATCCCCGACTCCGCCGCGAGCTGGACCGCATCGTGGTACAGCGGCATGATCGGGAATGCGTGCTCGGAGCCGGGATAGCCGTCGAGCTGCACCGTCTGATTCATTTTGAAGTCGAGCCCGCCCTCGATCGTGGGCATGAGGCCGAGCTCCTGCGCGGCCATGATCACCCATTGGCGCTGTTTGCGGTTCCCCGCCATGTACTGCTTGATCGTATGCGTGTGGTAGAACTCGCTGTAGCGCTTCAGGGTGTTACGGACGTCGTCCAAGCTGGTCCAGTTCTCCTCGAGAAACGCCCCGAACACGCCCGGTCCGGTGTGATAGATCCGGGGACCGAGCAGATCGCCCGTCTCCACCTGGTCGGCGTAGGTGAGCACGTCCGTGGTGGACGTCTGCGGATCGCGCGTGGTGGTCACGCCCCACGCGAGATTCGCGAGGTACTTCCACACCTCGGTCTCGTGGATGCCCCAGGTGGGCCAGGGATGGGCGTGGATGTCGATCAGCCCAGGGATGATCGTCTTCCCGGCCACGTCGATGACGCGCGCCCCGGCCGGCGCCGCGCACGTCGCGGCCACGCACCCGATGCGGTTGTCGGTCACGACCAGGTCGCCTTTCTCGATCAGCTCGTCGCCCTTCATCGAGACGATGCGCGCGCCGCGCAGCACCACCGACCCCCGGGGCACGTCGCGCGGCACCCGGATCGTGACGTCGACGCGCTCGCCCTCGTAAGCCGGCAGCTTGGCCAGCGAATCCACGCGCGCTTTCCCCACCGAATCGGGTTTCTCTTTGGTGGCCTGCTTGAGCGAGTCGGCGCGGATCGAGTCGGCGCGGGCCTTGGCCTTGGCGAGCGAATCACCCAGGGCGGGGTTGTAGCGGAAGAAGCTGCGCCCCACCGACCAGTAGACGGTCTTCCCATCGGGCGTCCAGCCGATGAAGTCGCCGCCCACACGCGTGAGGCGGTGCACCGGGAACGATGCCGCGGCCGTGTCCGCCACATTGATCGCCGGCGGCGTGGCACCCACCAGCGGCAGCGTGACCAGGTACACGTAGTTGCTCGAGGTCGCGAGCACGCGGGCCGAATCCGGCGCGATCAGGACCTCGTCCGCGGGAAACGGCTCGGGGTTGGGTGCGAAGTTGGGCGTGAAGCCTGTCACTTTGATATGCACGCGCCGGTCGGTGCCGTCGTAGCGCATCGAGACGAGACCTTCGTTGGCCTCGTACACGTAGATCCGGTTGGGGTCGCGGCTGAAGTGCGGGCGGCCGCCGCCCGAGATCGGCGTGATGCGCGCGGGCGCGCCGCCCGCGGCGGGCAGCCAGTCGAGCTCGTAGCCCGGCCCGAAGTGCTCCGCCACGCGCGGGGCGCGCGGCCCCTTGATCGTCACGATACGCTGCCCATCGGGCGACCACACGGGGTGATCGTAGAAGGCGGGCTCGGGTGTGAGTCGCTGGGCTTTCGCACGGCCGTCCGCGCGGATCTTCTCGATATGCCCGCCTTGGTCCGTCCACGTGACGTAGGCGATCCACTGCCCGTCGGGCGACCACGCCGGCACCTGCTCGTGCACGCTGTCGGTCGTCAGACGCCGAGGCGTGCCCCCTGGCAGCTCCATCACGTACAGCTTGTCGAGCGCGCTGAAGGCCAGGCGCCTCCCGTCGGGCGAGGGGCTCGCGTCGCGGATCTGCTTCACGAGGACCGCACCCGTGTCCACCCTGGTCTCGAACCGGACCAGGGGCCCCAGGTCCTGGTGCACCTTTGCCGTGAACGGGATGAGCGTCGCCTGACCCGATGGCACCTCGACGCGCCAGATCTTCCCGCCGTACGACACGACGAGGGCCTTCGAGTCGGGCGTGAAGGACGATCCCGGCATCAGGTCGCGGGTGAAGCGCGACTCCTGGTCGTCGCGTTGCCCCGGGTAGACCAGCCACCGCTCGTCGCCCGACGACAGGTTGCGCAGCCGCAGGCCCGTTTCCGCATCGTAGCGGGTCGCATAGACGAGCCACTTGCCATCCGGTGACAGCACGGGACGCATCGCGCTGCCGTACAGATCGGTCTGGTTGAACACCTTCCCGGTCTGGCGGTCGTAGATGGCGAGCTCCCACTCCGGCAGATCCAGGTTGTAGCCGAACCCGCCCCGGTGGCGGGCGTACCACAGGTAGCGCGCGTCGGGCCCGAAGGCTGCGCCCAGCGCGTTGTTCTGCGTGCCCCTCCCCGGCGGCCCGGGCGCCGGCCCTTTGTCGTCCTTCGTCAGGCTCACCCCGCTGCCGCCGTCCTTGTGGTACAGCCAGATCTCGTACACGCTGCCGATCGGCATCGACGTCTTCGACGCGACGACGTACTGCCCGTCGGGCGTCCACTCGGGCGAGGCGTAGAGATTTTTGTCGCCCTTGGTCAGGGCGCGGGGGTTGGAGCCGTCGGCATCGCACAGCCACACATTCTCGGAGCCCGAGCGGTCGGACAGGAACACGATGGTCTTCCCGTCGGGCGAATAACGTGGCTGGGAATCGAACGCCGGGCCCGCCGTGATGCGCTTCGCCTCGCCCCCCGTCACGGGTATGGTGTAGAGGTCCCCCAGCAGCTCAAACACGATCGTCTGTCCGTCGGGCGACACGTCGAGCGAGATCCAGGTCCCTTCCGACGTCGTGAAGTCGACGCTGCGGGTGGTCTTCAAGGGCAGGGAGTCCTGCCGCTGGGCGGCGAGGGACAGGGACGGGAGGACGGCGGCGACGAGCGGCACGACGAGCCACCTGCGTATCACGGGGACTCCGGTGAGAAAAGAGGCGTAGAACCTGAAGACGTCACGCAAACCCGTCAAGCGAAGCCGTCGCGCGGGAAAGTGGGTGGTTGACAAACCCGGTACCCCCTGCGATCATTCCCCGCGAGCGATTACGAACCAGAGACTGTTCCGAGGACCTGGGCTCACGCCCCGGTCCTTCACTGTTTCTGGAGCTCTCAAAGGAGATCCGGATGGAAGTGACCGTAGGCGACGGCGACAGACTGGAATACGTCTTGAAGAAATTCCGCCGTCAGATCACCAAAGCCGGACTGTTTCAGGACATGAAACGGAAGCGCTTCTATGAGAGCCCGGGCGCTCTACGGCGACGGAAAGACAAGGCCGCGGCACGCCGCAAGGTGAAGTCCGCACGACGTCGCGAACACCATTAAGTCAGGAGTACCAGCAAGATGGCACGCATCACCGGTATCGTGAAGTGGTTCAACGACGCGAAGGGGTTCGGTTTCATCACGCCTGAGAACGGCGAGAAGGACTGCTTCGTGCACCACACCGCGATCCAAGCGCAGGGGTTCAAGTCGCTCGCCGAGGGCGAGCGAGTCGAGTTCGACGTCGTGCAGGGTCAGAAGGGTCCGGCGGCGCAGAACGTTGTGAAGCTCTAAGCCGGCCTCAGGTCGGAGTAAAGCGAACGGCGCCGTCCCAAAGGACGGCGCCGTTGTCGTACACCCGCGCTGCTACCGCAACACAATCCGCATCGCGTGCGTTTCGAGATCGATGTCCCACGTGTTGATCCGCGGCCGCAGGAACTCCTCGCAGTCGCGCGGCGTGAGCGACGCGGAATCGGCATCGAGGAACTCGAGCAGCCGCATCCGGGCCTGGAGGTAAGTGCACCCGTCGCGCGTCGCGGCCATCCGTAGCCCCACTTCATCCTCGAGCTTGCGGTTCACGAACCCTTGCGCCACCGACAGCAACCGCCCCACGATGACCGTCTCGAGCGCGGCGCCATCGGGCCGCGCCAGCCGGCGCAGCACCACGCGCTGGCGCTCGGGCGCGCACAACTCCAGCAGCTGGCGGCTCACCCGGGGATCGGGCCGTCCCGCCGCCGCCGCCGACGCCCGTTCGGCGCGGGCGCAGGTGGGCAGGTCGTTGCGGTGTAGCCGCAGAAACTTGGTCATCGGCGTATACAGATCGCTCCGGCTCGGCGCCGGGGGACGGCGGCGACCAGCCACCAAGTCCGCCATATAGTCCTCGGAGACCTTCACCGCCTCCGCAAGCTCGCGCGGCGTGCGCTTGAGCTCTCGTAGACGGCGCCGGAGGAGCAAGCTGACCTTCACGGGATTCTTGAGGGGCGACGCTGCTGGCATCTCTTCGGGGCTCCTTTCGGGCGGCACAAGAAACGGCCCACGGAGTGCGATACGAGGCCAGCACACCGCGGGCCAATGTGCCTAAATATAGCTAGGACAGTGCGTTATTGGTACCCCTCGGGGGCGGCGCTCGCGTGGCGCGCTGGCGCATGAGCGCCAGGGAGCCCACCACGATGATCGCCGCAAAGCTGAACCACTGGACGACATAGGACAGGTGGGGGCCGTCGCTGAGCTCGGGCGGGGGGCTGCGGGTGAGGCCGGCGGAGGAGGACGGTGGAGGGCGGTGGAGGGCGGTGGAGGGCGGTAACTGCTGGAGCACGACCGGCAAGAGTCGGTACGGGACGGAATCCCGCAGCGCCATGGGGTCCACGTCGCCCCGGCCCCGCGGAGCCGCCATCCCCAATCCCACGACCTTCGCGCTGTCCCCCTCGCGGTAAGCCCTCTGGTCGACGTGGTACCCATCCGGCGAGGGCGCCCAGCCACGATCGACCAGCACGGCCGTGCCGTCGGGGAGCCGCAACGGGGTGACGAAGTCCACACCGGGTATTCCCTCGTAGCTCCGGCCGTGCCACAGGCGCTCGCGGGCGTAGTCGTACGCGCCGCGGGCGTGGAGCCGGCGGTCGCGCAGGGAGTCTATCGGGAGACGGGGATCCTCCAGAATCTCCAGTTCGGGACGAGCACGGGCGGCGGCGACGACCGCGTTTTGCGCGCGTCGCTGGTGCAGTCTGTCGAGCTGCCAGATGCCGAGGCGCACGCACACGCCCGCGACCAGCAGCGCGCCGACGAGGGCGATGATGTCACGCCGGTCGTGGGTCAGGGACGTCACCGGGGGCGCCGCACGAGCGCAAGCTTGGCGGCACGGGACAGACGGCGCAGGGCCGCCTCGCGCCGCAGCGCCGCCGGGCGATCCGCCTGGCTTTCACGGTAGACGAGCCGCACCGGCAGGCGGGTGCGGGTGTACGCGCTGGCGCGTCCCGCCCTATGTCGCAGCAACCGTCGCGGAAGGTCGTTGGTAATGCCCGTGTACAGGGACCCGTCCCGACAGCGCAGCATGTACACCGTCCACACGCCTCTCGCGTCCCCCGTCCGCCCTCTATTCCAACTTTGCGTCGAGGGTGATTTGGGGGATACCCGCCAGCGCCTTCGACACGGGGCACCCGCGCTTCGCCTCCTCCGCGGCTTTCTGAAAGCCCGCCTGGTCGAGGCCGGCTACCTTCCCACGCACGGTGAGTGCCATTTTCGTGATCTTGGGTCCGCCGTCGACCATGTCCATGGTGCATGCGGCCGTGGTCTCGACGCGCGTCACCGGCTTCCCGGCCTTTTCCAGTCCGGCCGAGAGGGCCATGCTCAGACAGGCCGCGTGTGCCGCGGCGATCAGCTCCTCGGGGTTCGTGCCCTTCGCTCCCTCGAACCGGGTGGCGAAGGTGTAGGGACCGCTGAACGCGCCGCTCGCGGCGCGGAACGTCCCCTTGCCGTCCTTGAGCTTGCCTTCCCAGACGGCGCTGGCCTGACTCGTGGGCATCGGCTCGACTCCTCGCTGATGGTGAGAGATCGAAATCTGGCGGAAGCGTCACGCGGACGCTACGCTTGTGCCGAGTGCGTCGCGCGGTGTTGTCCGGTGGAACCGGAGAAAGGAGCCGACCCATGGCTACGAAAAAGCGACCGCGGCGCCCGGCCAAGAAGCGGCCCGCGCCGAGTCGTCCTGAGCGCCAGCAGCCCGAGTCCCTGCGGCTCCGCTCCCTGGCGGTTTCGCTCACGGTGAACGACTTGGGCCGGAGCCTCGCCTGGTATCGCGACGTGCTCCGGTTCACGGTGGGCGAGCGCTGGCAGGACGGCGGTCAGCTGCGGGGCGTTCAGCTGAAGGCGGGGAGCTGTGATCTCATGCTCAACCAGGATGACTTCGCCAAGGGACGCGATCGCAAGAAGGGCGACGGCCTGCGCATCTGGCTCTCGACCGCGCAGGACATCGAAGACTTGGCCGCGGGAATCACCGCGCGCGGGGGCCATCTGGACCATGCGCCGCAGGACATGCCGTGGGGCGACCGCGCGTTCGCGATCACCGATCCGGACGGCTTCAAGATCACGGTGATTCAGGAGTGACAATGCGGAGTGCGGAATTGAAAGGCCCGGCCGCAGCATGCTGATGCTCATGGCCGTTTTGACGTTCCAATCGCAGGTTGCCGATAGCTCCCCGTTCCGCGCGCTCGCCCTGCCCCCGCCGAATCGAGTGCGCAGTGCATCCGGTGCGCCCGGCCCCGACTACTGGCAGCAGCGCGCCGATTACGTGATCCGGGCGACGCTCGACACCGCCGGCTCGGTGATTCGCGGCAGCGAGCGGATCCACTACGAGAACCACTCCCCCGACACGCTCGCGTTCGTCTGGGTGCAGATCGAGCAGAACATCTTCGCCAAGAACAGCGTGACCTACGCGCTGAACCAGCCGCCGCTGCACTTCGCGGGCGGCGCCGTGTTCGACTTCACGGGCAAGGGATTCATCGGCGGCATCACCATCGAGCGGTTTCGGGCGGCCGGAAGAGAGCTCGGGCGCACGGAATATGGCACCATGATGCGCGTCGAGCTGCCCCGCACGCTCCCACCCCGCGGCACGATCGATTTCGACGTCGCCTGGCACTTCCCGGTGCCGCCCTACGGCGGCGGCCGCATGGGACGAATCGGCACCCGCCTGTACGAAATCGGCCAGTGGTATCCGCGCATGGTCGTGTACGACGACGTGCAGGGCTGGAACCCCCTGCCCTACATCGGCGCCGGCGAGTTCTACCTCGAGTACGGCGACTTCGACGTGACGCTCACGCTGCCCGCCGGGTTTGTCGTCGCCGCCACCGGAACTGTGCAGAACCCCCTGGCGGTGTGGAGCGTGACCGAACGGGCACGGCTGGCCCGCGCGCGAGCCTCTGCTGAGCAGGTCGAAGTCATCACGAAAGCGGAGGCAACCGCGCACGGCGCCCAGCGCGCCCCAGGCACCAAGACCTGGCACTTCACGGCCCAGCGCGTGCGCGACTTCGCCTGGGCCGCCTCCCCCGATTTCCGCTGGGACGCATCGGCCTGGAAGGGCATCCTGATCCAGACCTTTTACCGACCCAACGCCGTTCCGTGGGAAGAGGCCAACCGCATGGCGTGGTTCACGATCAAGCACTTCAGCGAAACCTGGGAGAGGTATCCCTGGGCGCACGCGACCACGGTCGAAGGCCTGATCGAAGGAATGGAGTACCCGATGCTGACGTTCGTCCCGGCCATCGACCGACGGGAGGATCAGTACTGGGTGCTCACCCACGAATTCGGCCACGAGTGGTTCCCGATGATGGTGGGCTCGGACGAGCGCCGCTATCCCTGGATGGATGAAGGGTTCAACACGTTCATCGATTACGGCTCGGCGGAGGGCTACTTCAAGGGGACGGCGTACGGCGACACGGTGCGGCGCGAGCTGCTGACCGACTATCGCGTCTCGGCCGTCCCGGGGGCCGAGCAGCCGCTGATCACCAAACCGGTCGAGTCGCGCGACCTGGCGTGGACCGCGTACCAGAAGCCGGCGCTGATGCTCACGATCCTGCGTGACGCCGTACTCGGCAACGACACGTTCGAGCGCGCGCTGCGCGAGTACGTACGCCGCTGGTCGTTCCGCCACCCGCAGCCGGCGGACTTCTTCCGGACCATCGAGAACGTCTCGGGCAGGGACCTGGACTGGTTCTGGCGGGCCTGGGTGTACACGACGGCGCGGCTCGACCAGTCGGTCGATTCCGTGACCGCCGCGGGCGACACGGCGCTCGTCTTCCTCTCGAACCGCGGTCAGATGGTGTTGCCGGTGACGCTCGAGCTGCGCTACGCCGACGGTTCGACCGAAACACGGGACCTGCCGGTCGAGATGTGGAACCTGGGAAGCCGATTCACCGCGCGCGTGGGCACGAACAAGGCCGTCACGGGGGTTGTGATCGATCCCCGCGCGATCTATCCGGACGTCGATCGAGCCAACAATAGGTGGCCGCGCTAACCAGACGCCCGCGGCGGATCGCGCTTCTCACCTCCAGCCGGTTCTGGCGGGGCTCGAGCAGCGTGTTCGCGATGCTGGCGCGCGGCCTCGCCGACCGCGGACACACCACGACCGCGCTCGCCGCGTACGAGGTGGTCGCCACCCAGTTCACGACGCAGGGCGTGAGCGTGCGGACGCTCCCCGTCGCTCATACCGGCCTCACGGCTGCGCGAGCGCTGCGCGGAACCCTGCGTGAGCTGTGCGCGGACATCGTCCTGGTGGACATGGCGCGCGACATCCGGCACGCCGCCGCCGCGTCGCTCGGCCGATCGCTGGCCGTGGTCTACTGCATCAGCACCCCCGAACCGCCCCGCGATCTCTTCACGCGGATCGCCTTCGGCCGCGTGCGGGTGACCGTCTTCCTCACGGAGGAGCACGCGCGCTCCACGCTGGCGGCGGCGCCGTTCCTGCGACGCGCCCAGCAGCGGGTGATCCACAACGGGGTCGACTGCGGCCTCTTTCACCCGGACGAGGCGGCGGGGCGCGCCTTCCGCGAGCGGTACGATCTCCCCGGAGGGCCGCTCCTCGTCGGTGTTGGCGCGCTCGCGCCCGAGAAGCGCTGGGACCTCCTGTTGGAAGCGCTGGCGCTCGTGGCTCCGCCCGCCCCGCCGCTCGTCTTGTGCGGCTCGGGCGCGCTCGAGGCCGCCCTCCGGGCGCAGGCGCGGCAGCTCGGCGTGAACGCCACATTCCTCGGCCAGGTGGAGCCGCCGACGCTCGTCGGGGCGTACAATGCGGCCACGTGCGTGGTCCACACGCGCCCCGACGAGACGTTCGGACTCGCCCTGGCGGAGGCGATGGCGTGCGGGCGACCCGTACTGGCGCCGGCGAGCGGAGGTCCCGTCGAGGTCGTCGGGGATGCGGGGGTCCTGGCGGCTTCGGAGGACCCGCGCGGCTTTGCGACCCAGCTGGAGCGCCTGCTCGCCGATCCCGGCCGCCGCGCGGCCCTCGGTGCGGCCGCGCGGCGGCGCGCGGTGGAGCGGTATTCGGTCGAACGGATGGTCCGGGACTACGCCGAGCTGCTGGAATCGCTCGGATGAATAGCGAGCGGTCCTCGCCGCCAGCCGGACGCCCGTTGCGAATCGCACTCCTGACCTCCAACCGGTTCTGGCGGGGCGCGAGCAGCGTGTTCGCCGTGCTGGCGCGCGGCCTCGCCGAGCATGGCCACACCACCACGGCGGTGGTGGCGTACCAGCCCATCGCCGACGGGTTCCGGGAGCGGAACCTGGCCGTGCGCGTGCTGCCCGTGGGTCACACGACGCTGCACGGCGCGCGCGCCCTGCGCCGGGGCCTCCTGGATCTGGCGGCGGACATCGTGCTCGTGGATCGAGCGCGCGACATCCGACTGGCCGCGTTCGCGTCGCTCCGCACCCCGCTCGCCGTGGTGTACTGCATCAGCATGCCCCGCCCCCCGCGCGACCTGCTGACGCGGCTCGCGTTCCGACGCGTGGCCTTGACCGTGTTCCTCACGCAGCAGCTCGCGCAGCGCGCGCTCGCCGAGGCGCCGTTCATGCGGCACGCGGGGCATCGGGTGATCCCCAACGGCGTGGACTGCGACCTGTTCCGCCCGGACGAGGCAGCAGCGCGGGCGTTCCGGCAGCGCCACGGCCTGGGTGACCGGCCGATCCTCGTCGCCGTGGGCGCGCTCGAGATCGAGAAGCGGTGGGACCTGCTGCTCGAGAGCGTGGCGCTGCTGCCGGCGCCGGCGCCGCCCTTGGTCTTGTGCGGCTCCGGCGCTCTCCAGGATTCGCTCCGGGCGCAGGCGCAGCGACTCGGCGTGGACGTGCGGTTCGTGGGCCAGGTGGACGCGTCCCAGCTCGTCGGGGCGTACAACGCCGCCACGTGCGTCGTCCACACACGCCCCGACGAGGTGTTCGCGCTGGTGCTGATCGAGGCGCTCGCGTGCGGGCGCCCGGTGCTCGCGGTGGACGGCGGCGGCACGTCCGAGCTGGTGGGAGATGCCGGCGTGCTCGCGCCACCGGAAGAGCCGCGGGCGTTCGCCCAGCTGCTGGGGGCGCTGCTCCGCGATCCGGGCCGCCGGGCGGCACTCGCGGCGACGGCCCGACGCCGCGCGGTGGAGCGCTATTCGGTCGAGCGGATGGTCCGTGATTACGCCGGGGTCCTGGAAGCCCTCGGCTAGTGCAGGCCGCTCCCGCCGGCGAGCTGCTTGACCAGATCTCCGATCACCGCTTTGGCGTCGCCGAACAGCATCCAGGTGTTGTCCTGCACGTACAGCTCGTTGTCGATGCCGGCGAAGCCCGGGTTCTTGCTCCGCTTGATGGCGAGGACCGTCTTGGCCTTGTCGGCGTCGATGATCGGCATGCCGTAAATGGGACTCCCCTTGGCGTAGCGCGCGGCCGGGTTCACCACGTCGTTGGCGCCGATCACGAGCGCCACGTCGCACTGCGGCATGTCGGGATTGATCTCCTCCATCTCGACGAGCGCGGTGTACGGAATGTTCGCTTCGGCGAGCAGCACGTTCATGTGGCCCGGCATGCGCCCCGCCACAGGATGAATCGCGAACTTGACCGTGATGCCCCGCTTGGTGAGCTGATCGTACAGCTCGCGCACCTTGTGCTGGGCCTGCGCCACGGCCATGCCGTATCCCGGGATGACGACCACGAGGTTCGCCTGCTCGAGCAGCTGCGCGGCCCCCTCGACCGTTTCCTGCTTCCACGCCTTCTGCTCTCCGGTGATCGCGACCTTCTGCACCGTGCCGAAGGCCCCGAACAGCACGTTGGTGAACGACCGGTTCATCGCCCGGCACATGATAATGGAGAGGATCAAGCCGCTCGAGCCGTCCAGCGCGCCCGCGGTCACGAGCAGCTTGTTGTTGAGCACGAAGCCCATCGCGACGGCCGAGAGCCCCGCGTAGGAGTTGAGGATGGAAATGACGGTGGGCATGTCGGCGCCGCCGATTGGGATAATGAGCAGGACGCCGAACAGCAGCGCGAGCCCGACGATGGCGTAGAAGACCTGTCCCGACCATGGCGCCGTCGGGTGCATGACGACGAGCGCGCCCAGGGCCACCGCGAGCGCCAGCACGCCGATGTTGACCACGTTCTGCCCCGGATAGGTCACCGGGCGCTGCGGAATCCACTTGACCTCCTGCAGCTTGCCCGCGGCCATGAGGCTCCCGGTGAACGTCAGGAATCCGAGGATCACCTCCGCCACGATGGCGCCGGTGCGGAACGCCGTGAGCTGCGCAGGGTGTTCGGTCAGGCCGAGGACATATTCCGCCGTCCCGACCAGGCCGGCCGCGAGCCCGCCGAACGCATGCGACAGCGCGGTCCGCTGCGGCACGGCGGTGAGCGGCACCAGCGAGAGCGGCACGCCGACGACGAAGCCGGCGACGATTGCCAGCACGATCCAGCCGTGGCGCACGATCTCGGGCTGGACCCAGGTCGCCAGCACGGCCACGAGCATCCCCGTGACGCCGGCCACCACCGCGTGGCGGGCGGTCTTGGGGTCGTTCATCCAGTACAGCGCGAAGATGAACAGCGCCGTCGCAAGGATGGCGGCGGCCTGGGCGACGGCGTACGTCATTGCTTCTTGAACATCTTCAGCATCCGGTCCGTGATCAGGAATCCGCTGACGATGTTCGTCATGGAGGCGAACAGCGCGATCGCCCCGAGAACGCGGATGGCGCTCGGGTACTCCGCACCCGTCACGGCGATCGACCCCACCACGGCAATGGCCGAGATCGCATTGGTGAGCGACATGAGCGGCGTGTACAAGAGGCGCGAGACCCGGCGGATCACCCCGAGCCCGATGAACGTCGCCAGCACGAACACGAACAGCATCGACCAGTAGTCGACCGTCACTGGTTGCTCGGTCACGATTTCCTCACCTCCCCGGCGTGCGTCACGCACGTCTCCCGAATGATCTCGTCGTCGAAATCCACGACGAGCTTGCCGTCTCGTGTCACGTGCAACAGGAAACTCGAGACGTTCCTCGCGTACATCTGGCTCGCGTGCAGCGGCAGCGTGCTGGGCAGGTTGAGGGGTCCGAGGATGACGACGCCGTCGCGGCGCACCTCGGCGCCGGGCTCGGTCACCTCGCAGTTCCCGCCCGTCTCCGCGGCCAGATCCACGATCACCGAGCCGGGCTTCATGCCGCGCACGGCGTCGCTGGTGATCAGGATCGGCGCGCGCTTGCCGGGAATCGCCGCGGTCGTGATCACGACGTCGGCGTCCTTCACGTGCTGCGCGATGAAGGCCAGCTCGCGGCGGTGGGTCTCCTCGGAGAGCTGCTTGGCGTAGCCGCCCGCGGCCTCCGCCTGCTCGCCGATCTCGAGCTGCAGGAATTTCGCGCCCAGGCTCTCCACCTGCTCCTTCACGGCCGGGCGCACGTCGAAGGCCGACACGACCGCACCGAGGCGGCGCGCCGTGGCGATCGCCTGCAGCCCCGCCACGCCGGCCCCCAGGACCAGCACGCGGGCCGGGGGTAGGGTCCCCGCCGCCGTGACGAGCATCGGGAAGAGCCGGCCGGCGGTCGAGGCCGCGAGCAGGACGGCCTTGTAGCCCGCCACGGTCGCCTGCGACGACAGCACGTCCATCGGCTGCGCGCGCGTGATCCGCGGCAGCAACGCGAGACTGAACGCCGTCACCTTGCGCGCCGCGAGCGCGGCGACGACGTCGCGCTCCGCCGCCGGCTGGAACAGCGCAACCAGCGCCGCCCCCTCCCGGCACAGCTCGACCTCCGCCGTCGAGGGTGGCTGCACCTTGAGCACGACGTCGCTCCGTCCGAAGACGTCCGCCGGCGTCGCGACCAGGCCGGCCCCCGCGGCGCGGTACGCGTCATCGGGGAACGCCGCTGCCGCCCCGGCGCCCTGCTCCACGAGGACCTCGAACCCGGTCTTCACCAGCCGGCCCGCCGTGTCGGGGACGAGCGCGACACGACGCTCGTTGGCCGCGGTCTCTTTCGGGACCCCGATCTTCATGACGCCTCGAGATGGTATCGGTGAAACCGTAACGATCGAGTTCCGAGCTAACCCTTCGGCAACGTGCCCTTCTCCCGCGCCTGCGCCAGCAGCCGCTCCGTGAAGTCGAGCCGCTCGGCCAGCTCGCTCACCTGCGACTCGAGCCCGAGCATGCGGTCTTCCAGATCCGACACGCGGCGGTCCCCGGCGGGCGGATCCGCCTCGTCTCCGGCCACGTCCCAGCGCACCAGCCGCCGCCCGTCGACGTCGCGGAAGTCGCCGGCCGCGATCACCACCACGTCGTACAGATACCAGATCCCCATCCCGCCGAGGGTGAGGCACATCCAGATGCCGCTCTGCACCCGACCGGTGTAGAAGCGGTGCAGACCGAATACGCCGCCCACGACCGCAAGCCCCAACGCCACGGCGCGGGAGCGCTCCGACACGGCGGCCCCCCGCTCTCTCGAGTCGGCCGCCTCGTAACGCGACACCGCGTCCGACGGCACGGTCAGGAAGGGCCGACCGGCCCGATCGACCCGAGCAGGGCGTCGAGCTCCTGGCGCGGGATCACGCCCGCGCGGCGCGCCATCTCGCTGCCGTGACGGAACACGATGAGCGTCGGGATGGCGCGGATGTCGAAGCGGCGCGTCGTCGCCGGATTGCGGTCGGTGTCGAGCTTGACCACCAGCACGTCGCCCTGGCGCTGGCGCGCGAAATCGTCCAGGATCGGCGCCATGATCTTGCAGGGGCCACACCAGTCCGCATAGCCGTCCATGACCACGGGAACATCGGTGCCCTTGAGCACGCCGTCCAGCGTCGCGTCGGTCACCGCGATGGGCCGGTCGAGCAGGATCGGCCGCCCGCAGCTGCCGCACTTAGGGCGGTCGGCGATGCGGGTGAGATCCACACGATTGAGGGTCGCGCAAAAGGGACAGGCGACCGTCGCGTGCTTGCCGACTTCGGTGACGGACACTGCGCACCTCCCTCGGTGGTAATCTACATCTCGACGATGGCCTCCGCCTCGATCTCCACGAGCATCTCGGGGGCCACCAACCGGCTCACCGCCACGAGCGTGGTCGCCGGCCGGATGTCGTGGAACACCTCGCCGTGCGCCCGCCCCACACGCTCCCAGTCGGCGATGTCGGTCACGTACATCCGGGTTCGCACCACGTCCTCGAGCGATGCCCCGGCCTGGACGAGGGCTCGCTCGATGTTCTGCAGGGCCTGGGTCGCCTGCGCGTAGGCGTCGCCGATGCCCATGATGCGGCCGTCCGGTCCCGTGGCCGTGGTCCCGGCAACGTGCACGGTCGAGCCCACCCGCACGGCGCGGGAGTAGCCCACGATCGGCTCCCACGGCGCGCCGCTCGCGATGTTGCGGCGGGGCATAGGCACTCCTTCCTGGTGAGAGGTGATCAACGCAACGCCGGCGTCTCGTTCCGGGTCTCGTGCGCGACGCCGTTCTTCCCGCCCTGCTTGGCCCGGTACATGAGGCCGTCGACGGCCGCGAGCAGCTCGTCCACCGATTCCGGCGGGACGAGGAACGTGGCGACGCCGATGCTCGCCGTCATGCGCCAGCCGTGCGCCGGCACCACGTCGGCCAGCGCCCCGCGCAGCTTCTCGGTCGCGAGTCGGGCGGGCGCCGCGCCTGCCTCGGGCAGCAGCACGACGAACTCGTCCCCGCCCAGACGGGCGACGACGTCGCTGGCGCGCAGCACACCGCTCAAGGCGCGCGCGACCGAGCGCAACACGGCATCGCCTGCGAGGTGGCCCAGGCGGTCGTTCACCAGCTTGAAATCGTCGAGATCGAGGTAGGCGACGGAGAAGGGATGGGTGTAGCGGCGGGCCCGCGTGATCTCCGCCGCGGCGACCTCGTAGAACGCCCGCGCGTTGGGCCCGCCGGTGAGCGCGTCGCTGCGGGCCAGCTCCCGCTCGCGCGCGTGCGCCAGACGCAGGCGGGCGACGGCCTCCGACACGAGCACGAGCGCCGCGAGCCGCAGCACCGCGTTCCAGTAGGGAATCGACCAATGGGAGTAATCACGCTGAGTGAGCGCGTCCGCGAGCATCCAGGCGAGCCCGCCTGCGCACGCGATGATCGCCCCCGGCCAGCGGCCGACATACCACGCCACCAGGACCACCGGGGCCAGATAGAACACCAGTGGAGTGAGCTCGTGGCCCGTGACGAAGTCCACCCATCCGAGCCCCGCGACCATCACGAGGCCGACGATCACAAGCGCCGGGGCCGGCAGGCGGGAGACCCAGGCGTCGAGGCGCCCCCCCAAGGAACCATCGATGCGCACCACCACCCCCGTCCGGTTCGGTCGCCCGGAAGATAACGCGGGGGACCCGAGCGCTAACACATCGCGAGCTGGTCGGGCGGCCCCGCGGGATAGCGTACGACGCCCCCGGGGAGAATGCGGGCATGCGGTGACAGCGTGTGGGGCTCCAGGCGCGCCGGGCTCAGGATGTGACTCACGTTCTCGCCCCGCGCCACGAGCGCGTCGGCGATCAACTGGCGATGGCACCGCCACGGCACCGCCTCGGCGCATAACACCGTCGTCGGCCCGGCACGCGCCAGCTCGATCACCCGGCCGAGCGCCTGCTGAAACGCGTCCGTGTCCATGTAGTCCGCGTAGCCCCGGAAGGCGGCGCTGCGCCACGCGGTGTTGGCGGAGTCGGGCCGGGCCGTGCGACGACCGCCGAGGTCGCCCTCATGGCGATAGGCGATCCCCGCGCCAGCGAGCGCGACGGCCAGCGCGTCCCGGGCGAAGTGCGGGTGCCGGCGCGAGGCGGGATAGCGGCGCACGTCCACGACCTGGCGCACGCCGTGCGCCGCCAGCAACGCCAGGAAATCGTCGAGCTCGCGGGTCGAGTGGCCGACCGTGTAGATCATCTCGCAAGATACCTTGACCACATGGCGCTTCCGGTGTACACCTGACGGCGTAACCACCATGCAGGGGGATGCCATGACGGAAAAGGAACAGTTCCTCGGTCAGCTAGAGAGAGAGCTCCCCACCACGATGCGGGTGCTCAGGGCCTACCCCGCCGCCAAAGCGGACTTGAAGCCGCACGCCCGGTGCAAGTCCGCGAAGGAGCTCGCCTGGATATTCGTGACGGAACAAAAGGCGAGCGAGCAGGCTCTGGACGGCGGGATCGAGCTCGGCAAGATGCCGAAGGCGCCCGGCACGCTCCCCGAGGTGATCGCGACGTACGAACAGTCGTCCAAGGCGTTCGTGGAGCGTATCAAGCGGACACCCGAGGCGGAGCTCAACAAGACGGTCAAGTTCTTCGTGGCGCCGAAGCAGATGGGGGACGTGCGCAAGATGGACCTGCTCTGGTTCATGCTGATGGACAGCGTGCATCACCGCGGTCAGTTCTCGGTCTACCTCCGCATGGCCGACGGCAGGGTGCCCTCGATCTACGGGCCGTCGGCGGACGAACCTTGGATGTAGCTGTACGACGACGAAGGGGCGCAGCACCGCTGCGCCCCTTCCTCCATCCCTTCCGCTGGCGCTTACGGCTCGGCGCTCGTCGTCTTCAGCTCAACGAACAACGCCGTCACCGCGGGCGGGGGCCCCGCGGACGTGAGCGTCCCGACGCCTTCGGCCTCCACGCGCACGTGCGCAGCGAGCGAGTCCGCGACGGCTTGCAGCGTCTGGAGGTTGCCGTCCTGATCGAACCTCGTCTGTGACGTGACGGTGACGACCGCCCCGTGCCCCAGCGTGAACGTGGACCCCGCGACGTCCACACTCGCCACCGTATCGCGGAACTCTACCATCATCGCCGGGGGCGGCAGCTCCTCCCCCTCGACTTCGAATTCGATGCGGATCGCGTCGATCGTGAGCGGGTTCGTGCTGTCGACCAGCCCGCGGCCCTCGGTCTTGACGGTCTTGCCCGCGGTGAGCGCGTCCTGAACCGCGGCGAGCGTCGTGAGATGGTCGTCCTCGTCACCCTCGCGTCCGTCGAACTCCGTCCCCGCGACGATACGAATGATGGTCCCGTCCACGAGCGTCACCGTCTGGGCCGTCTGATCCACCGACTTGACCGCGCCGTGAAACTCCTCGGCGCCCTCCGCCGCTTCGGTCTCGGTCCGAAGCCTGGTGGTCCCGTCGCTCACCCGCAGCTCGAGGCTGACGCCCAGCAGCTTGAGAAACGCGTCCGGGGGAGGCGTAGCATTGGTGGTCAGGTTCGCGGCGGCGATGTTCAGCTGGACCAGCGAATGATCGTTGCCTTCATCGAGCTGCAGGGTGGCCGCCAGGAAGCTGGCGTCGTCCGGCGCCTGCGGCTGAGCGGGCGGTTGGCGGCTCGCCCGCACGGCGGGACTGCGACCGGCCGCCAAGTCCGCTTGAATACGCGCGACGAAGTCGGCGAGCGCCATGCCGCTCGCCTGGTGCTCCGCATCGCCGTCATCCGGACGCAGGGCGGTGGATCGGTTCACCGCGATGTGAAGGCCGCCGAGCTCGAGCGTGAGGGTCGCCGTATCGGTCCCCGCCGTGATCGCGGTGACCCGGCTCCGTACGCGCTCGGGCCTCGTGAGCTGGTCGGATTCTTCGATCACCACGCGCCGCGCCGTCAGCGTCCCCGGCACCACACTGACCTCGACGCGCGCCGGGCCCGTGACCAGCTGGCTCTGCACGGCGGGGATGGTGACTTCGCGGGAGAACTGGATCGGCAGGGCTGAGCGGGGACCGCTGGAATTCTGATCGCAGGCAGCGAGGAGCAAGGGGAGGAGCAACGCAGGACGAGCTCGCAACACGGTCGGCATAGGGCGTCTCCTTGGGTCCGCAGTTGGCACGTATGCCGTGAAGAGTGCCCCGTACCATGCCCGGTAACGCACGGAAAACGTGGACGGGCGCAGCCGCCTGTATCAGTCTGCAACCGCGGGGCGCGCGACGTCGTCGCCGGCACCGCGGTTACATTCCCACGGGTCATGACGGGCGGCCCCTCCCCCGACGACCGGCTCGGCGACTTTACCGCCGACATCCGCATCCTCCCGCTGATCGCCATGGCGGCCCTGATCGGCGTGATCAGCGCCTTCGTAGCGTTGGCGCTCGTGCGGCTCATCGGGTTGTTCACGCACGTCTTCTATTACCACGACATCTCGACCACGTTGGTCTCACCGGCGGACAATCGGCTGGGCCTATGGGCCCTGACCGTCCCGGTGGTGGGCGGGCTGATCGTCGGGCTCATGGCGCGCTACGGGTCGGAGCGGATCCGCGGCCACGGGATCCCGGAAGCGCTCGAGGCGATCCTCATCGGCCGGAGCCGCATGTCCGCGAAGATCGCGCTCTTGAAGCCGCTCTCGTCCGCGATCGCGATCGGCACCGGCGGCCCGTTCGGCGCCGAGGGGCCCATCATCATGACGGGCGGGGCCTTCGGCTCGCTGTTCGCTCAGGCGTTCCATCTGTCGTCGGCGGAGCGCAAGACGTTGCTCGTGGCCGGGGCGGCGGGCGGGATGGCGGCGGTGTTCGGCACGCCGGTGGCGGCGGCGCTGCTCGCGGTGGAGCTACTGCTGTTCGAGTGGAAGCCGCGGAGCTTCGTCCCGGTCGCGTGCGCCGCGGCGGTGGCCGGGGCGCTGCGGGGGCCGCTGCTCGGCACCGGCCCGCTGTTCCCCGTGGCGCCGCATGCCCTGCTTCCGTGGCACGCGCTGCTCATCGCCCTTGGCCTCGGTCTCACGGCCGGCTTCGCCTCCGGGCTCCTCACCTGGCTCGTGTACGCCTGCGAGGACTTGTTCCGCAAGCTGCCGATTCACTGGATGTGGTGGCCGTTGCTCGGCGGCGCCGTCGTCGGGATCGGAGGCCTGCTGTACCCCAGGGCACTCGGTGTGGGCTACGACACCATCCACGACCTCCTCACGGGACGGCTCGTCGGCATCGCCCTGCTCGGGTTGGTCGTCACCAAGGCGGTGATTTGGGCGATGGCCCTCGGCTCGGGCACGTCGGGCGGCGTCCTCGCCCCGCTCTTGATCATGGGAGGATCGCTCGGCGCGCTCGAGGCCCACTGGATCTCGTCGGGCGATCCGGGCCTGTGGGCCGGGATCAGCATGGGCGCGATGATGGGCGGCACCATGCGATCACCCTTCACCGCGGTCGCTTTCGTTCTCGAGCTGACGCACGACGTCAACGTGCTGCCGGCGCTGTTCATCGCCTGCATCGCGGCGCACGCAGTCACCGTTCTGCTCATGAAGCGGTCGATTCTCACGGAGAAGGTCGCCCGCCGGGGCTATCACCTGACGCGCGAATACTCCGTGAATCCCCTGCAGCTCCTGCGGGTGCGCGATGTGATGGAGCCGCCGCTGCGCAACCTCGCTGGCGACGCCCCGGTCGTCGCGTACCCTGATGAGCTGCTCGACACCGCCATGCGCAAGCTGCTCGAGCACGAGCTGGAGGTGCTACCCGTGGCGAGCCCCGACGACCCATCTCAGATGGTCGGGTACATCGAGCGCTCGGTGATTCTCGACGCCTGGTTCCAGCTCACCCGCGACGAGCACGTCATCGAGGAGGGCTGGCTCGGGCGGCTGCGTCGCGCCCCGCGCTAGGGACCGCCCGGAGACCGGTCGTTCAGTTGCTGGCGGTGCGCGTGGGCCCCGCTCCGGGCGGGCCGTGATCCCAGTCCTGGGCCGCGGAGATGTTCGGCATGCCCCAGTCGTTCCCGTTCCAGCCGTTGAAGCCATCCAGCCGGAACGCCCAGAACCCCGTGTTCGAATCGCTGATGATGATCAAGCCGTCTGAGTTCCGGATCTTCACGCCGAACGCACCCTGCATCACGCTCGTCCCTTCCCATTGGGGGAGTCCCCCGAACCCCGCCTGGTGCTTGCATTCGCAGCTGTAGTACCAGCCGACCGTTTTGGGATCGGCGGGATCGACCATGTTGAAGACCTGCAGACCGTCCTCGTACGCCGAGACGAACACGAACGGCCAGCGGACCTCGTGGTTGTGTGAGAGGTCGCGCCAGTCGGCGGTCCAGGCGCCCACCGGCTCCGTGATGGCCTGCACCTTCCCCTCCAGTCCGGGCCGCAGGTCGAAGATCCGGAGCGGGGCGTACTGATACTCGGTTTCGGTGACGGCGAACTTGCCGTCGGGCGTCGGGGTGAAGGTGTGTCCGAACTCGACGCCGGCGACGCCGCTGATCGACGTCACGAGCTTCGGCGTCTCGGGGTGCGTGACGTCGTAAATGAAATAGCCGCCCCGACCCGCGCCGTAGAACTTGTCCTGCTTGGTGGCGGGGTCGTAGCCGACGAAGAAGTCGTGGTAGCCGAATTGGCCGAACGCGGGGTTGCCCCCCTCGGGAACGGGCACCCGTCCGATGAGCGCGCCCTTGTCGTTGGCCAACACCTTCTCCATGTCGTAGATGTTGGCGTGCGTTTCGTTGACGGTCGTGAACAGCAGGACCCGGCCGTCCGAGTGCTTGTAGGCGAAGATGTTGTGGAACCCGCCGGCCGCGGGGTAACGGATGCGGGCCACGATCTTGATCTTCGACGTATCGGGAAGACTCGTCACGTCGGCTACCACGGCGCCGAGATCGGCGTCGGGAGACGCTCCGAAGAACTGCAGCGACTGCACGTAGTAGTAGCGGCCCTTGAGCTTGAAGTACTTGCCATCCATGCCGCCGAGGCCCTGATGCAGCTCGGCGTTCTCGATGCGCCAGTTGTAGAGCACCTTGCAGTGCTCCGGGTCGCGCAGGTCGATGATCGTGAAGCCCGGCCTGTCGCGCGCCTGGGAGACATAGGCGTACGGCCGGTCTTGCTCGATCTCATTGTCCATCACGCGGAAGTAGCCGCCCAACGGGAGGTGACACACCACGTGGACGTTGGCACTGCCGCCCTGCTTGACCCCGGCCATGACGCCGGGCGCCGCGACTGGAGCGGCGTCGCGCTGGCCGCGTGCCGCCGCGACGCCCACCATCAAGAGCGCGATCACGGCCGCCGCCACACGCCTCCTCACCTGCACGATCATAGCGAACCTCTTTGAAGAAGGAGAAAACGGACTCACGGCCCGGCGTCGGCCGAGTCGACGGTGAACGTCATGTGCATGCCGGATTCGAGATGCTCCGCGATGTGGCAATGCGCCATCCAGCGTCCCGGGTTCGACGCCTCGAGCAGGATGTCGACGGTCGAGCCGACGGGAAGGAGCACGGTGTCCTTCCAGGCGAAATTGGTGGTCGGCACGCCGTCACGGTCGAGCACCAGAAAGCGCTGTCCGTGGAAGTGGATAGGGTGGCTCATCGGGTGCATTGCCTGGGGATCGTTGAACAGGCGGATCTTCGCCACCTCGCCCTGCTTGAAGTGCCAGGCGATGTCCATGTTCTCTTTGCCCGTCGCGGGATCGCGCATGATCCAGCGAGTTTCGCGACCCGTCGCGACCCAGTTCATGTCCGGCATGCCATCGTTCCATTCGACCGGCGGGAAATACATGGTGTCGGTGGTCATGAAGGTGACCAGCGGGATCGGCAGTCCCTGGATGTTGACGGTCAGGTCGAGCTCCTTATCGACCGACCGGTCGAAGTCCTTGCGGTAACGGTCGATCTCCACGCCGAGGGCGGCGTCCCTGCGGAGCGTGCGGAACGCGGCAGCGCGATCCTCGCCCACCGGGGTCCGCGACACGCTGATCTCACCGAGCGTGTCCACCTCCGGGTAGAACTCCCCGGTGACGTGGTTGATGGCCTGCACCCGGCTCGTCAGCGGGTAG
>Ga0070698_100001381_pt1 | contig 26903 bp, 28 predicted proteins | sample KBSK1502metaG_FD_65477 | JGI IMG/M metagenome (GOLD analysis project Ga0070698, IMG submission 65477) | Corn, switchgrass and miscanthus rhizosphere microbial communities from Kellogg Biological Station, Michigan, USA - KBS K1-50-2 metaG | ecosystem: Host-associated > Plants > Roots >... | reverse complement strand
ATCCACACCCGGCGAACATTCTCGTTCTCGACCGGGCCGATCGCATCGGGCTCGTCGACTTCGGCGCGGTCGGCAAGCTGACCGACGACGACCTGACCAAGTTGACGCGGCTGTTCATCGACGCCGCGCAAGAGAACGTCGACGCGCTGCCTAAGCGTCTCGCCGATATGGGAGTCCGATACCCGAAGGAGCGGGAAGAGGAGTTCCAGTCGCAGATACGTGAGATGTACTACCGGTACTACGGCGCCAGCATCGCGGAGATTGATCCGCTGCAGGTGATCCGAGAGACCTTTCAGCTCATCTACTCGCTCAACCTCCGCCTGCCGACTCGGTTCCTCTTGCTGGACCGGGCGATCGCCACGCTGGCGTCGGTCGGCATCGATCTCTATCCCGACTTCAATGTCTTCGAGGTCGCGCGTCCGTATGCGCGCGGCCTCGTGCTCGAACGGCTCAATCCACGGCGTCTAGCGAGGCGAGCCCGCAGGGAGACGCTCCGACTCGGCGAGATGGCGCTCGAGCTGCCGCATCAGATCCACGACACGCTCGAGCAGGTGCGCGACGGGCAGATCGAGGTCGGCTTCGTGCACAAAGGGCTCGAGGATCTGCTCAACCGAATGGACGTCGTCTTCAACCGCCTGGTGATCGGGATGGTCGTCGCCGGCGGGCTGATCGGCTCCAGCCTCATCGGCATCTTCGCGAAGGCTGGGCCGCAGCTGCTCGGGATCAACGTCATCTCGGTGCTCGGCTTCGCCCTCTCCGGCGCCTTGGGGATCTGGCTTCTCTGGGGCGTGGTCCGGTCGGGTCGGCTCTGAGCTCCGGCCTCCGCTCGGCTTGACCTCGGCCGGAACGGCCGGCTGTAGAACGTTCGTCACGCTTTCACGCGAAAGGACATCTAGTGTGCGTGCAGAGCCGGCGCTACGTTCGTTCGCATGTCGACGGCGCTGCTGCTCGCCGAGCCCCAACCCGACACCCGCACGTTCCTCGAGCGGCACCTGACGAATGACGGCTTCCAACTCGTGGGAGACGAGGTGCAGCCTGACCTCGTCCTGCTCGGTGACACGACCGCTCTCGACGACTGTCGTGCGCGGCACGGAGATGTGCCTGTGATCGTTCTCGGTGAGCCGGAGTCGGATGCCGTCGACCGTGTGCGAGCGCTCGACCGCGGCTGCGACGATTTCCTCGCACAGCCGTTCAACTACGAAGAGCTCCTGGCCCGCATCCGCGCAGTCCTGCGGCGGACAAGCCCGCCGGGACACGAGACGTTCCGAGCAGCCTCGATCTCTGCCGATGTCGCGACTCGGTGCGTGACGGTCGAAGGGAACCCCGTTGCGTTGGCGGGCAAGGAGTACGAGCTCCTCCTCAAGCTCATGTCTGATCCAACTCGGGTCTTCACGAAAGAGCAGCTGTTGCGTGAGGTCTGGGGCTTTCGCTCACTCGGCCGAACGAGGACACTCGATTCGCATGCGTCTCGCCTTCGGCGGAAGCTCTCGGGCGCGGGCTCGGGCACCTTCGTGATCAACGTCTGGGGGGTGGGCTATCGGCTGCTGGACGCCTAGCCGGCACAAGCAGGTATGAATCGAGCGTGGCCGAAGAGCCCGGGCTGACCGCATTCGTCTGCACCACCTGTGGGACGCAGTACGCGCCGAGCGACGATCCGCCCGACGGCTGCGCGATCTGCCTCGACGAGCGCCAGTACGTCGGAGCCGAAGGCCAGCACTGGACGACGCTCGCACAGATTGCGTCCGAACACGACGGCCGGGTCGAGCCACAGGAGCCCGGCTTGCTCGGGCTAGGGCTCGTGCCCGCATTTGCGATCGGCCAGCGTGCTCTCCTCGTCGACCGACTGCTGTGGGATTGCGTCCCTCTGAGCGGCGACGAGCTCGTGAAAGCCGTCGAGGCCGGCGGCGGCCTCGAGACGATCGCGATCTCCCATCCGCACTACTACACGACGATGGTCGAGTGGGCCGACCGGTTCGACGCATGCATCCTGCTTCACGAGGCCGACCGGCAATGGGTGATGCGCCCAAGTCCGAACATCGAGTTCTGGTCGGGGGATCGTCTCCACCTTTCGGACGATCTCGAGCTGATTCGCCTCGGCGGCCATTTCGCCGGCGGTACCGTCTGCCTCTGGAGGGCCGGCGCAGCCGGTGAAGGCGCCCTCCTGTCCGGCGACATCATCCAGGTGGTTGCCGACCGCGACTGGGTGAGCTTCATGTGGAGCTACCCGAACCTGATCCCACTGCCACCGCAGGAGATCGCTCGCATCCGCGCCGAAGTCGAGTCGCTCCGGTTCGGGCGCCTCTACGGCGCCTGGTGGGACCGTGTCGTCGAGAGTGACGCGCGGGCAAAGGTGCTGCGCTCGGCCGATCGCTATCTCGACGCGGCCACCAAGGGTCGGTAGGGTCGCACGAAAGTGGGCGCCTTCGACAACGTTTCGTCGCTCGATCTTCAGCGCATCTGGGACGGCGTGCACGGCCGGGTCGTGCACGGCGAGCGCATCACGCTCGGGGTGATCGAGCTGGATGCCGACAGCATCGTCCCCGAGCACAGCCATGACCACGAGCAGCTCGGGATCTGTCTGAGCGGCTCGCTCGTCTTTCGAGTCGGAGACGAGTCGAAGGAACTCGGTGCGGGCGGGACGTGGTCGATCCCGAGCAATGTCCCGCACGAGGTTCACGTCGGCCCGGCGGGTGCGGTCGTGCTCGACGTCTTTGCTCCAACCAGGGACGACTGGCGCGAGGTCGAGCGGATCGGCTTGCGTCCACCACGCTGGCCTATCTAGCCGCCAAGATCTCCACGGTGTCCCCGTCCTGGAGGACGTGCGACGGGCCGAGCTTCTGACCGTCGAAGCGGGCCGACGGGCCCCACACACGGGCGCCGAGGCAGCACGAGCCGAGCTCATTATGGATCGCATCGGCGACGTCGACGACTGTCACCGGCGGGCTGAACGCGAGCGGTTCTTCGTCGTCGCGGAGATAGACGCGGACGAGGCCCGTCAGCCGCCAGATCGTGTCACGCAGCCGGTCGAGGCTCTCGTCGTCGAGGACGCTCACCGCCACGACCTGGAACTGCGGAAACGCCGCCGCCAGCTGGCGCCCGTCCGTTTCGTCGCGCTTCGTTGCTGCGATCGCCGCGGGCCGCTCGATCTTTGCCGCGGAGACCTCGTGCATCACGGCCTCGAGTGCCGCGACAGGAGCACCGGCATCGTGGCAGAACAGGATCGCGTCGGCGCCGCGCAGCACTCCGAGGAACCGACGTCCGCGGCCACGACCCTCGGCTGCGCCTTCGATCAGGCCAGGGATCTCGACCAGCTGCACGAGGACGCCGCCGATCCGGGTCAGTGCCGGGACGGGACGAGTCGTGGTGAACGGGTAGTCGCCTGTCTTGATCTGGATGTTCGAGAGCGCTTGCAGGAGCGAAGACTTCCCCGCGTTCGGGGGGCCGACCAGCGCAATCTGCGCTGCACCTTCTCTCCTGACCGCGAGAGAGTCGCGATGGGTGACTCGGTTGCGCGTCGCCGTCTGCACGAGCTCCGACTCGACCCATTTCCGGATGTCGGCGTACGGACCATTCTTGTACCCGGGCAGCTCGCCGAGGATCGACCGCAGCTCACGGATGCGCTCAGATCCGGTCTTGCCGACGAGCCGGCGCTTGATCACCTGCATCTGCGTGCGATGCGGCATCGGCATCGCGACACCTTCCTTTCACGTACTGCGGGAAGGTGCGCGCAACCTAGCGACGTGCCGGGTTCGCGTCCTGTCCCGCCGCTTCCATGGACGCCTCTGTCGGAAGCGGCGGATCAGCCGTGCTGAGTGCAGCAGATCGCGCGCCAGCGATGCATATGGCGAGGGTAGCAGCCGACGCGAGGCGCGCCTCTCGCGGGGGCTACAACAGCGCCCCTTCGAGGCGGAGTAGTGCTTCTTTGCGCTCGAGCCCACCCCCATAGCCCACGAGCTTGCCGCTCGCGCCGATGACCCGGTGGCAGGGCAGGACGATCGGCACCGGGTTTCGGTTCATCACCGTCCCGACCGCTCGCGCGGCTCGTGGCCGGGAGACACGTGCCGCGAGCTGTCCATACGTGACGACCTCTCCGTAGGGAACACGGGCGAGCTCGCCCAGCACGCGGCGGTAGAAGTCGGCGAGTGGCCCGACGTCGAGAGGGAGGTCGAACTCATGTCGCTTTCCGTCGAAGTACTCGTCGAGCTCTCGCCGCGCCGGATCGATCGGCTTCGCCGACCGAAGGATGCGGACGCCGAAGACGCGCGCGAGCCGCTCTCGCTCCTGCTCGGGCTCAGCGTCGTAGACGACCCGGCAAAGACCGCGGTCGGTTGCGGCGACGAAGAGCGAACCGATAGGCGAGTCGACGAAGTCATAGGCGACGTCGAGCAGGTGCGCACTTGCAGCTGCGTCGCGGAAGCGGCGGTCGAGCTCTTGGGAAACAGCGTTCATCGGGATTCCTTCCGTCGTAATCTGCGAATACCGGCCGAGGCGGCCTGGCGTGCCGCCGTCGCGTTCGATCCCAGCGCAACACCGATCTCGGCGTAATCCAGGTCGTAGCCGTAGCGAAGCACGACGGCCGCACGCTCGGTGGGTGGCAGCTCGTCGGCGAGATGCTCCAGCTGTGCGAAGGCAGGACGCCCGTCGAGAGATGCAAGCTCCGGCAAGTCCGCGTCGGCCCGCGGACGGCGGTGCTCGTCGATCGCCACCCGGCCCGCGATCGTGTAGGCCCAGGCGCGGAGATGGTCGCCGTGCCCGAGGTTCGGGTACGCGCGCAACGCCTTCAAGAACGTCTCCTGGAACGCATCCTCGGCTCGTTGCAGCCCGAGGCGGCGGACGAGGAAGGCGTAGATCTCTTCGCGGTGCTCTTCATAGAAGTGTTCGAAGGGCGGCAGGTTCATCTGTGGCATCTTGAAACGCGAGAGGGGGGTGAGGTGTGAGGATGCCTGCCGTGCGCGTCGCTGTGGTGGGTCATGTGGAGTGGGTCGAGTTTGCGCGGGTCGAGGCGGTCCCCCGCCCGGGCGAGATCGCCCACGCGTTCGAAACCTGGCAAGAGCCGGCAGGTGGAGGTGCGGTCGCCGCCGTTCAGCTGGCGCGGCTCGCCGGATCGTGCCTCCTCTTCACCGCTCTGGGAGCCGACGAGCACGGCCGCCGCTCGAGATCCGAGCTCACCCGCCGCGGCGTCGAGATTCGCGCGATTCCTGAGACGGAGAGCACTCGTCGCGCCTTCACCTATCTGGACGACAACGGCGAGCGAACAATCACCGCCCTGGGCCAGAAGCTCGTGCCGCGCGGTGGTGACAGCAGGCTGCCCTGGCGAGAGCTCGCGGGTCTCGACGCGGTGTACTTCGTCAGTGGCGACGCCGAGGCCCTCCATCACGCTCGCCTCGCCCGTGTTCTCGTCGCCACCGCGAGGGAGCTGACGACCCTGCGCGATGCAGGTGTACAGCTCGACGCGCTCGTCGGGAGCGGGGACGACGACGGTGAGCTGTATCGGCCCGGAGACCTCGACCCGCCGCCGCACGTCGTCGTCACGACCTCGGGTGGTCTCGGTGGTTGGATACAACCCGGCGGGCCCTTTCGGCCGGCGCCGCTGCCCGGGCCGGTCGTCGACGCCTACGGTTGCGGCGACTCCTTCGCCGCGGGATTGTCGTTCGCGCTCGGGCGGGGCAAGGCCGTGGAGGAGGCCGTGGCGTTTGCAGCGAAATGTGGGGCGGCCGTCATGACCGGTCGCGGGCCTTACGAGGCCCAGCTCGACGCCGAGTCGCTCCCGCCCTGACCGGGCGAAAAATCACCCTTCCGGGGTGGACATGTGGGCGAAGGTGGTTTAAAGTGGGGCGAAGTGGAAACCTCAACCAGGCTCCAACATGCTCCTCGGCGAGTACGAACACACACTCGATGACAAGAACCGTCTCACCCTTCCGGTCAAGTTCCGTCAGGCGTTTGGGGAGGGTGTCGTCGTCACAAGAGGGCTCGACGGGTGCCTCTATGCCTTCCGTCGTGCGGATTGGGCTCGACTCGTCGAGTCTCGACTCTCCACGCTGGATTCGCTCCGCCCGGAGGGGCGCCGGCTCCAGAGGCACTTCTTCTCCGGAGCGGCCGAGGCCGAGCTCGACAAACAGGGCCGCGTGATGATCCCCCCGTCGCTGATCGAGCACGCGAAGCTGGGGAAGGAAGTCGTCGTCGCCGGCGTCAATGACCGGCTCGAGATCTGGGACCGGGGCGCGTGGCGCAAAGAGCTGGCGGAGGTCGAAGGGAGTGCGGAGGATGTTGCCGAACGCCTTGCAACACAGCGCGACTGATCATGTCCCCGTACTCGCCGACGAGGTCCGCGAGCTGCTTGCGGTTCGGCCGGGAGAGACCGTCGTCGATGCGACCTTCGGGGCCGGCGGCCACTCTGCACTGCTCGCCGCAGATCTGCGGGGCCGCGGCAAGCTGATCGCGATTGACCGCGATCCCGGTGCGCGTACGTACTTCAACCGGTTCGCCAAGCAGGCAGGCGTTCAGACCAGGTTCCTACGAGGTGACTTCGCAGTCGTCCTCGACCAGCTTGCAGAGAACGACGTCGAGGCCGATGCAATCCTGCTCGACCTGGGCGTGTCGTCGATGCAGATCGACCGGCCCGAGCGCGGTTTCTCGTACACCGCAGATGCACGCCTTGACATGCGCATGGATCCCGCGGCGGACGTCACGGCGGCGGGAATCGTCAACGAGGCCTCCGAGCGCGACCTCGCGACGATCTTCAAGCGTTACGGAGAGGAGCGGTATGCGCGGCAGATCGCCAAGGCGATCGTGCGCCGCCGCAAGCAGCAGCCGTTCGAGCGCACCGGCGATCTCGTCGAGACGATCAAGTCCGCGATCCCCGCTCCTGCACGCTTCGGCGACGGACATCCTGCGAAGCGCGTCTTCCAGGCGCTGCGGATTGCCGTCAACGACGAGCTGGGCTCACTCGAGGCCGCGCTCCCAGCCGCGTTCTCGATGCTGCGGCCCGGAGGTCGGCTCGCGGTGATCAGCTTCCATTCGCTCGAGGACCGACTCGTCAAGCGGTTCATGCGTGACCGCGAGCGCGGGTGCGAATGCCCGCCCGACTTTCCTGTCTGCGTCTGCGGCAAGCAACCCGAGCTCCGGTCGATCTCGCGCAAGGCAATCCGGCCGAGTCCACGCGAGATCGCCCTCAACCCGCGTTCTTCATCGGCGCGGCTGCGGGTGGGTGTAAAGGCCTAGTGGCCACCTGGGCCGCCACAGCCGAAGACGCACCCCGGGCGCGTCCTCGTCCTCGTCCTCGTCCTCGTCCGCGACCACGCGACGCGCGCCGGGAGCGACGCGTTACCGGAGGCGTGCTCTGGATCGGCGCCGTCGCCGCGCTCTTGGCTGGAGTTGTCGCGACAAACGTCGCCGTGTTGCGCCTGAATATGAAGCTCGACCGTCTGGGCCAGGAACGCGCAGACTTGAAAGCGCAGACCGCCACGTTGTCGTCGCAGCTGTCGAGCGCCGCGTCGGCTCCACGCATCCAGCGGATGGCCGCCAAGCGGCTCGGCTGGGTGCAGGCGACCTCCGACCAGACCACGTACTTCAGACTCCGACCGTAGAGCGTCAAGGTGAACCGCCTCGTCAACCGGCGGATTCGCCTCTTCCTCGCGGCGTTGACCCTCGCGTTCGGCGGTCTCGTCCTGCGCGCGGTCTGGCTCCAGGGCGTGCGCGCGGAGTCGTTGTCGCGCCTCGGCCAGACACAGCATCGTGAGGTTGTGGCGGTTCCTGCCGACCGCGGCACGATCTACGACCGCACCGGCGTGGAGCTCGGGCTTGGCGAGCAGGCAACAACTGTCTACGCCAATCCGATGCAGATCGTGAACCCGCGCCGAGCCGCGATCGCCGTGCAACGCACGCTCGGTCTCGATGCCAACCGTCTCTACGGGACACTGGCAGACCATTCCCGCGGGTTCGTCTACGTCGATCGTCAGGCTGATCCCGCGCAGGCGGCAGCGCTGCAGAAGCTGAAGCTTCCCGGCTTCGGCTTCTATCCGGAGGCGCGACGGAGCTATCCGCAGGGTTCGGTTGCCTCCCAGGTGCTCGGGTATGTCGGCACCGATGGGAACGGTCTTTCGGGCCTCGAGCTGCAATACGACCACGAGCTCGCCGGCCGCCCTGGTCAGGAGTCGGTCGTCAAGGATCCCGCCGGTCGCGTGATCGACATCCAGCGCCAGCGTGCGGAGATGCCGGGCAAGGACGTCTTCCTGACGATCGACCACAGCGTCCAGGCGAACGCGGAGGAGGTCTTGCGCGCGACCGTCCACAAATGGAGCGCCAAGAGTGCGAGCGCAATCGTGCTCGACCCTCGGACGGGTGCGATCCTCGCGATGGCCGTTCAGCCCGGCTACGACGCGAACCGGTACCCGTCGGCTCCGCGTGACCTTCAGCGGAACCGCACGGTCACCGATACGTACGAGCCCGGATCGACCTTCAAGCTGATCACGGTCGCCGGCGCTCTGTCGGAGCGGCTTGTCGCGCCGTCGACGCGTTTCACGCTCCCATATCAGCTCCAGGTTGCGGACCGGGTTATCCACGACGCCGAGAAGCGTGGCGCGGTCAACTACTCCGTCTCGCAGATCCTCGCGCACTCGTCCAACATCGGAGCGATCACGCTTGCGCAGATGCTTGGCCGCAAGCGCCTGTCCGACTGGATCAAGCGCTTCGGGTTTGACAGCACGACAGGTGTGGACTTCCCCGGTGAGAGCCCGGGGATCGTCCTGCCACCGGACAAGTGGTCGGGCTCGACGATCGGCAACGTGCCGATCGGGCAGGGCATTGCCGTCACGCCCGTTCAGATGGCCGCGGCCTACGCGGCGATCGCGAATCACGGCATCTGGTCTCGACCGCACCTCGTCGATCACGTCGCCGGCGGAGCGAGACCGTCGCTCCATCGGCACCGACTCGTCTCGCGCCACATCGCCGACCAGCTGATGCTGATGTTGAAGGACGTCGTCGCCGAAGGCACTGGCCAGTACGCGGCCATCCCCGGCTACCAGGTCGCGGGTAAGACCGGAACGGCCCAGAAGCCGGATTCCCACGGCGGCTACGCGACGGGCCGTTATGTCGCGTCCTTCGTCGGCGCGGTTCCGGCGTCGCGCCCGCGTCTCGTCGTTCTGGTCACGGTCGACGAGCCGAGAGGAGCGATCTGGGGTGGTGTCGTCGCGGCGCCCGCCTTCCAGCAGATCGCCCGCTTCGACCTGCAGTACCTCGAGGTGCCGCCTGATGGGGCGCCCGGCTACTAGGGCTAGGCAGGCCTCTTTTCGCGCGGCCAATCAGCAACGTACCCCCCGGAGACACCACTAGACTTGACCGGCGATATGCAGCTGGAGCGGCTCATCGCTGCGCTGGCCCCCACCGACGTCATCGGAAGCGCTACCGCTGAGATCCGCGAGCTGGCGTACGACGCGCGGGAGGCGCCGCGCGACTCCCTCTTCTTCTGTATCCCGGGCGCGACCGCGGATGGGCACGACTTCGCCCCTGAAGCGCTCCGGCGTGGGGCGGCGGCACTGGTGGTCGAACGGCCGCTCGGCCTCGACGTCACGCAGGTCGTCGTCCCGAGCGTGCGCGCGGCGATGCCGCGTGCGGCCGTCGAGTTCTTCGGCGACCCGACCGCGCAGCTTCCCGTTGCCGGCATCACCGGGACGAACGGCAAGACGACGACGGCGTACCTCCTCTCGTCGATCCTGTTCGCTGCCGACGAGCGGCCCGGGCTCTTGACGAACATCGAGCGTCGAGTCGGGGACGACGTTCGCGACGCTGGCCTCAACACACCCGAGTCGATCGACTTGCAGCGCCTGTTCCGCGAGATGCTCGAGGCCGGCAACCGTTCCTGCGTGATGGAGGCCACGTCGATGGCCTCGGTCAAGGGCCGCCTCGACGGCACGCGCTTCGCGGTGCTCGTCTTCACGAACCTGACCCAGGATCACCTCGACTTTCACGGGTCGATGGAGGACTACTTCGAGGCCAAGTGCCGGCTGTTCGCGCAGGCGGATCTCGCCGTGGTCAACGTCGGCGACCCGTTCGGCGCGCGGCTCGCAGAGGACATTCCCGAAGCGGTCAGGTTCTCTTCCGGCGAGGCCCTCGATGACGACGTCGAGCTGAAGCTCCGCGGCCGGTTCAACGTCGAGAATGCTCTCGCTGCTGCTGCGGCGGCTCGCGCGCTCGGCGTCGGAGACGATGCGATCAAGAGCGGGCTCGAGTCGGTCGAGCGCATTCCCGGCCGATTCGACGCCGTCGACGAGGGGCAGCCTTTCACGGTGCTCGTCGACTATGCCCACACTCCGGGGGCGCTTGCCACGGCGCTCGAGTCGGCGCGTGAGCTCGCACGCGGACGCGTCATCTGCGTGTTCGGCGCAGGTGGCGACCGCGATCGGACGAAGCGCCCTCTCATGGGACGGGTGGTCGCCGAGCTCGCCGATCTCGCGATCGTCACCTCGGACAATCCACGGAGCGAGGATCCGGCCGCGATTGCCGGCGAGGTCGTCGATGCGCTCGAGCTCGAGATTGAGCTCGACCGGAGACGGGCGATCGAGCGCGCGCTGGAGGCGGCGCGGGAAGGCGATGTCGTGGTCATCGCCGGCAAGGGTCACGAGCAGGGCCAGGAGGTCCGTGGCCGGAAGCTCCCGTTCGAAGACCGCGAGGTCGCGGCTGAGACGCTCCGGAGGCTGAGGATGCCCGCGTGATTCCGCTCGAGACCCGGCTGCTATCGGGGCTCGGCGAGATCGAGGCCCGAGCGGATGTGTTCACCGGCGTGCAGGTCGACTCCCGTCGCGTCAGCCCCGGCGACCTCTTCATTGCGATCGGTCGCGGGTCCGAGTTCGTCGTCGACGCCGCTGCTGCTGGCGCGGCTGTCACGCTCGTTCCGCACGATGCGTTCGGTGCGCTGGCGCAGATCGGGCACGCAGCGCGGGAGCGCAGCAACGCCAAGGTCGTCGGCATCACCGGCTCGATGGGGAAGACCTCGACGAAAGACATCCTCGCTGCGCTTTGCGCCACGTCCGCCCGGACGATCGCCGCTGAGGCAAGCTACAACAACGAGATCGGCGTCCCGCTCACGCTCTGCCGTCTCGAAGAAAACACCGAGGTTTGCATTCTCGAGCTGGCGATGCGGGGCTTCGGGCAGATCGCCGCGCTGTGCAAGATCGCGGAGCCGCAGGTCGGTGTCGTGACGAACGTCGGGCCGGTGCATCTCGAGCTCGTCGATTCGCTCGAAGGCGTGCAGCGGGCGAAGGGCGAGCTGATCGCGGCGCTGCCAGCCGGCGGCACGGCGGTCGTGCCGGAGGAGTTTCCCGTCGAGCGAGACGACGTCGAGATCGTCCGAGTTGGCGAGCCGACGGCCGAGCTCGTCGACGGCCGCACGATCGTCGGCGGCGTCAGCTTCAACTTCACCGCCCGCCACCAGGCGAGGAACGCGGCGACCGCGCTCGCGGCGCTCGACGCCCTCCGCCTTCCCCGGCCCGACGCAGTCGACGTCAGCTTCGCCCCCTGGCGAGGTGACGAGTGCGAGCTACCGGGCGGCGGCCTGCTGATCAACGACGCCTACAACGCGAATCCCGTTTCGATGCGCGCGGCGCTGGAGTACCTCGCCGAGCGCGCCGGCGGTCGGCGAAGGGTCGCGATCCTCGGTGACATGGTCGAGCTCGGACGCACCGGACCGGCCTATCACCGTGAAGTCGGAGAGGACGCTACTGAGCTGGGCGTGGACGAGCTCCTCGCCGTCGGGGAGCTTGCGCGGGGCTATCTCGACGGCGGCGTACGTGGGCGCTGGGTAGCAAATGTCCACGACGCGCTGCGCGAGGTGGACGAGGTCGTCGGCCCCGGTGACGCAGTGCTCGTCAAGGCTTCGCGGGCGGTCGGGCTCGAAGCCGTGGCAGAAGCGCTGGCGACGAAAATTCATATCGCGTGATCCGCGTTCTCGCTGCGGGGGTGATCGCGATGGTCGTCTCGATCGTCGTCGGCCCCAAGTTCATCGAGTTCCTGCGCAGGAACGAGTTCGGCCAGCACATCCGTGAGGAGGGCCCGGCGGGCCATCGCATCAAACAGGGGACGCCGACGATGGGCGGTTTGCTCATTCTCGTCGTCGCCACAGTGGCCTTTCTCGCCGTCTCGAAGTACAAGGTGCCTGCGCTCACGGTTCTGTTCGTCACGCTCGGTTGCGGCGCGATCGGGTTTCTGGACGACTTCATCAAGCTGACGCATCGCCGTTCGCTCGGCCTCCGCGGCCGTTGGAAGATGCTGCTGCTTGCCCTGATCACGATCGGCGTCGGCTTTGCAGCCGACCACCAGCATCTGCCGACGAGCGTCTTCGTGCCGATCATCCACTGGAACCTCGAGCTGTCGTGGGGCTGGTACGTCCTCCTGTTCCTGGTCATCGCCGGGACTGCGAACGGTGTCAATCTCACCGACGGCCTCGACGGGCTGGCCGCCGGCACGGGGATCATCGCGTTGATCACCTTCACCGCGATCGCGGTCGTCACCTACATCCGCTCGGGGAATCCCGGCGGCCGGTTCGACAGCCGGCTCGACCTCGCCATCGTCGGCGCTGCGCTGATCGGTGCCACGATCGGGTTCCTCTGGTACAACGCCTTCCCTGCCGAGGTGATCATGGGCGACACAGGTGCGATGGCGATCGGCGGCGCGCTCGCAGCGATGGCGATCTTCACCCAGACGATCGCGCTGCTCCTGCTGATCGGCGGGATCTTCGCGCTCGAGGCGCTGTCGGTGATCGTGCAGGTGATCTCCTTCAAGTACTTCGGACGGCGCGTTTTCCTGATGACGCCCATTCACCATCACTTCGAGATGAAGGCCTGGTCGGAGACGAAGATCATGGTGCGCTTCTGGATCGTCACTGCGATCCTCTGCGCCCTGGGCTTCGCACTCTTCTACAACGACTTCACGTTCTTCCGACGCTGAGCGAGCAACTCGACCAGTGGGCCGAGTGGCTCGTCCGGACTCGCTTCGCAGGTCGGTCCGAAGAGGAACTGGAGGAAATGCTCGCGGAGCTCGCAACATTTCGGGAGACGGTTCTCGACGGCGCAAACCTCCAACCAGCCGACACGGTTGCCGACATCGGTGCGGGAACGGGTCTGCTGACGCTCGCCGCCGCGGAGCGCGCGCCGGATGGCGACGTCTTTGCAATTGACGTCTCTGTCGACGCGTTGGAGGAGCTGCGTCGCATCTCGACCACGCCGAATGTCTTCTTCCTGATCGGGAGCGCAGACGTGCTGCCGCTCCCGGACGAAAGCCTCGACGTGATCGTGACGCGGTCAGTGCTCATTTACGTGAACGACAAGAACGAAGCCGCGCGCGAGTTCTTTCGCACGCTCCGAGCAGACGGACGCCTTTCGATCTTCGAGCCGATCAACCGCCGCAACACACGGCTGGCAGACGTCGTTGACTTCGGGGAGCTGCACGGCCGAGTTACGGAGTGGGAGCGAGCGCGTTACGGAGATCCGGATGACCCGATGCTCAACTTCGACCAGCGCGATCTCGAGCAAGCCTTCAATGACGCCGGTTTCACCGACATTCGGAGCGATCTCCGTGCGACGGAAAGGGCGATACCGCCGGAGCGAACGTTGAACGTCGTCGGCGCGCCCGGCCGTCTCTCGCTGCTCGCCGCCTGGGGCGAGGACTTTCCGCCACAAACGGTGGAGCAACTGGCGGCGGCTGTCCGTGCCGCCGGTCCAATTCGTCGAACCTGGCCGGCGGTGTACCTCACCGCGGTGAAGCCGTGAGGTTGCCGCGCCGCGCCCTCGTCGTCGGGCTCGCGCGGTCCGGCGAGGCCGCGGCGCTCGCACTCGCGCGTCGCGGCGTCACCACGCTGGGGGTCGACCGGAACCCCGACCTCGACGCCGGGAGGCTTGCGGCAGCGGGTGTCGAAGTCCACTTGGGGACAGAGGAGGAACGGTTGCTTCACGACGTCGAGCTGCTGATCAAGAGCCCGGGCGTGCCCGGCGCTGCGCCATTACCGGCGGCTGCGCGCGGACGTGGCATTCCTGTCTGGAGCGAAGTCGAGCTCGGCTACCGGCTGCTCGGCAACCCGCTCATCGGAGTCACCGGAACGAACGGGAAAACGACCACGAGCGAGCTCCTGGGGGCGATCTTCCGCGCCGCGGGGCAACCCGTCGCCGTCGCCGGCAACGTCGGCCGCCCGTTGACCGGGCTCGACGAACAGCTGCCCGGAGACGCTTGGGTCGTCTGCGAGCTCTCGAGCTTCCAGCTCGAGGACGTGCACCGCTTCAGGCCGCGGATCGCCGTCCTGCTCAACCTCGAACCCGACCACCTCGACCGGCACGGCACGTTCGAGGCGTACCGAGACGCGAAGCTGCGCATCTTCGAGAACCAGACGGAGTCGGACACGGCAGTCGTTCCCCGCAGGTTCGACGCCGTCCCGGGCGGCGCGGCCCGCGTCGACTTCTCGAGCGCGGACGACCTCCCGGCCGAGCCGCTCATCCCGGGCGAGCACAACCGTGAGAATGCGGCGGCCGCCACCGCCGCGGCGCGTGCGGCGGGAATCGGCGACGGAGCGATTGCCGAGGCCCTGAGGACGTTCCCAGGAGTTGCGCACAGGCTCGAGCTCGTCGCCGAGATCGACGGCGTTCGCTACGTCAACGACTCGAAGGCCACGAACACGGCGGCGGCGCGGCGGGGGATCGCCGCCTATGCAGGAGAGCCGGTCCGGCTGATCCTCGGTGGGTCGCTCAAGGGAGAGTCGTTCGAGGAGCTTGCAGAAGGACTGCCTCCGACCGTCCGCTCGATCGACCTGATCGGAGAGGCGACCGAAAGCCTCGCGTCTGCTCTCGGCCGAGCCGGGCGCAGCTACCGACGCTCGGGTGATCTTCCGACTGCTGTGGGCGCCGCTGCCGGAGAAGCCGAGCCGGGTGACGTCGTCTTGCTCTCGCCCGCCTGCGCGAGCTACGACCAGTTCCACGACTACGAAGAACGAGGAGACGCATTTCGGCGGCTCGTGAAGGATCTCTGGTGAAGAAGGGCCAGCTCGAGTCGCACCTGCTCGTCCTCGTCACGCTCGCCCTGGTCGCGTTCGGGCTCGTCATGGTCTACAGCGCTACCTCGGCGCCCGCGGCCCTCGCCCGCACGGACCCGATGTCGTACCTCAAGAAGCAGGGGATCTACGCGCTAATCGGCGTCGGGCTGATGATGGCCGCGGCCAGGTTCGACTATCGCCGTCTCCGCCAACTTGCTCCCGGTCTCGTCCTCGTCGCTTTGGGTGGGTGTCTCATAGTGCTTGCGATCGGGACTCGGATCAACGGCGCGCGCCGCTGGATCGAGCTCGGGCCGGCGACGTTCCAGCCGTCCGAGCTCGCAAAGCTGGCGGTGGCAGTGTGGGCAGCCGCGTATCTCAGCAAGCGCCCTGCGCCACGGACCCTCAAGGAGCTGTGGCGGCCGGTCGGGGTGTTGCTCGGTGTCTTCTGCCTCCTGATCCTTGCCGAGCCGGATCTCGGCACCGCGATCTCGCTCGTACTCGTGCTTCTAGCAGTGCTGCTGATCTCCGGAACGCCGATGCCGACTCTCGCGGCCGGCACGGGCTTGGTCGGAGCGCTTGGGCTCCTCGCGATCTGGTTCGCGCCTTACCGGCGTGCTCGCATCTTCAGCTTCATCGATCCGTGGCGGGATCCACACGGAGCCGGTTTCCAGACCGTCCAGGCCCTGATCGGCCTCGGCTCGGGCGGCTTGTTCGGGGTCGGGCTCGGCCATGGCGTGCAGAAGGTCAACTACCTTCCCGAGGCCCACACGGACATGATCATGGCGGTGATCGGCGAGGAGCTCGGGCTGCTCGGCGTCACCGCGGTGATCGCAGCGTTTGCGACGCTCGCATATGCCGGGCTCCGACTCGCACTTGCCTGCACGGATCCTTTCGGCAAACGGCTCGCCGCGGGCCTCGTGGGTCTCGTCTGTGGACAGGCCGTGATCAATCTCGCCGCGGTTCTCGGCCTGGCACCGCTGACAGGCATTCCACTGCCCTTCATCTCCTACGGCGGGTCGAGCCTCGTGATCGCCCTCCTCAGCGTGGGCATCCTCCTTAACATCGCCGGCAAGCATGGAGCGCAAGCGAGAGTTGCAGTGCCTGATCGCGGCCGGGGGGACGGTCGGACACGTGGCGCCGTCGCTCGCAGTCGCCGAAGCGCTACGGAACCGAGGCGTGCGGGTGACGTTCGCCGGGTCGGCCGAACGCATCGAGGCGCGGCTCGTTCCTGAGGCGGGCTTTGAGCTCGACACGTTCGAGATCTCCGGCTTTCCGCGCCGACCTTCGCTGTCGTTGGCACGTGCGCTGCTCCTCGCGGGTCGTGCACCCCGGGCCTGCAGGCGCATACTCGCTGCGCGGCAGCCAGACGTTGTCCTCGGTGGTGGCGGCTATGTGGCCGGCCCGATGGTGTATGCGGCGGCGCGGCGGCGGCTCCCGACGGCTCTGATGGAAGCCGACGCACACCTCGGCCTCGCGAACCGGCTGGCCGCGCCGTTCGCTCGGCGTGTGTTCCTCTCCTTCCCGATCGAGGGAAGGGACAGTGCCAAGTACAGAGTGACGGGACGCCCGATACCCGCGCGTTCTCGTGCGCTGGCCCAGGAGGAAGGACGACGGGTGTTCGGCCTGCCACCGACGGGCCCTGTGTTGCTCGTCTTCGGCGGATCACTGGGTGCGCGGGTCCTCAACGAGCTCGCCCTCGAGTCGTTCGGCGCGGTAGGCCCCGCTGTCCTCCATCTATGCGGGACTCGAGACTACGACGAGCTGAAGCAGAAGGTGATGCGTCCCGACTACCGACTGTTCGCCTTCACCGAAGAATTCGGTGCCGCCCTCGGCGCCTGCGATTTGGCGTTCGCCCGCGCCGGGGGCTCGGTGTGGGAGCTGGCCGCAGCTGCGAAGCCGGCGGTACTCGTCCCGGGCGAGTTCGCGACGGGCGATCACCAGACGAAGAACGCGCGTTACTTCGAGCGCGGTGGCGGCGTGGTCGTGGTGCCGGAGAGCGAGGCCGGTCGCGCGCCCGAGCTGATCCGCTCGCTGCTGGACGATTCCCGACGTCTGGCCGAGATGTCGAAGGCGATGCGGGCGCTCGCGCGTCCGGATGCCGCCGACGAGATCGCGGAGGAGCTCATTGGCCTCGCCTCTTGATGGCCGCAGAATCTGGATCGCCGGCATCGGCGGCGCCGGCATGAGCGGCTACGCGCTGCTGGCGCGAGCTTGGGGAGCCGAGGTGCGCGGGTGGGACCGCGTGCGCACTCCTTATCTCGACCATCTCGACGGGATCGACGTCGAGATCTCGGACGAGCCGCCGGAGCCACCGGCTGGGTGGGAGTCATTCGTCTCGACGGCCTTCGCAGGACGCGTGGCAGGGAAGAGCCGCGCGGAGCTGCTCGCCGAGCTCGTCTCCCTCCGCGACACGATCGTCGTATCCGGTGCACACGGCAAGACGACGACCAGTGCGATGATCGCTTTCTGTCTGCTACGGCTCGGGCGGGATCCCGCCTGGCTCATCGGCGCCGAAATCCCGCAGCTCGGCGGCAATGCCGGAGACGGCGCAGGTTGGCTGGTCGTCGAAGGTGACGAATCCGACCGGACGATCGCCTCGCTGCGCCCGACGATCGCCGTCGTGACCAATGTCGATCACGATCACCATGCGACGTTCGCGTCGCGGGCGGAGGTCGAAGGACTCTTCGCTCGCTGGCTGGAGCAGGTGCCGCAGCACGTCCGAGGCGAAGAGCTCGCACCCTTCGCAGGCAAGCTCGCCGTCGCGGGCGAACACAATCGCCGCAACGCAGCGTGCGCGCTCGCCGCGCTCAAGCTCGCGGGTGTGAAAGCGGATGAGGCCGGGCTCGTGCTCGCGGAGTTCACCGGCGCGGGGCGACGGCTCGAGCGGCGCGGAGTCGTCCAGGGGGCCGAGGTCTACGACGACTACGGCCACCATCCCGCCGAGATCGCGGCGACGCTCGAGGCACTGGGAGACGGTGGTCGGCTGCTGGTCCTGTTCCAGCCGCATCTCTATTCCAGGACGCGCCATCTCGCTCGCGAGCTCGCAGCCGCCCTTGTAAGCGCGGATGTCGTCGCTGTCACGGACGTCTACGCGGCCCGGGAGAGTCCGGTCGAGAGTGTCACAGGCAAGCTCGTCGTCGACCAGCTCGCGGAGCTTCGGCCCGGGATGCCGGTAGCGTGGACGCCGGCCGTCGAGGACGGTGCTCGCTACCTCGCGGGACTCGTCCGCGCCGGCGATCGCATCGTCACCATCGGCGCGGGAGACGTCGACGAGGCCGTTCCCCTGTTGCTCGCGGAGCAGGAATGAAGATCGAGCATGGAGTCGAGCTCGCCCGTTTCACGACGCTCGGGACGGGAGGTCCGGCCCGCGCGCTGGGGCGACCGGAGACGCTCGGGGATCTCGAAGCGGGGCTCCGCTTCGCGAGGGAGCACGAGCTTCAGGTTGCGACGGTCGGGCTTGGCTCGAACCTGCTCGTCTCCGACGATGGCTTCGACGGGCTCGTCCTGAAGCTCGCCGGAGAGCTCGCCCGTGCCGAGGTGCAGGGTGAGCTGCTCGTCGCAGGCGGAGGAGCGGCGAATGCAGTCTGTTTGCACCGCGCTCGTGCGGCCGAGCTGAGTGGCTTCGAGTTTGCCTGTGCGATCCCTGGAACCACAGGCGGAGGAGTCTGGATGAACGCGGGTGCCTATGGCGGCGACTGGGCAGGGATCGTCGAGCGTGCACTCGTCGTCGACGCCGACGGTGCGCGCTGGCGCACGCCTGCCGAGCTCGGGCTGCGGTACCGGCGGTCCGATCTTCGGCACGGACAGGTCATCGCACGGGTCGAGTTCCGCCTCACACCGCGGCCGCTTGCAGAGATCAAGGCGACGGTCGCGGGAATGCAAGCACAGCGCAAGGCGGCGCAGCCGACGAACAAGCGGACGTACGGCAGCGTCTTCAAGAATCCGGCGCACGAATTGACGGCGGGGCGGATGCTCGAGGCCTGTGGACTACGAGGACATCGCATCGGCGGTGCACAGATCTCACCTCGCCATGCGAACTTCATCGAGAACGTGGACGGCGCCCGATCAACAGACGCGATCGCCCTCATGGCTGAGGCGCGACGGCGCGCGTACGAGCAGTACGGCGTCGAGCTCGAGCACGAGGTGGAGTTCCTCGGTCCGCTCGATCTGCCGCCGGTGGGCTGAGTAGGACCTCTGCCCGCCGCGGCGAAGTCAGCCGCATGGCCGAGCAGGTTCTGCCGCTGCGTCGCAAAACGTCTACGCGCCGGCGCGCGGACTTGGTGCGCTTCATTCCTTCGGGTCGCTCGATCGTTCTGGGGCTGGCGCTGATCCTCGTTGCCGGCGGCTTGTATGCCCTCGCCCGTGGTACCTCTATGTTCGCCGTCCAGCGCATCGACGTTCGCGGCGCTTCGCCCGAGGTCGCCTCCCAGGTCAAGGCCGTCCTGCGCTCGTACGAGGGCCGGAGCCTCGTCGCCGTGAACGGGGCTTCGATCGAGCATCGTGTCGACGGGCTCCCGACAGTGCTCAGCTCGGTCGTCGACCGAGCATTTCCGCACACGCTGGCGATCCGGGTGATTCCGGAACTGCCGGTCGCAGTTCTTCGCCGCGGCGCCGATTCGTGGCTCGTGTCCGCGCGTGGGCGAGTGATCGCGGCGACGGCGCGAGGCGAGCACCGAGCACTCCCTCGAATCTGGCTGCCCCAACAGACCGACATCACCGTCGGCTCGCTGCTGGCGGACAATCCCGGCGGTCTCGCGGCCCGGTCGCTCTCGACCTTCGTGGGGAGTGGCCTCACCACGAGGATCGCCGTCGTCAAGGCGCTGGACGGGCAGATCACCCTCGGAATGCGAGGCGGACTGGAGGTGAGGCTCGGCGCTCCGGTCGACCTGTCGCTCAAGATCGCGATCGTCCGCGGCCTGGTGCCGGGTTTCGCTTCACCCGCGGCAGGCGGCCCGACTTACCTCGACGTCGCGGTCCCGGAGCGTCCGGTCGCGGGACGAAACTCTCAACTCTCAGGTTCAGGTTGATGGTTGACCGCGTTGACACTGAGGGTGGCGCAGCGTACCCTGGTTCACAGAGGGGGCTCGACCGCCCCAACGCTTTACTCCAGCTTGAGGTCGACCGACTCGGACCGACATGAACCAGACCGGTAACTATCTCGCCGTGATCAAGGTGATCGGCATCGGTGGAGGCGGCACGAACGCCGTCAACCGGATGGTCGATGCCGGCCTTTCCGGTGTCGAGTTCATCGCCGTGAACACGGATGCCCAGGCGCTGCTGATGACGGATGCAGACGTGAAGATCCAAGTTGGTGCCGAGTCGACCCGCGGCCTCGGCGCCGGCGCCGACCCCGCCGTCGGTCTTGCGGCTGCGCAGGAAAGTCGTGACGAGCTCAAGGACGCGCTCAAGGGCGCAGACATGATCTTCATCACCGCCGGCGAAGGCGGCGGCACCGGGACCGGCGGAGCGCCGATCGTGGCCGAGCTCGGTCAGGAGATCGGCGCGCTGACCGTCGGTGTCGTCACGCGGCCGTTCGCGTTCGAGGGCCGCAAGCGGGCGGAGCAGGCGGAGAAGGGGATCGACCAGCTCCGCGATCGCGTCGACACGCTGATCGTGATCGAGAACGACCGGTTACTTCAGGTCGTCGAGCGGCAGACCTCGGTCGTCGACGCATTCCGGATGGCAGACGACATCCTCCGCCAGGGCGTCCAGGGCATCACCGATCTGATCACGGAGCCCGGCCTCGTCAATCTCGACTTCGCCGACGTTCGGACGATCATGCGGGACGCCGGCTCCGCGCTGATGGGGATCGGCAGCGCGTCAGGCGAGAACCGCGCGGCGGAGGCAGCGCGAACAGCGGTCTCCTCGCCGCTCCTCGAAGCATCGATCGAGGGCGCTACCGGGATTCTCCTCAACGTCACCGGCGGCTCGGGCATCGGCCTCTTCGAAGTCAACGAGGCTGCGGAGGTCGTGACCGGTGCCGCCGATCAAAACGCGAACGTGATCTTCGGCGCCGTCATCGACGACGCGATCGGCGAAGAGGTAAAGGTGACTGTGATCGCGACCGGTTTCGGCACGAGGGCCGGCCGTCGGCGACGCCGGGAGAGGGCAGAGCCGGAGGCACCCTTGCCTGCGGTTGCCTCGAGCAAGGAGTTCGAGGTCTCGCGCGACGTCCTCGACGTTCCGTCGTTCCTTCGCGACGACTAACTTCGGGAACGGATACGCCGCTTCGCGGGAAACGTGCGCGGGGCGAGCCCGCGCACTCCAACGAGTTTTCGGTCGGGAGATGTAACGGTCCGGGGGCGGTGGCGCTTCGCGTCCCCGCCCGCGTGAGTCCGGCCTCCGGTTAGCCGGCTGGCCGCCGCCATCGGCTCTGCACAGATAGCGGCGCCGATCGGGCGCTCGTTAGCATCGTCTCCGCATGGCGCAGACGCTGCAGCGGACGCCGCTCCACGATCGACACCTCGCCCTCGGGGCGCGGATGGTCCCGTTCGCGGGCTGGGAGATGCCCGTTCAGTACGAGGGTGTGATCGCCGAACACAAGGCGGTACGCGCCGACTGCGGCGTGTTCGACGTCTCTCACATGGGCGAGTTCGAGGTTGAGGGCCCGCGCGCGACAGAGCTCCTGCAGTCTCTGCTCTCGAACGACCTGGACAAGATCGGTTCCGGGCGCGCTCAGTACACCCTGCTGACGAACGAGCGCGGCGGAATCCTGGACGATCTGATTGCCTATCGCCTGAGCGACTTCCGTTACCTCCTGATCGTCAACGCCGCCAATCGCGAATCGGACTTCCGCTGGATGAAGGAGCACGAGATCCGCGGCTCTGACATTCGGGACGTCTCGGACGAGTACGCGCTCCTCGCAGTGCAGGGCCCGCGAGCGATCGCGCGGCTCGGACTTCCGGAGGCGACGCCGTTCACCTTCGCAGAGGCCGAGATAGACGGGATCGACTGCATGGTCAATCGAACCGGCTATACGGGCGAGGACGGCTGTGAGCTCCTTGTCATGGCCGAGGACGGGGCCGCGCTCTGGGATCGTGTGCTCGCACGGGGCGCGGTTCCCTGCGGGCTGGGCGCGCGGGACACGCTGCGGCTCGAAGTCTGCTTCCCCCTGCATGGGAACGACATCACGCCGGACACTGACGCCATCTCGGCCGCGCTGGGCTGGTGCTGCGCGCTGGAGAAGGAGTTCACGGGCGCCGAGGAGCTGCGTCAGATCAAGACGCGGGGCCCAGAACGGAAGCTCATTCCTTTCGTGATGGACGACAAGGCGGTTCCGCGTCAGGGCATGACGATCTCCGGTGGCGGAGAGGTGACGTCGGGTACGCACTCGCCCATGCTCGACCGGGGGATCGGCCTCGGCTACGTGCCGGCTGCCGCGTCGGCTCCCGACACGGACCTGAAGGTGGACGTACGCGGGCGCGAACGACGCGCACACGTCGTCAATCGACCGATCTACAAGCGAGAGGAGTAGTCGAACGTGGCCGCCGCTGAGACCTACCCCGACGACCTCAAATACCACAAGGAGCACGACTGGGCCCGGATCGAAGGAAGCGAGGCCGCGCTCGGGATCACCTGGTTCGCCCAGGATGCGCTCGGCGAGCTCGTGCACTACGAGCCGCCAAGCGAGGGCGATGTCGTGACAAGGGACTCCGCCTACGGCGAGGTGGAATCGGTGAAGGCAGTCTCGGACGTCATCGCTCCCCTGTCGGGCGAGGTGATCGAGGTGAACCAGAACGTCGTGGACGAACCCGAGAAGGTAAATGCCGATCCGTACGGCGAGGGTTGGCTCGTGCGCATCCGCCTCAGCGATCCCGGCGAGGCTGACTCGCTGCTCGACGTCGAGGCGTACAAGCTAGTCGTCGCCGACTCCTGAATTGGGCTACCTCTCGCTGACCGATGCCGACCGCGAGGAGATGCTCGCGGCGATCGGGGTTTCCTCGGTGGAGGACCTCTTCCGCGACGTTCCGGACGCAGTGCGGCTCGAGCGCCCGCTCAACCTGGAGCCGGCCCTCGTTGAACAGGAGCTGTCGCGGCATCTCGAAGAGCTCGCCGCGCGGAACGTGGGCACGAGCGTCGAGCTTTCGTTCCTGGGCGCGGGCATCTACGACCATTACGTTCCGGCGGTCGTGGATGCGGTGCTGCAGCGTGGGGAGCTGCTGACCGCCTACACGCCGTATCAGCCCGAGATGAGCCAGGGCATCCTGCAGGCGATCTTCGAGTACCAGACGGTCGTCTGTGAGCTGACGGGCATGGATGTCTCGAACGCCTCCGGCTATGACGGGACGACTGTCGCGGCCGATGCCTGCTACATCGCCAAGCACGTGACCGGGCGTGCCAAGGTCGTGATCACGGAGGCGACCAATCCGCAGGTGCGCCAGGTCGTGAAGACGTATGCACCCGGCTTCGGGCTCGAGGTCGTCGAGGTCGCGCACCGCGGCGGGACGACCGATCCTGACGAGCTTCGTCGAGCCGCGACTGACGCCGCCTGCGTCATCTTCCAGCACCCGAACTTCTTCGGCTGTCTCGAGCGGGCGCCGGATCTGACCGCCGCGGCAAACGACGCAGAGGCAATCGCCGTCGCCCACGTCGACCCGATCTCCCTCGGCGTACTGGAGGCGCCCGGCGCCTACGGCTGCGGCATCGCGATCGGAGAAGGGCAAGGTGCCGGCAACTACCAATCGTTCGCGGGTCCTCACTACGGGTTTCTCGCCGCGAAGAGCGAGTTCATCCGCCGGATGCCGGGCCGCATCGTCGGGGAGACGGTCGACACCGCGGGCGAGCGCGGCTATGTCCTCACCCTGCAGACCCGCGAGCAGCACATCCGCCGCGAGAAAGCCACCTCGAACATAACGACGAACCAGACGCTCCTCGCGCTCGCAGGCCTGGTCTACCTCTCGTGGGTGGGCCCGCAGGGTCTCCGCGAACTGGGGGAGACCTGCATGAGCCTGGCCGAGTACGCGAAACGCCGGTTGGTCGACGCAGGGCTCGAGCTTGTGTTTGCTGATCGGGCAACGTTCAAGGAGTTTGCCGTCCACACCGGACGGAGCGCGGAGGATGCAATTCGACGAGCACGCAAGCAGGGTCTTCATCCCGGGTACCCGCTCGGGCGTGACTACGGAGGTCTCGACGACGCAGTGCTCGTCGCGCTGACCGAGAAGCGCACCCCCGTCGACATCGACCGGCTCGTGGAAGCTCTCGCTCCGCGATGAAGCTCATCTTCGAGAAGTCACGTCCGGGCCGGCGCGCGGGTGAGCTGCCGCGCTACGACCTTCCGCGGGTCGGCGTTCCCGAGGACCTGCGTCGTACCGAGCCTCCGCGGTTGCCGGAGCTTGCCGAGCCAGAGTTGCTGCGTCACTTCACCGAGTTGTCGACGCGCAACTTCGGCATCGACACAGGCTTCTATCCGCTCGGCTCTTGCACGATGAAGTACAACCCGCGCGTCAACGAGCGCCTCGTGATGCTGCCGGGCTTCCGCGACCTGCACCCGTACCAGGACGAGGCCGAGATCCAGGGAGCGCTCGAGCTGATGTGGCGGCTGCAAGAGATCCTGATCGAGGTATGCGGCCTCGATGCCTGCTCGCTCCAACCCGCGGCCGGCTCACAGGGCGAGCTGACGGGACTGATGCTCATGCGGGCCTACTTCGCCGACCGCGGCGAAGCAGATCAGCGCGACACCATCATCACGGCCGACACGGCCCACGGGACCAATCCCGCGAGTGTGACCATGGCCGGCTACAAGCTCGCGAAGGTCGAGACCGACACGCGCGGCAACGTCGACATTGCCAACCTCCGCGAGCTGGTCGACGAGCGCACCGCCGGGCTGATGCTCACGAACCCGTCGACGCTCGGCCTCTTCGACGAGCACATCGAGGAGATCGCGGAGATCTTCCACGCAGCAGGCGCTCTCCTCTACTACGACGGGGCCAACCTGAATGCGGTCTGCGGGATCTCGCGACCCGGGGACATGGGCTTCGACATCGTCCACATCAATCTGCACAAGACGTTCTCGCAACCGCACGGCGGCGGAGGCCCGGGAGGCGGACCGATCGTCGTGCGCGACAAGCTCGAGCCGTTCCTGCCTGTGCCGTCGGTCGTCAAGGAGGGGGCCTCCTTCCGGCTCGATCACGATCGCCCGAAGTCGATCGGCAAGGTGCGGGGCTACACCGGGCCCTTTGGCGTCTTCGTACGGTCATACGCGTTCATCCGCTCGTACGGACCGCAACTGCGACACATGTCCGAGGCGGCCGTCCTGAATGCGAACTACCTCCTGGCGCGGCTGAAGGAAGGTTACGAGCTGCCATTCGACCGGCTGTGCATGCACGAGTTCGTCCTCAGTGCGCGCTCACTCAAACGGGAGCACGGAGTGTCCGCGCTAGACGTCGCGAAACGCCTGATGGATTACGGCTTCCATCCCCCGACGATCTACTTCCCCCTCGTCGTGTCCGAAGCCTTGATGGTCGAGCCGACAGAGACCGAGACCAAGGAAACGCTGGATGCGTTCGCCGACGCCATGCTCGCGATCGCACGGGAGGCAGAAAGAGATCCGGAGACGATCCATGCAGCCCCGCACAACCGACCGGTGAAACGGCTCGACGAGGTCCGGGCCGCCAAGCAGGCGATCGTCAGGTACGCGTTTGAAGACCATCCTGCGGCGGCAGCCCGAGAAGGTGCGGGCTCCGGCGCGGGTACCTAGGCGGCGAGCGGCAGGGAGAGCTGCGTCAGGCCGAGTCGCTCGAAGACGCGCTCGACCTCAACGGCAACAGGCTCGAACTGTACGGCAGGCCACACGTGCGCGTCGTCGTCTGCCTGGAGCTTCTCGAGCCGTCGCTCGAGCTTCGAGTCCCCGGAACGAAGAAGGACCGTCTGTGCGTAAGAGCGCGCCCAGAGCTCGTGCACCGACTGGAAGTAGCGCTGACGGCAGTGTCCCCCGGGGAGCGAACGCTTCTCGAGCGTCCTAGCTGCCTCGCGCCAGAAGGCGAAGGCGGGATGGACCTCAGACGCCCACGCGCGCGACTTGCGGTCGTAGAAGCTCTGGTGATCGAGCAGATGCCCGAGCTCGTGCAAGAACCCGAGCGTTGCGCGCCCGCCGAGACGCGACACACGCACGTCGATCGGGTCCTTCTTGCGAAAGCGGTAGGCGCCGGCCTCGCTCGTCGTCGCTGTCGATCGCACCGGTACGGGCTCGAGGTCGGAACGAAGACTGTGCAGGCGAGAGGCGGCGGCGAGTGCTCGCTCGAGCTCCGGCATCAGGGAGCTGCGCCGCGGCAACGCGATCACTTCCTCGAGCGAACGTAGGCGCAGCTTGCCCTCGCGTGCGACGCAGCGTGGATACTGGCGTTGTCCCACGGGTAAATACTCGGATCCGCGTCGGACGGACTTGAGCGGTGGTGCTTAGTACAGGTCTTCGAGGTCGTCCGCGACGACGATCACGTTCTCGCGTTTGCGGCGGACGATCTCGCAGACGCCGAGCAGCGCGACGACGAGAGCAAGGACACCCAGGCTTGTCCAGGCGACGGCCAGCCACAAGAGCACGAGCACGGCCACGCCGAAACGTTGACCCACTGGGTCATGCCGCAGAAACCGCATGAGCACGACGGCTTGCTTCACTTGGTTTCCTCCTCTCCTGGCGAGGATCGGCGTGCCGGACGTCCTCCTCCATCCCTCGGATGCGTAATGGGCGGCCCATTCGCAAGACTGTAGGGAGGAACCTCACAAAGGGAGAAAAGTGACAAAAGTGAAGAAGACGGAGCAGGAGTGGCGGGCAGAGCTCAGTCCGGAGCGGTACCGCATCCTGCGGGAGAAGGGAACCGAGGCACCATTCTCCGGGGAATACGACCATACGTTCGAGCCGGGGACCTACCGCTGCGCCGGCTGCGGGGCCGAACTGTTC
>Ga0070698_100001380_pt1 | contig 26910 bp, 18 predicted proteins | sample KBSK1502metaG_FD_65477 | JGI IMG/M metagenome (GOLD analysis project Ga0070698, IMG submission 65477) | Corn, switchgrass and miscanthus rhizosphere microbial communities from Kellogg Biological Station, Michigan, USA - KBS K1-50-2 metaG | ecosystem: Host-associated > Plants > Roots >... | reverse complement strand
TGTTGATGTCAACAATATCGGCCCCCATTGCATTCGCGGATGAATGTTTGAGATAGGAAGAAATCTTATCGGTGAATGTTCCATCATGATTATTGATGTAAAGAATATTACTTGAGAGATAATCGTTCGTTACATAAATATCTTTCCACCCATCAAGATTAATATCAGAGATGGTTACAGCATGACCATAACCTTCAATGGTAACTCCTGCTTCTTTGGATACATCTTTAAATACTGGATGACCCGCTGATGTATCCCAATCATCACGATACAACCGACCGGTGCTGGGGAATGATCCATCCTTTATGATAGGTCTGAATTTATTTGGATAAAGCTCAGGCAAAATTTCATTTACACAGAGATACACATCCAGATCGCCATCATTATCATAGTCAAAAAAGGAAGCCTGTGTTGTATGAGTTGTATCATTCAACCCATATTCTTTTGCCATGTTTTTAAAATGCGGTATGCCTTTATCATCATTACCGGTATTGATATAAAGTATATTTTCCCTTTTTGCAGCTGATGGACTGATAGTTGCCGAAACATACATATCAGGTCTTCCATCGCTGTTTATATCGACAATAGCAACCCCGCGACACCATTTTGTTTCGCCTTCTGTGCCAGATTCTTTTGTAATGTCATTGAATTTTAAATTGCCTTTATTCAGGTATAATTTATTTTCAACAAGGTTACCGGTAAAATAAATATCCTGCAAACCATCATTGTTAAAATCAGCAATGCCCACACCTCCGCCGTTATAAATATTGGAGAAATCAAGTATATTAATAGAATCGGTTTCATTTATCTCATTATTAAAATGAATACCGGAATGACCGGAGCTTACCTTTTTAAAATGATATTCTTGTTTGTTCTTACAACCAAAGAACATTAACAGGAAAATAATACAGGTAGCAGTACGTATTGTCGTCATTATTACATTAACCATAAAAAACTAAGTAACAGAAAAAAGTTGATTCAAAAAAAGAGGCAGATCAAGTCTGCCTCTTAACATTAATTGAAATTATATTTTAATAGCCTGGGTTTTGTTTCAATACAGGCGTACCTCCTGAAGAGCTCAGGTCAATTTGGCTCTGAGGGATCGGGAAATATTCATTTTTGTTTGCAGTGAAATTAGCTGCTGTCAAATAGCTGCGTTTATTATTCATAGTAGGAACAGTAACGCCTCCGTTATAATCCAGCACTTTATTGATCTCTGTAGCTGCAATACCCCACCGAACAAGATCAAAGAAGCGATGGCCTTCCATTCCGAACTCGATCTTTCTTTCGTGACGAACTGCTTTGCGGGCTGCAGCTTGTGTAGCAAACTGGGCAGCGGCAACCGGATATAATCCAACTTTGTAATTAGCGGCAGGAACAGCGCCATCCAATACCCAACCGGCAGGATTTGCAGCTCTTGCTCTTACCTCGTTTACATATTGACGGGCTTTGTCAAGAGAACCAACTTCAATTTCGCATTCAGCAAGCCAAAGTATAACATCGGCAAAGCGAATTAGTGTATAGTTGTTTGCAGTGATACCACTTGTCCAGAAGTTGATATCTGTCTTTACCCTCTCCTGTGATTTGTAATAAGTATTTTTAATAGGAGCATAAGGACCTGAGTAAGCCTGGTCACGGATCCAGTTGTAACCCGGATGCTTACCCCAATCAAGATAAGGAATACCGCGACGGCCGACTGTCCAGTCAAGACGTGCATCCAATGTTCCTGTTTCAGGAACAAATGGGGCAGTTGATTGCAAACCTTCATCGTTCTTAACTTCATTACTGTTGTAAGTATCAGGATTAGGTAAGCCGGTAACCGGATCAACCTGGAAAGAGTTTACAAGATCTTGTGAAGGCTGGAAGAATCCACAACAGGTACCAGGACCACCCGTGTAAGGGAAATTCAATACTTCACCCCAGCCACCGTTATCAGCAGCAGAGCCATCGTTTACTGAATACTGTACAGCAAAAACTGATTCAGTGCTGTTCTTTGTGTCAGCATTGAAATTATCACTGTATCTATCCAGCAATTTATATTTAACACCCTGTGCATTTTTACCATTGGTATAAACATCATCAAGCACTGTTTTAGCTGCAGCATATTTGCCCTGGAAAATTAATGCCTTTGCATATAAAGCGCCGGCCGCATACTTGTTTACTCTTCCTTTGGCATTCATTGTTACCGGAAGATTTTGGTATGCAAACTGAAGATCAGCTTCTATTTTTGGCCATATATCAGCATCATTTGGCAGGTTATAGTCGGTCGTAACTGTTTGATCATAATATGGAACTTTATTCCACATTTTTTTAGCCTCAAAATGATAATGTGCTCTCAGAAATCTTGCTTCGCCTTCTATTCTTGTTTTATCGGCAGCATTAATATCAGCAGCCTGTGCCATTACTTTTAAAACACTGTTTGAACGGTTGATACCTTCATAAACAATTTGCCATTTAGTATCAAAATATCCATTGGTTGCTGTTGGGGTAAACGTTTCAATTGGGTTGACATCAGGCTGGTCACCGGCATCAGATCCCTTATGAGCATCGCCACCACAAACACTGCCATATACCCAGTTGGTACCTGAGCTTTGCCAACCACCAAGGAATATACCTCCACCATCAATAAACCCATCAAGAACGGCGTAAGCGCCAATTAAAAGCGCCTCAACACCCTTCTTGTTAGCAAGAGCATTCACATCAAGAGTGCCCTTCGGAGTTTTCTCAAGAAAACCCTTGCCGCAGGAAAGTGTTATCACCGTGCCTGCTATCAGAAGAGCAACGAATTTGATTGTTATTTTTTTCATATGCTTTACAATTAATATTTTTTAGAAATTAACGTTTACGCCGATTAAGAATTGGCGGGCTGAACGAAGTAATCCTTCATCCACACCATAAGAATCATCAGCGCCAAAAATTTCCGGATCAAGACCTGTGTACTTAGTTGCAGTGAACAGATTTGTACCCTGTACATAAACTCTCAGTTTATCTATTTTTACTCTACTCAATAATGAAGTTGGCAGTGTATAACCGATAGTCAAATTCTTCATTCTGAAAAAAGAACCATTCTCAAGGTAGTAAGAATTAACTGCACTGTTATTGCTGAAATTAGATAAATTTTCTGCAATTGGAACTTTTGCATCAGTTTTAGTTGATGTCCATGAATTATACAACAAGTCTTTGCTCTTGTTACCCTGGAAGGAAGGGAAGAAATCAACCCACCATTTTACATAGTTCATGATCTCTGCACCTTTTGATCCATAAAAGAACATAGATAGATCAAAAGCTTTGTAAGATGCATTCACGTTTAAGCCATAAGTGAAGTCTGGGTTGGGGCTTCCAAGAAACACCCTATCATCAGTTGAAATCTTGCCATCACCATTAACATCCTGGTAACGGAAGCGACCCGGAGCTTTTTGATCCTGTGCAGGAGCAGCTGCAACTTCAGCAGCATCTTTAAATAACCCAATTACTTTATAACCGAAGAAAGACGACATTTCATGACCTACCTGGTTTCTGATCCAGTTACCGATACGTGAACCGCGGGTATCATAAAAGTCGATCCCTTCAGACAGTTTAGTGATCTCGTTATTATAAGTTGTAAATGTAAACTGTGCGTCAAGCTTGACTCCATTTTTACCACCTACCATTGCACGTTGAGTAATTGACAAATCAAAGCCTTTATTACTCATTGAAGCCACATTGAAGAAGGCAGGATTGGACGCTGCACCTGCACCGGCAGCAGCAAGAGCTGGTAATCTGAAAAGAAGATCTTCAGTTTTCTTGCGATAATAATCAAATGAAACTTCAGTTTTTCCATTAAACAATGAGGCATCAAAGCCATAGTTCTGAGTGATATTTGTTTCCCATTTACCAGCCGGGTTACCAACAAATGATTGCTGGAATCCTTGCTGTGTACTGTTACTTGTACCATTAATATCATAGTTTGAGCTACCAGGACCGCCTACATAAATATCAAATGCGTTTGAAGGGTTAATGCGCTGGTTACCCATTCTTCCATAGCTTCCACGGATCTTCAGATCATTCAGCCATCTTACATTATCCATAAATGATTCTTCAGTTACACGCCAGCCAAGAGAGAAGGCCGGAAATGTACCCCACCTGTTCACGGAACCGAACCTTGAGGAACCATCACGACGAACGGTAGCACTTGCGAGATATTTATTATCATAAGTATAATCTACTTTCCCAAAATAAGAATTAAGAGAAGCAGGTGTAAATGGAGCACCATTAGCCTGCTGACCTGCAGCGCCGCCTGAATTAAGTGCCCAGAAATCCCTGTTTTCTACGAAATAGCCAACACGGGTTCCTGATATGCTTCTGCCCCAACTCTCAACTGCTTCAGTACCTGCAAGAACAAGTACATCATGTTTTAGAGCAAAAGTGTTTTTATAAGTAACCTGGTTTGTCCAAGTCCACTCACGGAAGCGGCTGAAACCTTCGGTATAACTGTTACCGGTATTGTTTTCAGAATTCTCGTATGTTTTAAAGCTGAAGAAATAATTATTACTATAATTAAGCTGGCCCCCAAAACTTGATCTTATAGTAAAATGTTTGAGAAAGTCAACTTCGGCATAAACGTTTCCGAAAAGGTTCAACGATTGACCCCGATTTTCTTTTCTGCGGAAACTGTTGGCAACAGGATTAGCAGCATTACCAAGATTTGGAGCTCTTGAACCGGCAAAATTTCCCATTATATCATAAACTGGAATGATAGGCTGATTGCGATAAGCATGGCCTAATTCAGTTCCTTCTCCGTTATTACCATTATTTCCTACCGTATTATCATTGTTTGTTCTCACTTGCATGTTCTCACCGATCCTGATATTTTTCTTTACATTAAATTCAGTATTAACTCTGATAGTATATCTTCTATAATAACTATAAATGAGAATAGCTTTCTGATCAAAATAATCGAAGCTCATCAGATAACGGCTTCTGTCTGCACCACCCGAAAGCGTAACGTTGTGGTTCATTATAGGAGCATTATCAGTGATCTCATCATACCAGTCAGTACCAGCTTTATTAGCTCTCATAATAAGATATGAACCGTTGATATCATCAAGATTCAAATTATAGAGATTGGGATTAACGGCAGGATCACCTTCCATTTTACCGGATGGAAGAATGTAATCAGGTAATCTCGGTGTTGCTCCTGTTCCATACTGAGCTGTAGGGACAGCTTGTCCTGCATTTCTAAAAGAAAGCCATGTAAGATCAGCCATTTCCTGTGAATTCAACAGATCCCAACCTTTACCAGGAGAAGACTGGCCATAATACATGTTGTAAGTAACTTTTGCCGTACCACTTCTTCCTTTTTTAGTTGTAACGATAATTACACCATTGGAAGCACGGGCACCGTAAATAGAAGCCGCGGCAGCATCTTTTAATACTTGCATAGATTCAATATCATTGGGGTTTAATCCACTGATACCCCCAACAGGAATACCATCGATAATATACAAGGGTGCGTTGTCTCCAAACGAAGAAAAACCACGAATCTTTACGGATGATTCAGTACCAGGGCGGTTATCCTGGGTAACTGTTACACCAGCCACCCGACCCTGCAACTGGCTCGAAGCATTTGCTCCGGGAACCGATTTTAGGTCGCTGACTTTTACAACAGCTACAGAACCTGTAATATCTTTTTTGGCCTGCGAAGTATAACCTGTTACTACTACTTCATTCAAAGTAGTGTTAACAGCTAACATTACAACATCAACCGTAGTTTTGTCTCCTACGTTGACAGTTTGTGTTTCAAGGCCAACATAAGAAATCACAAGTTGTGTTCTTCCCGCAGGAAGATTAATAACGAAATTACCTTGTGGGCCGGTTATGGTCGCCACGTTGGTTCCTTTTACTTCAACTGTTGCCCCCACTACAGGGTTATTGTTTTCTTTAACTGTGCCTGACACCTGCTTTTGAGCAGAAGCACAAAAAACAAACAACAGCAAAATAACGGATAGAGAGAAATACTTTGCCGGATAGGCAAAGAGCCGGAGTTTTCTTTTCATAATACAAGCAGTTTTTAAAATTTGGTTAGAAGGATACAGCAATTTCAGAAAAAAAAATAACAAAACCTTAATTTTTTTATGAACTTTTTTTTTGAAAACCAAACAGTTGTTTGGGGTTTTTTCAAAAAAAATTATTTTTTACCAATGAAAATCACAAAAAGAATGGAATAAAAAAATATGAGAAAATTCAGTTATGTAAGAAAAAATGAAACCATACTGAAGAAAAAAAATCAATCATTTACGAGGCAAACCTCATCTTTCCCATCTTTGGTTTTCCAAAATACTTTTACTTTTTGTGAAACGATGGCATCAATAGATTTGCCGATATAATCAGGTTGAATAGGTAATTGCCTGCTGAAGCGACGATCGATCAAAACACAAAGCTCCACTTTTTCGGGACGGCCAAAATCAAGGAGTGCATCCAAAGCCGCACGAATTGTTCTTCCGGTGTAAAGCACATCATCGATCAGCACCACATTCTTTCCTTCAATTGAAAAAGGAATGTCTGTACGATTAGCGATATGAAGTTGTTTACGGATATCGTCACGATAAAATGTGATATCAAGTTTACCATATTGTATTTTATCTGCAGCAGTTTCTTTTTTTATTTCATCAACTATCTGATCTGATAAAAAAACACCGCGAGGTTGCAAGCCGATCAAAACCGTATTAGAAAGATCAACATGATTTTCCAACACCTGGTGGGCAAGGCGTTTTATTGTAATGTTCAGTTGCTGTTCTGTAAGAATTGATTTCAAGAAAAAAGTTTTTATTACAATTACGATGAGGTGCAAAGAAACAATAAAAATGTTAGCAATAAAAAAAGGCTGCCTCAATTGACAGCCTTTATAAAAATGATTATTTAAATTATCTTTTACCACCTCCAATACAAACACCTACTTTAATTCCTATATAACTATTATCAGAGGTCAATCCTGTTGTTGGGTTACCATCACCATCATAACCTGTAAATGTAGTTTTAGGAACAATATTATACTCAAAACCAAAGCGGAAGTGTGAGAATTCAAAACCTGATCTTATCATTCCACCAAATTTTGTACCTGCAGATACTTCTCCAGTACTTGAAGTTGTTTCAATACCTGCAATGGAATAAATTCCAACGCCACCTCCTGAAAATGGACGAAATGAATGATTAGCTCTAAAGTAATAATCGCCAGTAGCTAAATATGAAGCAGATGCTTTTACACTTGCATCCATTGGATTACCATTTTGATCGTATCCATTAAATCTTGCGACTATTGCAGCTTCCATACGTAAGCCTACAGACAACATAGGAATCACGGCATATTTTGGCTCAACGGCAAATAAGATCCCTCCCTTTGCACCTTCGCCGCCAGGTATTGCATAACCTAAGCTTACATCAACCTTAAAAGGCTTGAATTTAGATTCCTGGGAGTCGGCCGATAAAGAAAGAATTGAACTTAAACCTAAAATGATTAAAAAGTTTTTCATGTTTACGGATTTGGTTAATAAATTGAACGCCAAAATATAACGCCATATCAATCAATCCAAATTTCTTGTGATACAAAATTGTTATTGTGTATTATCACCCCGAAATTCTACTATTTCTCCTGCATAAAAGGATAGCGATAATCCGTAGGAGGATTAAATGTTTCTTTTATTGTTCTTGCACTCAACCAACGATAAAGGTTCAGAATACTTCCCGCTTTATCATTCGTACCGCTTGCTCTTGCACCACCAAAAGGTTGTTGCCCCACTACGGCTCCGGTTGGCTTATCATTTATATAAAAATTACCGGCAGCATTTCTTAGCTTGTTTGTCGCGACTTCAATCGCGGCTTTATCTTTTGCAATTACTGAACCGGTCAAAGCATAAGACGAAGTTGAATTAACAAGATCCAGTGTTCTTTCAAACTGGTTGGCATTATATATATATATAGTAAGTACCGGCCCAAAGATCTCTTCGCACATCGTTACATACTTTGGATCTTTTGCTTCAATGATAGTTGGTTGAACAAAATAACCCTGTGTTTTATCACACTTACCTCCTATCCATATTTCTGCTTTCTTATCTTTTTTAGCGTTATCTATATATTTATTAATGCTGTCAAAACTTTTCTCATCAATAACTGCATTGATGAAGTTGGTAAAATCTTCCGGGCTTCCCATTTTAAAACTTTTTACTCCTGCAATCAACTTCTTTTTAATTTCTTCCGCAAGATTGGAAGGAATATAAGCTCTTGAAGCCGCTGAACATTTTTGTCCCTGGAATTCGAATGCGCCTCGAAGTAATGCAGTAACAACAACATCGGGATCTGCAGTTTTATGTGCTACTACAAAATCTTTACCCCCTGTTTCGCCAACTATTCGTGGATATGATTTATAAATAGAAGTATTCTTCCCTATAGTTTCCCACATATAATTAAACACACCTGTTGAGCCAGTAAAATGAACGCCGGCGAAATCAGGATGCTCAAAACAAACTTTACCAAGCACCGGGCCGCTTACATAAATTAAATTGATAACACCATCAGGTAATCCTGCTTCTTTTAATATTCGCATGAACATTTGCGCAGAATAGATCTGTGTATGTGCAGGCTTCCACACAACAACATTACCACACATCGCTGCGCTTGTTGGAAGATTACCACCAATAGCAGTAAAGTTAAAAGGTGTGATCGCTAACACAAATCCTTCAAGCGGACGATACTCCATTCTATTATGCATACCCGGGCTGCTGATCGGTTGTTGCTTATATATCTCACTTAGAAAATGAACATTGAATCGTAGGAAGTCTATCAATTCACATACAGCATCGATTTCCGCCTGGTACGGATTCTTACTTTGACCAAGCATCGTTGTTCCATTCATATACGGACGATACTTCGTCGCCATCAGGTCAGCAGCTTTCAAGAAAATATTGGCTCTTGTTTCCCAATCCATGTTTGCCCATGATTCTTTTGCTGCTAATGCAGCATCTATTGCCTGCTTCACATGTCTTTCATCACCTTCAGAATAAATACCGAGTGTATGAGAAATTTCATGCGGCGGATGCAACGTTCCTTTTTTATTTGTTCTTACTTCCTTGCTGCCAATATACATTGGTACATCAATCTGTTCTTTTTTTAATTCACTCAAAACTTCTTTTAAACGTTTTCTTTCTGGCGAACCGGGAGCATAACTTAATACTGGTTCATTAGCGGGCATCGGGTAAGAGAAATATCCAAAACTCATAATGATAATTTTATTTGTATAAAATATTTCACGCAGCGTACGCAAAGTTATGGAACGACGCAACGTAATCTTTATCATCGCTGCGATCGCTTTATCTTAGCGATCGTTGCGGGAAACCTTAACTCTCCGCTTCTTTTTCACTCATCAAATACGCTTTTATAAATCCATCCAATTCTCCATCCATTACCGGCTGCACATTTCCTACTTCATAATCGGTGCGATGATCTTTGATCATTTTATAAGGATGAAAAACATAAGAACGTATTTGCGAACCCCACTCTATCTTTTTCTTTGAAGAATTAGTTACATCTTTTATCGCTTGTCTTTTGCGAAGTTCTTCTTCATACAAACGACTCTTCAACATTTGCATCGCCAATTCCCTGTTACCAAGTTGGGTTCTGTCTTGCTGGCAAACCACAACGATACCTGTAGGAATATGTGTTAACTGAACTTTTGTTTCTACTTTATTTACATTCTGTCCGCCGGCGCCACCACTTCTTGATGTTTCCATTTTTACATCAGCCGGTTTTATTTCAATATTGATCGTATCATCCACTAGCGGATATACAAACACTGAAGCAAATGAAGTATGTCTTCTTGCATTACTATCAAATGGTGAAATACGAACCAACCGGTGTACACCACTTTCTGCTTTTAAAAATCCATAAGCAAATGGCCCATCAAATTGATAAGTACATGTTTTAATTCCTGCACCATCGCCCCATTGCCAATCAATCTCTGTTACTTTCCATCCCTGCTTTTCTCCATACATACGATACATACGTGCAAGTATCTCCGCCCAATCCTGGCTCTCGGTTCCACCGGCGCCGGAGTTTATTTGCAAAACAGCAGGCAGTTCATCTTCCGGTTCATTGAGTGTTGCTTTGAACTCTGCATCATCAAGCATTGTTAATGCTTTATCATAAGCGGCTTTTGTTTCTTCTTCTGTTGCATCACCTGCTTTCCAATAATCAAACAACACAGCAAAATCTTCCACTGCCGATCCTGTTTGTTTATACAGATCAACCCAGTATTCATTCACTTTTATTTCCTTCATGATGGAAGTAGCACGGGCATTGTCGTCCCAAAATCCCTGGCTTAGTGAAAGCTGTTTGTCATTCTCTATCTTATCCTGTCGGTTATCGACGTCAAAGAAACCTCCTTATCCCGGCAATGCGGGACCGCATATCATTCAATTTTTCGATTGTCATAGGGTGCAAATGTACGCTAATCGTTTGAGGTTTGAAGTTTGAGATTTGAGATTTGAGGTTAATCCTTACTACTAATCCAAATCTTTGATCTCACCGCTCTTTAAATATTTTTTTATTTTTTCCACTCTTCGGTATAGCTCTGTATTCTTTTTAATGATCCCCATATTTTCAAGCTTTCCAAAATGATTATCGGATACCCGATCAAATGTAATATGGGAAGGAGAACCTCTTTCCTTTGCCTTTATATAAGCCCGATCCGCTTCCTTATATTTCCCGGCAAGCAAATATGCTAATGGCACAAGAGTCGTCTGGTCTGAGTCTTTGTAAGGATCGAGCTGCACACTTCTTAAAACATATCTTAGTACAGAGTCATAATTTGTGTTAAAAGAATAAATACTTAAACGGGCAAGTAAATCATAATCATTCGCTAAATCAACTTTTATTTCATCAGGATCTTCGTCTGTTGTACCAGACCGTAAAGCGGTTTCACCGATTCTTGTCATTAACTTAAGGTTGTTGCAATACCAAATCGTATCATCTTCAAAAAAATTATAAACCGCTTCCCTAAAACCACTTCGGTATTTAATACCGTCATATTTTTCAATAAGAATTTTGTATGCAGAATAAGCATTAAGCAGGGCTGATGAATCATCTGTTTCCTGGAATATACTGTCACAGAATTCTGCCGCACGACTTAAAGAAGCCTCGTCTTTAATACTTGTCACGTCTATTACATCGTAACGCAACATATCTTCAAAAGACAACGATGGCATCAGTAGAGTATTTGTATTTATAGCTACCCTATCATTATTTTTTCCCCAAAGACTAATAGAAAAATTGTTTCCATTGCTTTTGAAAGATGCTACCTGGTTATTATTTACAAATCCTAGCGCAATAGCAGGAACTCTTCTTATTACAAAACCAGAGGCGTTTAGTTTGGCACTCGAATAGGGTTGATATTGCAGAAAGTTAAAAGTAACGTTTAGTTTGAAAATAGAATCACTGTTCTTTTTTTCCAGCAAAAGAAAATAATTTGTCAGCTCATCAACATTAATTACACTGACCAACAATTTTTTCCAGTCAGAAGACAGTTGTATGTCCGATACTTCTTCATTTCTACCCAGCAGAGATGAAATATCTATCATCCTGGTAACTCTTTTAGGTTTAATATTCAATAATGTGATTTGATTTCCTGAAAAATTGTATAAGATCACCTGCTCATCATTTACAAAAGTTCCCTGCTGATATCCACGTAAAAAAGTTCCGGTGCTCTTGGTTGATTCGCGAATTCGCATTCCGCTTGAATCCCGATAAAGGATCATTTGCCCATTGGGAGCAAGTTTCATCTCATCGGTATTAAAACTTTTTTTGGAACCGAATATGTCCCATGAATTATCCAGGTTATTTAATATCCGTAGGGTATCTTCCTGTTGATTTGCATAAAATATCCTGGAGGCATCGGAAGAAATTGTTTTGATTTCATAATTAGATGGTGGTGTTGCCACTTTTGTAGAAAGCAGTTCACCCCGGTTGTTCCAATGATAGATAGAATCATCAATAAGTCCGATCAACGTATTATCATTTTTAAAAACCAATTTTTTGATCTCCTCATAGTCATCCATTATTCCTCCGGGGTGAGTAAAAAATTCTGGTAACAGATAAATTGAATCTTCCTGGATCTTGATCACATTAATTGAACCGTTTTCAGTGTAGGCGAACATATTTCCATTTTTTGAAATGGAAGCCTTCAATTGATCCAGGCTTAATTCATTATCAGTAGGTTTTGCAAATTCAGCTTTCTTTGTATTAAACCAATACTGATTAAGTAGGTATCTGAATATTGAATCGAATATCGGACGTTTGCTCATCTGGTAAGCCTGTCTTGCCTTCCATAAACCACCATTTGGATTTTCTTTTGCAATTTCCAAAGCCTTTGCACCTTTATTTAATGCATTAAGGTAGGTTTGATATTCAGCTTCTTTCCTTTCTTCGTATCTCATTTTTATCAATTCAAGTACTGCTTTTCTTTTTACGCTATCAGTAATTTCAGGCGATTTGTAAAACATTTCATTTGTCAGATCTAGTACCTGAGCCATCGCTGTATCCTTTATTCGCTTTGTTTTTTCAATAGAAATTTCTAGTGCTTTGTTTTTTGAAGAAGCTTCGCGAATCTTAAATTGTGCCAATCGTAAATTTAATTCACCTCTTATACTATCTTCTTTCGCTTTCTCTTGTGCTAATTTAATAGCAGTCGTTGTGCTGTCTTCTCTCCTCTGTGCTAATATTTTATTAAGTTCTGTAGTATTTAGTATGAAATTTCTTTCATCTTCAGCCTCATGTTGTCTTACTTGTGCCTTGGCCACGAAAAAGCCTGCAGTAAGAATTGAAAAAGTGATCAGGAAAATACTTCCATACAAAAGCAATCTTCTTCTTTTATCATTTCTTTTACTTTTTGAAATATAGGTAAGTACTCCAGGTAAATTATCAACATACCGGTGGGCCCAGTCTTCATTCGGGTTTTGTTTTTGCTTCCATGCAAGAGCATCTTTTACATCTAATCCACGGAGGTATTCCCGCTTATTCTTTACACTGTCCGATAACCAATGTAATTTATCAGAAGAACGTTGCTCAATATCAATCCACTCTTTCAGTTTATCCCATTGGCGCATCAGGCTTTCGTGAGAAATATCAATTACTGTATTATCCGTTATATCTCCTGCATCTTCATACGGTGTCAGAAAGGCGCATGATTTATTTCTGAATTTGTTTATTACATTCAAAACGGTTTGCCTGGAACTTCCTTCAACAGCGCTGCAGATATTTACAATATTAATAAATTGCTGTGGCCGTCGTACCGGTTCATAATCGGCATTATGATCACTGATTGCCCTGAACAGGTACTCGCAGGTTTTTTGTTCTGTCGGATCAAGTTCTTCATATACAGCATTTGCATGTTTGCGAATGGCGCCATTAAGTCCGCCGGTTTCTTCATAATGTTTGAATTCAATAAGACCTTTTTTTCTATCAGCTATCCAGTTTTGATAAGTACGCATCATACAATGCTGAAGTACCGGCAACTGATCAAGTTCTTTATCGCTGTCATTTGATAATAGATCCAGTAAGCCAGGATTAATATTCTGGTTATATAATTTTATGGGATACTCGATCACTTCTCTGATTTGCTGCCACCTGAGTTTTGGCACCAGGTATTGTGATTCATTCAACAATTCAGGTAAGCCAAAAAAACGGTTACAATGCCCGATATAATCTGAGCGCATTGTTATAATAGTATAAACCGGCAGACTGTTCTCATTCGCCAAGCCAAGCAATAGGTTAATAAAATAGTTATTCTCATTTTTTTGTTTCTCCGTATTGATCTTATACGTAAAAAGTTCTTCAAACTGATCTACCAGTATGAGAAGATTGACCCTTCGATTATCCAAAGCCGCATGCATGGTTTGTATAAATTCTGAAACACCCAATTCTTTTATCGCATCGGGAGTAAGCCTTTTTCTTACTGAACTTAAGTCTTCATCTTCTTTAAATGCGTCGAGGAGAGATCGGGAAAGATGAAATAACGGATCACCGGAAGGCCGCATAGTTGCAATAAGCCAATAGTCTCGTTTTTCAGTAAGAAACCCGCCTTTTAATTTGGGAATAACCCCTGCCCTGATCAAAGATGATTTGCCGCAACCGGAACTACCGACGATAGCAAGGAAATGATTGCTGTGAAGATTCTGCAGCAGGTCTCTAATTTGTTTATCGCGGCCAAAAAATAAATGGCTTTCCTCTGCTTCGAATGGCCGAAGACCAATAAAAGGATTTTCACTTTTTCGTGAAAAATGCGCTTTTAATAACGAAGCAACTTCGATGACATTATCCATAAAAATTTATTGAATGAGTTAATATCAGTAAGCTTTAAAATAATTTTTTTAATTCTGCGAGGTTTAGATCTTCTATCCCTGATTGTTTATAAACCATCAGCTTTGTAATATGACTTCTCCCTGTCTGAATTGCACATATTATTTCTTTTATTCTTTCCAATAACCACTCTTTTGCAACCGATACACACATTATTATTACAGTGGTCACTTCCCGCAAAGCGCTGTCATACCGGTTTATAATATCCATAGGCCCTGAACCCGGTGAAGTGAGATAAATTTTTTTATTTTCTGAAAGCAAGGAATTATAATACTCAACTGCATTTTTAAAATCTGCTTCATTATAATCCAAAAGAATTGAACCTTCGGTAACCGGCGCCGGCTTCAGGCTTTCAATTTTATCTCTGATCAGGTCTACTATTACAGGAGCCGATAACTCCCTTACAAGATTGTATTTAGCATTAAGCTCTTTTTTTGAGAGCAGGTCGGATAAAAATTTGCCATGATCCTTGTCATCGATGCCGGTTAGATCAAGTGTTTGCGGTATAAATAATAATTGCTCTTTATCCAAATTTCTGCCGATCAGAAATTGTTCCTGCGAAAAACTGTATGGGTAATCATTTGAAATTTTATCCCCTGCTATATTATCAAATAAATGAACAGATAAAATAGCTTCGGAAATTCTAGCTTTCACAAGTCTTTCATGCCCTTCTTTATCATAAGGCGGTGGTATTTTTTCGTTTTCAACAATGAAATCTTGCGCAGTTAAATCGTTGACAAGCTGATTTTTTACCTGCAAAAGAGTATCAGCTACTTTCCCGATAAAAATCTTATTCTTTAATTGCTTTGTCTGCTCAACGGGAGCCGGGGTTGCTTTTTCTTTAATTTGCTTTAAAGTTTTACATACATCCTGAACGATTTCCACAATTCTTTTTTCAAAGTCACCACGATCCTGTTCCGGGTCCAAAGTCATACCCTGGTCTTCATCCCTACTTAGCGATCTTGAATCAGAGAATTTATACATGGAATAACCGCTTGTCCCCTGGAGTTCTGCGGGCCAGGTTTTGTATGATTTATTCAGCAGTTGAATATTAAATAACCTGCAGTTATCATTTATTGAAATTCCCAAACTGCTGTTTTTTGCGTTGTTGTAAAACAGATTTAATTCCTTCTCACAGCAATACTCCGACCTGAAAAATCCATTAGAAGTGAACGCCAGAAAAATTGCTGAATTTTCTATTGTGTTCCTGATCCTGTCATCAAAGACATTGTTTTTTCTTAACTCATGATCACACCAGATCTGGGCTGTATTCGTTCCCTCAAGATACCTGTCCAGTAATAATTTAAATCGTTTATAAAAAATTGTGATCCACCCTTCTTCTTTGTCGCTGGCAGTTAAGTTATCGACATGAGCATAACTCAGGAAAACATCATATTTAAAATCGGGTAAATAACTCATAAAACAGTTTTATAAAAAATGGCCAATAAAATAGTTGAAAAATTATTTTGTCTCCCGGGTAATTGCAAGACTTCGTAGAGTAGAATACGTAATTTAAGCATTATTTCAACTGCTACCAATGCCGCTAATGGGGTATTACCAGCTGCGTTACTAATTATTAATTCTTATCGTCATTGCGAAAAATATGACTATGAAACTATAGGCCCTGCATAACAAGAAAGTTAAAGTAAATAGCTCGTTTGAGGATGTAATAGGGGCAAGTAAGGTATATTCAAGATTATTCAAAAAAACTAGTAGTAAAGGGGATAATTCTACAAGTAAAGCGTATAATTATAATGCTTGTTGATAGCCTTAACGGGCATGAAATAAGATAATCGTCACTAAGCTGAATAGAAATACTTGCTGTAAAGAGTACCCTTCGACAAACTCAGGGTAAACTCCACGAAAGCTTAATAGTAGCAATTCAGCCGGGTCAATAAGTTTTTTAAGCTACACACGCAATTGGAATAAGCCTTTTATTTAGATTGATCCTGCTCAGTTGATTTTTTAAATTTCTTCTTTCCGTAATCATCTTATTTTTTTCGAACAAAAGAATGAATCTTGTTCCTTCACCTATCACCGATTCTACTTTTACTCCTACCTGATTTGTCCGGAGAATATCGTTTGTTGCCGCCAGCCCAACTCCTACTCCACCTGGTTTATTGGTAAAATAAGGATCAAATATAAATGGCAGGTTCTCTTTGCTTATTCCGCAGCCATTGTCATGGATCGATACGGCCCATCGGCCCTTGATCAATTTTGTACTAAGTTTCAACTCTCCATTTTCTGAACCCATGGCGTCAATGGCATTGATGATAATATTTGTCAATGCAATTTTTATCTTCGGCATATCCATTTTTATTTTGAGATCGTATGGAGCGTAATTTCTCTTAACCACAATATTTTTAAGCATGATCTTATCGCTTGCCATTTCAATCACTTCATCAAGCAATTGATGAATGGAATATTTTTCGGTCTCTATTTCTTGTTTCTGTTGCCCTTTCAGAAGATCATTGATCAGCTCATTGATCTTTAATGAACTTCGCTTAATAATATCCATATACATTCTATCGTTATCGTCCAATATTTTGGATTCAAGCAACTGAACAGTTAAAATAATATTGGTAAGAGGATTTCTTAATTCATGCACCAGGACAGAAACAAATGGGATAGAAGGATCATTCCAAATTGATTGAGTTGTTTTCTTTCGGGGGGAAATTGTAAGTGAATTCATTTTGAGGGGGTTTTAGCGAGCTTCAGCAAGATAAATGCATTAACTCCCGGAATTGTTACATGCTTGTATATTATTGTTACATCATTCACACTTTTTCATTTAGCCGGGGCGCTGACAGCAAACGGACAATCACTATTTGGTTAATCAATTGTTATCGTGGAATAACTTTTGCTATACCGTTATTTAAAATTATTTTTAAATAGTTTTTCAAACTAATGACTCTTTAAACCAACTATTATTTAAGCATTTAATTGTTATACAATGAAAAAAAACCAGCCAGCTCTTTTAATGATCGTCGCATATATCATCTGTTCTTTATCATTGAATGCACAAAAAAATAAATTTCAGAACGACAGTACTTATTATGAAACATTTCCCGATAAATTGAATATCCGTCTTTATTTGTCACAAAAATATCTTCATCTCAATCTGCCTTCAAACGGGAGCATAGCAGATCTTGAATACAAAGCCAATCGCAAATTGAACCTTGGTGCAGGTTTTTCTTACAGAGGCATTACTATAAATATTTTTAATGGCTTTAGTTTTTTAAATAAAAAGGATGAACCCAAAGGCAAAACAACAGGACTTGGGTTACAGATACATTTATATCCAAGAAAATGGGCAATAGACCTGATCGCTGAACTTCCAAAAGGATTTCACCTGGAACCAAAAGGAATGGCTGGCGCCGGCGCAAATAATTTTTACTACCGTGCCGATCTCAAATCAAATCTTTATGGTATTTCTGTTTATCGTGTACCAAACAGAGAGAAGTTCTCTTATCGTGCCGCAATTTCTCAAACAGAATGGCAAAAAAGATCTGCCGGATCGTTTTTATATGGTGGAGCAATTTTTCATGGCATGACACAAGGCGATAGTGCATTGATACCTGCATTGCTTAAGAATCAATACCCGGAAACCGATGTTAAAAAAATAACATATACTACGCTTGGCCCCGGCGTTGGTTATGCACATACATTGGTTATTGATCAGCACTTCTTTATTACAGGTTCATTGGTGTTTAATGCAAATGTGAATTTTGTTTCGGAAGAAGGTACTCAAAAAGAAAAGAAGACTTCCTTCAATGGCAGTGAAGTATTTAAAGCTGCGATTGGATATAATAGCCCTACATGGAACTTCAGCGCTAACTGGCTGGGTCATGGGCTTTGGATAAAGGGACCATCTACTAATGAAAATTATTTCTTCCCTTCAGGCCAGGTTCGTGTTGTTGTTGCCCATAAGTTCGATATACACAAACATCATAGCTGATCTGGTAAAAACTATTTACAAAAGGTTGACATTTATTTGTCAACCTTTTTTATTTGTTTGAAATAATTATTTAGCCAACTGTGTTGCTACTACTAAGCTTCAGTTGCAAGTTTACCCTAAGCTTGTCGAAGGGCACCATTCATCGTCCGGTAATTCTATTAAGCAGTAACTTGCAAATTCAATTAAATAAAGATGGGACGACTTATCGAAAATATTTCCGACACTGCAAGATGGGTTGCATTTTTCAGAGCAGAAGAAGGTGAAAGACCCGATGCAGTTTTTCATGATCCCTTTGCCCGCAGACTTGCAGGAGAAAAAGGTGAGCAAATTGCGGATGCGATCGGATTCAGCCGGCAGAACAGCTGGTCATTTGTAGCAAGAACTTATTTGTTTGATGAATGTATTAAACAGCATGTTGAACAGGGATATGATATGATAATTAATCTTGCTGCCGGTCTTGATACAAGGGCTTACAGAATGCAATTACCAAAAAATTTAAAATGGATCGATGTTGATCTGCCCGAAATGATCAATTATAAAAATGAAATTTTAAAAGATGAAAAACCAAATTGTGAGTACAGAACCATTGCTCTCGATCTGGCAGACAGAAAGGCAAGGCTTGAATTATTTCAGCAATTAAATAGAGAATGTAAAAAAGCATTAGTGGTTACAGAAGGTTTAATTATCTACCTGACCTATGAACAAGCTGCTGAACTTTCAACAGATCTTTCTTCACAAGATCATTTTCGTCGTTGGTTTTTTGATCTTGCTTCCCCTGCTCTTTTAGAAATGATAAAAAAAGAAATGCAACCGGCTTTAAAAGGAAGCGGCGCTACATTTCAATTTGCACCGGAAGAAGGTGAAGAATTCTTTGAACAATATGGTTGGAAACATATCGAATCAAAGTCGAAATTAAAAACTGCGGCTATGCTGAACAGGCTCAATGATGAAATGAAAACTTATGCGGCTTACCCGGAACCGCCGGGACCCCGTCGTCCCTTTCCCTGGTCAGGAGATTGTCTTTTTGAAAATGTACGGAGTGCTTAAGTAGATAATTACAAATTATCCCGTTTTTCATTCCCATATTATAAAATTAGCTTTACCGCATGTCAATATGCAACAACTGCGGTTATGAAGGAACAGGCAATTATTGCGCTGAATGCGGGAAACCTTACGAAATAAAAAGATTAACAGTAGCCTCTCTTCTGCACGAAGTAGCACATTTATTTACTCATCTTGATAAGGGTTTCGGATTTACATTGAAAGAATTAGCAACCCGGCCGGGAAAAATGCAAAAGGATTATATCAATGGAAAACGCAGTGTGCATCAAAAACCTTTTTCGATGTTTTTTGTCTGTGCAACCATAACAGGACTTGCTATCTATTGGATCAGCAAATCATATATCAAAGCTCAGGGCTCACCATTTGAAGAAATGCGTATGCATTTTTACCAGCACTACTTTGTAATATTTCAATCTGTATTAACTCCCTTTTATGCATTTGTGCTATGGCTTTTGTTTCGTAATAAAAATTTTAATTATGCAGAGGCCCTGGTGTTGTTTGCGTATTCATTTGCTTTCATGCTTCTTTTTATTTGCTTTGTTAACATAATCAATCTTATACCAAATCATGTTGAAACAAAGTACATAGAGCTACCGGTACTCGCAGTTTACGTGATCTGGACAAATCTGAATTTTTTTAAGGAACAGCCCGCATGGCTCATCATTCTGAAAAGCATTGTCAACCTGTTGATCTGTTGGTTTGCATCCAACTTAATTACTAACGAGATAATACGATGGATGATGTGATATAGAAGATTTCATCACAGTCCCATCGAAAACAAAAAGAAGTGAAGCCCTTCCCATGTTTTAAGAATAACATTATTCTTGCCCATCATTTCTGTAAAATTGGTTACACCTTTTTCCTTTAATTGCTGAACTCGTTTATCGGTATTTAAACCAAAGTAAGTAACAGCTGGATAACTGAATTCTTTTGTTTGGTGCAAGCCGATCAACATTAACCCATCAGATACGATCGCCCAGGGATAAGGGCTTGTCATTTGTGTTTTTACTTCAAATCCAAGTTTCTTCCAATACTCAATTGATCTATTAAGATCAGTAACAGGATGACAGAATTCACCAAAAGCGCCGCATTGCTTATTAGGATATTTATCTGCCGACTGAAAATCATTTGTGGTCATATTTAGCATTGTTATTCCTGTTGGCTGCTTAAATGCACCGACATTGGCAGCAAGCATGATATTAAATCCATCGGGTGATTTGAAATAATATCTTTTTATCGGGTCCCCCTCTTTTGGTTTTTGAGTAAACTGAATTCCTTCTTTTTCCAATTGAGTAGCCACTTTTTCAATATCAGTTACGTAATACGTTAACCCTACATACTTAGCTGTGTCTTTTCTCATCATGATCAGCAGGCTGCCATCACTTACCTGTGCCCAAGGGACAGGAATTACATTCGAAGCTATTTTTGGAAAGCCGATCTTTTCATACAAAGCAACTGATGAATCCAGATTGGGAGAAGTAACATACACACAAGCTACTTCGCCAAGTTTTGTTTGCGAAAAGCCAGCTATTGATAAACTGGTAAAAAAAATTGCAGGCAGAAATTTGCGAAACATAAAAAAGATTTAAAGGAATACAAGTTAGCAAATTCCGGGGTCAGCGTTATTGAAAGGCTATTTCTTATTATCAGAAAAAAATAATGGTAGCCTGAATATCATTTCGCTTCTTACTGAATATTTTTGCCCCTGGTGTCTTGCCACATTATTAACAGGTAAACCGATCCGGAATCCGGTTTGCATTTTTTTAGATGAATAAAAAACTTCTGCATGAATTCCTAATTGAAAGCGGGCAAAATTTTCCCATTCGGCTGTTGTCAAAACATAGCTTTTATTAAAAGCACCTGACACAATCCCTCCATTACTAATCGATCTTCTTTCTTCTACTCCGCTACCTGAGGTAATTCCTTTTCTCTGCCAATAAGCATATATCCCACCTCCCACCCACAAATTGCTTGAAAAATTATAGTTATAATCTGCTGAGATAAAAATTCCAAAAGTTTTACGCAAGGTTTTTGTTTCAGTAATTGTAATGATTGTATCGGGAATAGTTGAATAGGTGGTAAATGTTCCAAATGGTTTTGCCGGAAAAAGGGTTGAATAAAATGGATTTAATTCTGCTCTCATTAAATGCTTTTCTGCATTAACGCTTATCCATGCTCCGGGCAATAAAACCCTGTATGCCTGCGATGTTGCAGATGATCCTTTAAAATAATTATCAGCGCTGTAAACAGGCAATTGAAAATTCCATTGTAACCCTGCTGATATAATTGGTTTGTATTGCGGAGCCTCATCCTCAGCTTCTGCCTGAGTAATTTTTACGCTATCTTTTGTCATCTTTTTTTTAGTTATTGTATCAATAGCATTATCTATAGAAATATCTTTTTCTGAAGAAGCCTCATCGATCATTGTTTGCTTTTCATTTGAATTATTACTAGCAACAATTTCTTTTGTATCGCTATTTTTCAAATTATTAAAAGAAGACTTCCGCTTTTTCTTAATTTTTACAGAGCTATGGTTTTGCTTAGAGGCATTATTTTTTTTCTTCGTTGTTACATTCCTCAGATCATTGCTTTGTGTCCTATCTTTTTCCAGAAAATTATTTGGATCAATAGTTTCTTGTTGACTATCTGTTTTATTCTTTTCAGGATCATCAACGCTTTTCTCTGTTACAGTTTGATTTTTGTCATCAGGCAAAGATCCTTCTCCTGCTGATTGTTTCTCATCAATCGAGCTTACCTTACTTCCGGCTTCTTTTGAATTTTCCTGCTGTCTATTAGCCAGTTTTATAAAAAATAATGTAATGAGTAATAATAAAAACAATAAAGTTATCCTGAGTGTTCTTTTTTGTAAAGAATTCTTTTGCTTAGCATCCTGGTATTGCGATCCCACAACAGCACCGGGCATTTCATCTTCAAGCTTTTTCCGCATTTCACTCCAAGCATCCTGTACAGGTATTATTTCTATTGGCAATTGCTGCCCCGGTAAAAAATCTTTTTCATTTATTTTCTTATCCACCATAAATCTTTTTTATGAATAATATTTTTCCAAAATTGGTTTTAGTTTTTTTCTTCCCTCATGCAAATGCCACTTCACAGTCCCGGCAGTGATATCTAACTGTTCAGCTGCATCATTTACCGAATAACCTTCGAGATAAAATAAAGTGCAGACGGCTCGTGTAGCTGGTGGCAGTTTATCAAGCAGCTTATAAATATCCTGCCCTTCGAGTGACTGAAATGGGTTTTCTTTAGTATCAAATTCTGAAGAACCATTCAGGTCGACAATTACCGGCATACCTGATAACTTAAGTTTATCTAATGCAGTATTGCGTATGATTGTGTAAATCCAATTAAAAAAATCTCCCTTATCAGGCTGATAAGTGCCGATTTTTTTAAACACTTTGATCATACCATCATTCAGTACTTCAAGGGCAGTATGGTCATCAGCGAAAAAGCGTTTGCACATAAGCATAAGGGCAGGATAAAACCTGTAATACAGTTTTTCCTGGCTTGCCCGGTTATTGGCAGCACATTCTTTTATGATTTGGTGCAGGTCTTCCAAACTATGTTCTCAAATTCGATCGTGGTTTATTGGTAAAAATAAGTTCTTGAATAATGTTCGCCGTTAGTACCGGTTGTGAAAGCAGTTTGTGGTCTGCCATCGCTTCTATAGGTAAATTGTTCTGAAACAAAATCATCCGGTGAAAGCGGGTCAGCATAGTCATTTGATTGCCGAATACAATTTTCGTTGGAAACAAGATACCATCGCGGCTCAAACAATGCATCATCTCTTCTATCAACCGGATTTATCTTTCCGTCATACTCAAACCTGTAAGTTATAGCTCTTTCAAAACTTCCATTGTTATCCCAATCTGAAAACTGGGTCTTTTCAATAAGATTATCCAGAACATCATATTGATAAGTATAGTAAACAACCATTTGCAACGGATCAGAAGGTAAAGGATAACGCTGATGAGTTTCTATTTTTGAAATTTTTCCAACAGTATTATAAGTAAAGAAGGTTTTGAAGCTATTATTATCATCTGTTATATAAGCCACTTTTGTTGAAGTATCATTTATATAAATTATGTTCTCATAACCGATAATTTCAACAGTCGGGTTCATTACTGATCTGCCAATTCTTTTGACTCTTATAATACGACCCATTGCATCCCTGTTATATTCGAAGGTTGTCGGCAACATCATAGCTCCCGGAGCATATTTTGAATAGAACGTTTCCTTACTTAGGCGGTCCGAATTGTCATACTCGTAAGTAATAATAAGAGAATCATTACCGGGGCTTGATACCGATACCGTTTTAATTAATAATACATCATCAGTTGGACGCTGGTCTATTATACCTACTTCCCTTTGACAGGAAGTAAGTATAATAGCTAATAAAACTGCTTGTATTATGTTTTTTAGCATATTAAATCGTTTTCCTGCTGATAAACGGTGAATAACATAAAAGAGGTTGGGTGATTGGAAAATTGAAAAACCCTATCGATGAAGTGTGACGCAAATAATTTTCAACCGTTTAAAAAACTTAGGGATTATTCCTGGCCTATTTTATTATCCGCCGACAGGGCCCGGTTGGCTGAGGATCATTCTTATTACTCTTTCCAGAGCCGCATTGAACTCAGCAGGTTTTTCGATCATAGGATAGTGACCTGTCCCTTTTACATACAGAACTTCTGCTGAAGCTTTACAATATTTTTTTAATGAATCAATTTCCGTAAGACCCTCATCGCTGTTTACAAGATATAGCTTGTGCCTGAGCTCTTGCATCATATCCCTTTCCTTTTGTGAGACATCAACCAGGGAACGCAATACTTTTATCGCAATTACAGAATCACTACTTTTAATATCTTTTATAACACGATTTACAATTGATGCATCTGCCGAAAGTGGAAAAAGATATTGTTTTGTATAAACCTCAACTGTTCCGGCAAAGTTGCTATTCAACATTGCAAAAAAACTTTCCATTTCTTCTGTTTGTCCTATTGTATTTTTTATGCCGGGTTTTTTGAGATTATCAATACCAACGATCCCAATAACAGATTCGGGGTATTTAGTATCCATCAATAATAAAATATCACCAGACATGGAATGCCCGATAAGAATTACATTCCTTAATTTTTTCTCTTTTATGAATTCATGAATGTCGTCTGTGTATTGTTCAAAAGTCCAATTTGTCCTGTTTTTACCGGATTTTCCAAAGCCTGGCAGATCAAGCGTTACCACTTTATATTTATCACAGAAATATTTTTTTTGATCGTCCCAGTAGTCCTTATTGATACACCAGCCATGAACAAAAAGCAATGTCGTGTCTCCCTGGCCGCATTCATCATATTCTATGGCAACGTTATTGATCGTTACATTCGTGTTTGCTTTCTGATCCTGCCCCGCTTGTTGGGCTCCGGTTTTTTCCTCGGCTTTTGAATCTTTTTTCTCTTCAGGATTGCTACAGGCAAACAAAATAATTGCAGTAGATAAAACGGATAAAAGTGTTCTCATAAAATGAAATTATGAGTACAAATGTGAGAAAATAAATTCTTGCAGGTAAAAAATATTTTATGAACTTTAATGCCTTCAAACATAAAACCAACGGTATGAAACGCTACATGTTACAATCAATTTGCTTTGTTGCATTTTTTATATTCTTGTCTTCTTGTAATAACAATGACACCACCGGTGCCGGAACTAACAATACAGAAACAAAAAAACCAAAACTAAAAGAAGAAACAGTCAGTTATAAAGTTGACAGCCTTAACATGAAGAGCTATGTCGTTTATGATGAAAATGCGGAAGGCAAACGTCCTGCTGTTTTAGTCATACATGAATGGTGGGGATTGAATGATTATGCAAAACACCGTGCAACAATGCTTGCCGAAATGGGTTATATAGCAATGGCAGTTGATATGTATGGCAATGACCGGATGGGAAATGATCCTAAAGCTGCTGAAGTTCTGGCAATGCCATATTATTACCATCCTGATATGGCAAAAAAAGTATTTGATGCAGCAGTAGAGGAATTTAAAAAAAATCCAAATGTTGATCAAACTAAGATAGCAGGCATCGGTTATTGTTTTGGCGGTGGCATACTTCTCAATCTTGCAAGAATGGGTGAACCATTAAATGGAGTTGTAAGTTTTCATGGAAGTCTTGTTGGCACGCCGGCAAATAAAGATCTTACCAAAGCGGAAATATTAGTTTGTCATGGCGAAGCAGATTCGTTTGTTCCGAAAGAACAGGTTGATATGTTTAAAAAACAAATGGACTCGATCGGTAAATCTTATACATTCAAATCTTATCCCGGAGCTACTCATGCATTTACAAATCCTGATGCAACGGAAATGGGAAAGAAGTTCAACATACCGATCGCTTATAATGCCGCTGCTGACACCGCATCATGGAATGATATGAAAGTTTTTTTTGGAAAGATCTTTCGCTAAGAGCTTAAAGGAGAAAATGAGATAAAGAGTATCCATTATTACTTGTAATTCTGAGAATGATTAAAAAGGAATATGGCATCCATACTCCTTTTCTCTTTCTCTCTTTTTAATCTCTTAGCAATATTCCTTAACTTTCTCGATAACGAAAAACTAAACCATATGAGAAAGTTATTTGTTTCATTTCTTTTTATTTCAACTTTTGCATCAGCACAACAACAGGAGAAGTTTAACGGCCTTAATATGAATCTGGGAAATCTTTTCCGGTTGAGTGATGCAAAGACAAGATCGATAAGTCCAGAAAATTTAACTGGTGAGCCCGGCAAAGGGGGAATGGCTACGTTGGAAAATGGCAATGCAAAAAATGCTGCAAGAGACCTTGGACAAGGATGGAAAGTAAATCCCTTTGTTGTTATTAAAGCCGGCGAAACCTTTACAATGGCTGAGATCACCGGCCCCGGCGCTATTCAGCATATCTGGATGACACCAACAGGGAATTGGCGTTTTTCCATCCTTCGTTTTTATTGGGATGATGAGAAAGAGCCTTCAGTAGAAGTTCCGGTGGGAGATTTTTTTGGTGCTGGCTGGGGTGGTTATTCTCATCTTAATTCTTTGCCAGTGACTATTAATCCCGGCAGTGCATTTAATTGCTATTGGGTGATGCCATTCCGAAAAAAATGCAAGATCACAATGACGAATATTAATGTGGAGAATATGACCTTGTATTACCAGGTTGATTATACATTGACAACAGTACCCGATGATGCCGCTTATTTTCATGCGCAATACAGGAGAAGTAACCAGGTAAAAGATGGCATTTGTACTCTCATTGATAATATTGAAGGCAAAGGACAGTATGTTGGAACTTATCTTGCATGGGGTGTACATAATAATGGCTGGTGGGGTGAAGGCGAAATAAAATTTTTTATGGATGGCGATACAAAATTCCCTACCATCAATGGCACAGGTACTGAAGATTATTTTTGCGGCTCTTATGACTTTGATACAAGAAAGAAAAATGCCGCCGGTGTTGACGTTGTT